>PJEL010004832.1_pt1 | contig 11009 bp, 10 predicted proteins | sample 1853271 | NCBI WGS metagenome assembly PJEL01 (sample SAMN08108733, study PRJNA415343) | Invertebrate metagenome, whole genome shotgun sequencing project. | host: Globobulimina | place: Sweden: Gullmar Fjord | collected 2015-08 | reverse complement strand
CGAGCATAACTCTCAACTTCTTAACCATGTCGTTTACTGTCATAATATTGAATTTTTTTAATTTATCTGGACAACCCAGACATATCTAAATATAGAATAGGTCTATATTGACAAAAGTTAAAGTTACGAACAATTTGAAAATAAATGCGTAAAAGTTTTTTTATGTCGAAACTATTTTGTATATTACAGTATAATAATCAAACATACATATTATGAAAGACATCAAAACATATTACGTTTACGAATTGAGAAACCTTGAGCATCAAGTAGAGTACGTCGGTTATACAACCAAGATCACAGGACGCGGAAATAGATTATACCAACACACTCGTGTTCAACCTGGACATAATGGTAGTGGTAAATTCTATGGTCGAACTGATATTACCTTAGATGTGGTATATGAGACTCTATGTAAAAAAGAAGCTAGAGAATTAGAAGGTAAAGTGAAACTATCACATGGATTAGAATGGTCAGAACGAACTGATCAAAGAAATATAAACAATAGAAATAGGAAGTTGACACAAGATCAAGCTGAAACTATTAGATCTAAATACGTATCTAGAAAATACACTATGCAGAAATTAGCGGAGGAGTATGGAGTTTCCTACAAGACAGTTCATAATATAATAAAGAATGAAATCTACAAATAATTTGAAAATAATTGCATAAAAGTTTTTTTATGTCAAATAAAAGTGTTATATTAGTAGTATCAATAATCAATTAAAGTAAAACAAAATGAAAAATCAAATGAACATCGAAAACCAAATGTGGGAAATGGAAGCAGTTGCAACTGAAGTAATGATGTCTATGCAAGAGACTAATGACTACTCTGACTTGTACTATGAATTAGACGGTCTTTGTAACGACATCAATTTTGTCAAAGACGATTATGAGGGTGTAGAATTGATCGAAGCGATGCAAGATCTTACTGACCGTATTTCCTTTTTAGTAGATTCAATTCAAAAATAATTTGAAAATAATTGCAAAATAATTTTTTTATGTCAAAAAAAAGTAGTAATATTACAGTATCAATAATTAATTAATCAATAAAAACAAGTAAAAATGGAAAATCAAAACACAAACACAATGGCAACAACTAAAAAAGGTCCAAAATACTCATGGGATGAGTATCTAGCATTCTGTAAAGAAAATAAAATTAAACTTAAAATGTGCTTTAATAGCGAAGTATCTAAATACAGTAAGTATACTAAATACATTGGTAAAGAGTATTTAACTATTGAAAAAAGAGATTATAGTAATTCTGATTACGCTAGTCCAGACATGTGGAATACAATTACATTTACATGGGGTGAATATTCTAAAGAATTAGAATTTCATCAAACTGAACAAATGCCAGAAAGTGTAGATTATTTAAAAGCAGCTTTAACATGGTATGAAGATTTAAGAGATGAACTTAAAAATCCTTCAGATGAATTAGTAAGTTATGTAATGGACTTCTATGGAGGTATAGATCCAACTTGGGATTTCTTTGAAAATAATCCAATTACTAAAAGCGAAGTAAAGTTAGCAGTAAAGTATTATAGAAAAATGGTAAGTCCAATTACTTGGGATCATGAAGGATATTGTGACTCTATCGATCGTGAATTAGTCCGTGATATTCTTTTTATTCAAAAAGGAATGGCAACTAATATTAAAGAACAACTTGAATATGGTGGTTTAATGTCAAAATTCTTTACACCTAAAGGTAAAGTTAAAAAGAAATATGAAACTCTTTTAAAGTAATTAATATAACTAGTATAAATTAATCTAAAACAAACAATTATGCAATTAACACATGAAGCACTGGTAGTACAAAAGAATGCTAACCAATTAATTAATGATCTTTTATACACTTTACAAGATATGGGCGAGATTGAAGGATATCGAACTGACGCTGATAGTCTATCTGATCTTGCAGCTGACACAGATATATGGGATGTATCTAAATGGGTAGATGAAGATATAATGAATGAGGCTAGAATTAAGGTTCAAGTATTAAGATTATTATTTGATTGGTCAGAAATGATTGAGAATAATCAATATAGATGCGAGATGGCAGCACGTAATGTAGAAAGACTATTACCTGACTTAGAATCAGAAGCAAGAGAAAAAGACTTAAAAGAGTTTTTTAACTCACTAAATAAAAACAATTAATTATGAAAACGATCACAGTAAATTACAGAAACCACGAACCTCAAACATTTCAGTATAGTAGTATCTTACAAGATATTGAAGTAAATGTAAAGTATAAAGACTCACGTGGCTATTGCATAGGTACCTCTAATGGAGAGAAATTCTTCTTTGCATGGTTAGATAAAGGAGACGGTACTTTATTCTTAGAAGATTGGACTAATGATGGACCATATTCAGAAGGTCCGAATGTAAATGGAGATGGAGCTCCAAAAAGAATAAAAGCTAGTGAGCATATAATTGAAGTTTTAATGAGAAAGTTTACAGGAAGATGGAACTAAATAAAAACAATTAATTATGAAACTACGAGACAAAGTATTCTATGTTATGTTAGCAGCGCTAATCATTATAGAAGTAATTAAATTTATGTAATATGGAACCACGCAAACTATCACTACATCACGCTGCCAAGATTAGAGAGTATTATGATCAAGGCGCTACACAGAATTGGTTAGCAACCAAGTTTGGAGTCTGTAAAGGAACTATTAAACTAATAGTCCAACGAAAAACTTATAAAGAGGCTTAGTCCTCTTTTCTTTTTCTATCTCTAATCCTCATTATATTTAGTACAATACCTGTGATGATTAACACCATAGTTAGTATACTATTAAAATCTACCATTGCACTGCCTGCTGCAGTTATAGTAGTTAGATTTGCGATAGAGTCTTTTGTTTCTTGTATCATGCTTTTTGTACGATTTCTAAGAAGTTACCTGTTACAGAAAATCCATTTAGTTCTCCTTCTTTTATCTTTTGCCAAGTGGCTTCGTTATTGATTTTATAACTAGTCATCCAAGTGCCTTCAGGTACATCAAATCCTAATGCTGCTGCTTTGTCCATTTTTGGATCTTCAACAATCCAAGACTCAAGCAAAGTATTTTCATTAACAATGTTATCATCATGATTTATATCTGTATTGTGTGTGTTGTTATCTGCTAAGAATTTCTTTGCTATTTTTCTTACAGTATCTTTAGAGAAATAAACATGGAACATATTACCCATCTCATCTTTTCTTGGTATCAATGCATTTGGTATCATAGCAGGTCCTGTTACAATCATTTGATCATCTGTAGAGAATGACCATGCTTTTGACATTAAGTATGCGTTGTTTGTGACTGCACCGTCTGGTGATCTGTCATCAGAGTTATTAGATTGTCCAGCTTCACCTGTTGCAGGTCCTAAACTAACTAAAACATTCTTAGTACCATTATTAAATTGTACTAGTTCTTCCCAGTAGTGACGGCAATTAGGTCCGCCTTTATATTCGAATACTGAGTAGGAAGCTGCACCTCTTGCACCAAAACCAGGATTAAATCTATTCATTCTAGTTATATCTTCTCTAGAATAGGTTCTGTTAAGTGCTTTTAAAGTAGCACAGAATGTTCTTTGTCCCGCCGGACCAGCGTATCTGTATCTAAGTTCTGCTGGTGTTTGTGGCGATAGACCTTCTAATGCATCTAAGGCTCTTGCACCTTGTAAGTAATCACTCACAGTTGCAAACTCATCTTTACTACCATCTATATAGATAATCTCTTCAGGATCCATAGGTTGACCAACCTCTTTAGCTATCTTTAATACATGTTCTTCAAAATCATCTCTTTCTTCAGAAAATGCCATCCAATTTACTTCAATTGCTGGTCTGTCTACCAGTGACATAATTTCAACACCTAGATCTTCGAATTCGAATTCTTCCATGTTGATTATAAGTTCTACTATCTTGTTCATCATATCTTATATATTATAGACGTGCTAGGTCATTTATTTTTGCATCTGCTGCTTGTTGGTTAGTAACTTCTGAACTGACTACGTAAGCTCTTACTACTGGTTGTGTACTTCCTGTTTGTTGTCCTCCAGTTATAGTAGTCTCTGCTTCTTGTGCATTTGCTGATGCTTGTAAAGCGGCAGTTGGATCTACTGGAGTTGCAGTAGGTACTGAGATGCTTGGAGCGCCTCCAGCTGATTTATTTCCAGGTGTCTTAGTACTTATAATCTTTTTGATTGACATCAACCCAGACGCTACTGCAACACCCGCTGCAACTGGTGCAAGTACAGGTCCAACTACAGGTATACCAACTACTGATTTATAGGCTGCATTCGCAGATTGATAAGTATCTATGGTTGTAGATGCAATAGCTGCTGCTTTACCAACTGCTGTACCTTCTCCAACTAAAGATGAAATACTAGAAAGAATATCAGAACCTGCACTTAATGCATTCTGAACATCTTGTTCTTTCATTGCTTTATTAAAGTCTGCTTCTTCTTTTGCTAGATCTTTAGATTTCTTAACATAACTAGCTTTGATTCTATTGATCTCTGCCTCAGTTGCGCCAGCTGCAGCTAACTTTGCTATGTCTAATTCTTCTTGTATTCTTAGTTCTTCAGCAGCACGCACAAACATATTGTCTATCGCGTCTAGATCTGCTTGCTGAAGCATATCATCTATGAGTTGTCTATTAGCGAGATACTTCTCTTGTGCAGCTTTGGCATCAGCATCTGCTTTATCTTGTATTACTTTCTTTTCTGCTGCTAGTTTTTCTGCTGCTGCGAGTTCATCTGCTGCTTGTTTTTCTCTATCTGCTTTGGCTTTATCAGATGCATCCTGGTCAGCCTTCTGACTTTGGAGTATGTAACCATCCTTTTGGTTTTTAAGCTTCATCAACTGTGCCTCAGTCTCTGCCATAGCCGCATCACCTTCTGTTGCGATTTCATCAGGATCAAATAACATACCAGCAATACCACCACTAAATCCTTCTTCAAGATTAGTACCAATATCAATACCTGGTATCTTTGAAATCGCCTTAGTCATAGCATCTACTGTTGCTAATAACATTGTAATAGGTAGTGTAAGGAATCTAATTACACCTTGCGCGATGTCTTTGTTTCTTTGAGCTGCTTCTACTTGAGCGTCCTTAGTCTTCTTCATTTGCTCTAACTGAAGTATGGTCGCTTTAATTACCTCTTCAGTTTGTGCAATTTTAAGTTGTCTGATTTCCTCTTCTGATTTACCAGCTAAACGAAGTGAGTTTTCTTGTGCAGAGATAGCGTCTAAGGCCTCTTGTTGTGCTGCCACATTAGCTTCTACTTCTGCGTTAAGTTTCTTTTGCTCTGAACTTACACCACTAACCAAGCCTACGATATCATCCCAGTATGCAACGATTAGACCAAGTGCTACGACTAATGCACCAATACCTGTTGATATTAGAGCTTTCTTTAGACCACTCGCACCTTGTATACCCGCTTTGAATGATGTCTTAAGGGCTTTACCCATTTTACCAACACCAGTAATAACGTTTTTAAAGCGACTGGCTAAACCACCAGTGGCTTCATCTAGTACACTAATTGCACCTTCACCAGCTTCACCAGCGTCTTTAGATGCGTCTCCAAGTTTATCAAAATCATCGGCAGCGCCATCAGCGGCATCACCTGCTTTCTTGGCTTGTGTCTCTAATTGTTGTAATGCTGCTTTGGCATCATCTATGTTTGTGACCGACTGTTCTAGACCGTCGATCTCAAAGGTTATTTTTACTATCTTATCTGCCATACTATTAAATATAAATTATTAGTGTATTGAATTACTGAAAGCAATGTATCAGATCACCACAGAAGTAAGATGTATTTTCGTTAGCTAAAGTAGCATCTTCGAAACCTGTTGGCCATGTAACACTTGTAATAGTACCACAATAAGTCGCTCCAGTTCCAGGTACACCTACTTTGTATTGAATAACATCACCTATCTGAAAATTAGAATTGCCTTTTGACATGTTCCAAGATAAATCTGTTCCACAATCTGAAATTTTATAATTATAAACTGTTGGAGATGGCAATGTACATGAACGTGATGAAACACACTCGTTATCACTTGCTGTAATTGTTCCAGTACCACTAGTAATTGCTACAGTACCTTCTACTGCACAGAATGCTACTATTTGATCTGCTCCTAAGTCAAATTGATAAACCTGATTATTAAATTCATACTCATATGATATAGCAGTTTCTGAAAGAACAGTATGACAAACCTGCATAGCTGGTGGAGTAATACCATTACATGCATCACAGTTTTCATAAGCAGCTAAATCATTTATAACTGCATTAGGTGTTAAAGTACTTGGGAATCTTATTACTACACATATATCACTCCCTTCTAATTTAACTACTGTTCCATAAGCCCAAGTGTTAAGAGCTGTAGATGCAATACCTATAGTAGTTGGATCAGAACATAATTCATATTCGTATGTGTATGTTTGTACTCCACCTGCACATGTTGCACAATTATCGAAAACAGCAACGTAGTTAAAGTTTGGTACCTCTGTGTATTCGTAACCAATTACTTCGTAACACGGACCATATACGTCTGCATCATCACCATCATCTATTACCATACCAGGTTGTAATGGAGTAAGAGGCGCTGGTGGAATTAGACTAGGATCAAGAGTAACATATCTTGTTGCGTTAGGATGTGCAGGATCTGCTGGTTGTGTACAAGATTGTACTTTCCAAGCAGTAGGTCCAGGTGCATTACATTCTAATTTTACTTCATAGAAAACTGATTCACATCCAGTCACATTATCTATAACTTGATATGCATAAGTGCCTTCACATAAACCATTTGGATTAGCACCATCTGGTATACTAGGATCAGTCCATGTAATTGTGTAGTCTCCACTACCACCAATTGGTGCAACTAAGATAGAACCATTACAAAGACCTTCATCACCTGAACAAATAGTAGGATCTCCTTTTATTGAAGTAGCAGTAATTGGAGTTGCAGTTGATGCAGGCACTTCTACTTGTATTTCTGCAGTTCTACCTAAACTATCTGTAACTATTAGAGTATCAATACCAACTGGTGCTGTGATTATAAAAGTATAAGGTGCTTGACCAGCTGTTGCGTTGTGGACTCCTTGTGCACCACTGTCAACTAATTCCCACGTAAAGTTTGGTGTACCATTAGTAGTTATTTGTATACTACCTTGAGTACCAGCACAATTGTTATTAAATGTAGCAACTGAGAAACCAGTTAGTGGCTCATTTAACCAGATAGGTCTCTGATCTTTTAGAGTAATCAATTGTACTTGCACTTCAGTTGTTGCTCCAACTTGTACATCTATAATCTTTTCAGGTCTGTAGTATTTACCATTAACGAAGATAATATCATCAAAAGAGAAATACTGTAAGTCTACATTGTTAAGTGTAAAGTATGCAGTGACACGTCTACTAAACTTATTATAGAGTGAGTTGATATAACGTGACCAGTATTGATCATATAGAGTATTACCAATTTCATTGTAATTAGCGAGAGGGTTAAAGTATCTAATATCATTAGACCACTCTAATTTTACTGATTCTTCAGTTGGTCCAGCATTTGCTACCCATTCAGAGTACATTGACATTAATGGCCAATACTCATAACCACCACTTCCACCTGAAGGTACTGTCATGTCTAGTGAGTACCAATAGTTATTATCGTCTGTGATAGGTTGTAAACCATTATAAAATAGTAAACGTGTTTTAGGTTTAATTGGTTGATGTTGAGTTACTGGTCCTTCATTCTCATGCTTGTGCATAAATGGAATAATAAATTCAGGCGCAGGATGTTGTCCACTTACAAATTGTTCAATCTGATATACTGGTGTAGGTGAGTAACTAACTTTAATATCTCTCTTTCCTTTTAGTAACTCATTGTTACTATCATACCTTAAGAAACCATGGACCCTATTAAAATCTTTTTGGTGAAAGTCATTAATCCAATCTGTATCTGCTGTTAGATTGAATTCAATGGTCTCTGACTGAGTATTAAAGAGTGGCTCTATTACCATATCCTTTTCTTCACAAAGTTTCTTAGACCAATCGTATGTGGTTCCAGAGCCAATGTAGTCTTGCCATGGTTCTATGATAAATGTATTAGGTTTACCAGTTTTAGGTGCTAAGACCAATCTAAATGAAGTTAGAATATCTTTAATAAAATCTACTTGTTTGTAATCACAATCTAGGTCTCTTGCTGGGTAATAACCGGCTGGAGAAGCTGTACATTCCCACATTGCATTATTAACTATTTCATTTTGCGCATTTCCTCCGTCAAGTCTAAGTGTTAATACGTCTCCTGCTTGTAACGTATCTACTGCAGCATCCCACACTGAAGTGGTTACTCGAGTATCAAATGTAAGGTTTCTAGTTTGACCATTAAACCCAGTAGTTCTGGCTACTACTGCCTCTACACCAGATCTACGTCTAACCATTTGTAATTGTCCATCTACTGGATATTGAGAGCCATCTGAATTCTCATCATAACCTTCATAAAAAGCATGAGAGTTAAATGTGTAATAAGCGCCACCTACTGTTGATGGAGAACTTACACTAAAAGTAGAACCAAAATAAGGGCTACTTTGATAAGGACTAAAGTTACCACCTGGATTTTGAAATATTTGAGTAAGTGTAAGATTACCACTACCTTGATTAAAATTATCATATGCATTAAAACTAAGAGCAGTTGATTGTTCTATCTCTATAGAAATATTAGCATTGTTACCAAATGCACTGACATAGATTTGTTTAAATAAGTCAGTATCAAAAAAATCAGACTCATATGAATAACCAGCATTAGCAAATATTTCATCTATGATGTGTTTTGCTCTAATCATTGGTTTAAAACGAGTTGCACTAATTGGATGATTTTGATGGTTAAATGCCCCACTGTTTGCTGGACCTAAAGCCATTTGATTAAATCCTGTTAATGGTGTACCATCTTCATTGTATAAAGCACCATGGTCTACTAAAGGAAATATAATATCACCATTAGCATAACCATTTGTTGAGCTTGGTGTAATTGAAGTACCATAGATATCCACTGTACTTGGATATGCTTTCCAACTCTCTTCAACTTCAGCCATTGTATAAGAGTTACCGAGAGGTGCGATTGCATCTAAATTAAGGTCACACATTCTAGCATCACCAATAACAGAAGAGAAGTCTCTAGTCTCACCTAAGAATAGAAGCTCATAGTCAATTCTATCCTTGTCATTATTTGTAAATATCTTTTGTAGTCTGATGTGGCCCTGTCTAAACTCCGCGCCATCAACTAGGATCTCTGCAGGCTTTTTAGTAGTTACATCAAAATCAATCCCGTCTATCTCAAACGCATTCAAAAAGAATTCGTTATTGTTTCTACTCGCTGGCACTTTAAACTGCTTAGAGAATACCGAGGACGCGTCTGCGTTAGTGATATCCTCAATACTAAGAGTTAGTTTGATTGGCTCAACGTCATATAGGTCCAGAAAGACTGGATTTAGATTTGCTTGTTGATCAGCGACTGATTGATAGACTTTAAGTTGTATCATATTATCCTCTTTGTGATTTAATGTTTGATGCTAATTTGTAATTAACTGTGTATTGGAACAGTCTGTCTTTTCTGTAAGTCTTTTGAGTATAAGATGAAGAAATCAAATTAATTGGAATCCATTGGTTTGCGTACTCACCAGTGGATTGTCTAACCATAACTGATGGTGATTTAAACATAGACTCTAAGAGTTTGGCTTCATCGTCATTCATATAACCTGATGTTGCTTCCCATACTTCTTTGATACTTTGTGAGTAAGTGGTAAAGCCTCTTGATTGTTTATTAACTGAGTATGAGGTAGAGTTGTAGTCTGCTACTTCTTGTAAGAAATTGTTTCTTTCAGTATTTATCTTCTTCTCATTCTTCTTGGTAAACGTGAACTGGTCTCTATAACCTAATGAGTTTAACCATGCAAACTGAATGTGGTCATAGTCATTACAAGGCTCTTGTATAATATTGTATCTCTGTGCTTTCCATGCTGGTGTGTACAGTAGACCACCGCCACCGCATTCTGAAGTTACTGGTGAGTAAACCATTGGCATCACATAGTAGTGTGTAGTACTTGGATTTAAATTAAAACCTGGTAGGTTATCGGGTCCTGTTCCAATTGTAACTACTTTGAAATTACCAGTTGAAACTAGGCCTTGACCTGGTGTGTTGTTAGGTCCACCACCATTATTGATTATATTGTTTATCTGTCTTTCTGAAGTCATGTTTCCATTCGCATCGTACTCTGCAATTATAAAGGCTTCAATACCTTGTGCATTAAAGACTGGTGGACTAGCACCGCCTCTGTTAGTTGGTTGAAAGAAAGATTTAGTACACTGATCATCTGCATATACATTATGTACATCGATACCTGTAGGTGAAAACCAACCATCACTTAGAAAATCATCACCAGTTTCAGTTTGTGTAATAGTCCATTCATTGTCTGATAGTGCAGAGGCTTGTGCTGGCTTTGCAGTAGGATTTAGAATAGTACAACCATCAATAGTTGATTGGATTTTAGCCTGATACTTTGATGCAGTAAATGGCACTTGCCAATACTCTTTAGCACCTGCGATAGTAGTATAGACTGTAGGACTAATAACAAATTCACTATCTAGAGTTCCATTGGTCTCTGTAGTGTAACCAATTTGATATTCTATTAGTTCACCATTGGCAATCTGTAAACCGGTACCTGAAACACCCAGTGCGTCGATGTTATTCTTAGTAGGTGACACATAAGCCTGTAAGATGTTTTGAATATCAAAGATTGCACGTGCTACTCTGTTAGGAGTTTGTCTAATATCTGCAATAGGATTAGGGTTACCTAAGATGTAGATTCTAAGTGCGTACTTGTCTTCTGATGGTGTTATACCAGTTAGTGTAATTGGGTTTGCGCCATAAGCCATATCAAATGGTGCTGCAGGTGCTTGTTGTATTGTTATAGCCATGATTAAAAATCTATTGTTATTTCCTCTAGGAATTGTGCTCCTATGTATTCT
>PJEL010004830.1_pt1 | contig 11013 bp, 13 predicted proteins | sample 1853271 | NCBI WGS metagenome assembly PJEL01 (sample SAMN08108733, study PRJNA415343) | Invertebrate metagenome, whole genome shotgun sequencing project. | host: Globobulimina | place: Sweden: Gullmar Fjord | collected 2015-08 | reverse complement strand
TAGTCAATCAACTAGTGTTATTCACTATGTTACAATCCTTCTTTAGGATTCCTGAAGAGTGATTATTCTATGTCCTAATCTAAAATCTATTATGTTCCTATCCCTACAGGAACTCATCTTAGCTACTCGTATGTTGCCCATATTAATTTTTGCCACTGCAGGCCACCTGCTTGTGACAACGAACTATAATGTAGACGGCGCACTTACCGTAGGTTATGAGCCCAATGAACTCCACTACGCAACAGGCTTGGCACAGATTCTAGCTCATTTTCTTCACGAGCATGTTTTGTTTAACTTCGAACTGAGGAATACGAGGTTGCACTCAGCTCACATAAGAGACCTAGGATATAAAAAATATATATATACCTACCTTTCTGTACATACATAAGGGGGGTGATATCCTCCAGCTCCACTGGTTGGTGGATGATGGATAACCTCTCCAAAAAATGTAGATGCTCCTTTTGGCTCAGCTCATGTGTTGATGCTGTTTTCAATTCCATCTGTAACAAGCGCAATGGCCTTTTATAACTGCATACACACATCAGCTGCAGCAAACCACAAAAGAATTCTCAAGTCAAAAAGGGAGAGCGAGCAAGCATCTCTGCACTCACTCCTCCATAAACTTGTAGCACAGGAAACAGACTGACTTGGTTGGCAGAAGGATTCGAATATTATTAAAATAACTCTCTATATTCAGTCCATGTCTTGATTTTTATCGTCTAGCTCTCTTCAGTTACGACGACACCACCATCTGTACTCGAGATCAAGGCCATACGGAGATGTTCCATTTCTTCACCTTCCCCATTGAGCCACCATGCATTCTGTGTGCTATCGCTATTAATTTCTTTGTCTTCGACAGCAGGCTGTCGGGTGACAGACTGTGCTGGGCCTGGCTTAAACCAAGACGGGAGTAGGAAAGGCATAACCTGCAAGACGGAAGGAAGGATGCATAAGGGAGCATGGAAGGAGGCAATCATCCCCTGTCTTTATTGCAGCATTACAAGTATCATCTCAGACGTTATCAATGTCACTGTGGGTACGCTGGTGATCCTACAGCATCTCACCAGCAATGTTTTCAATATCCACAATATCAACATCTTTCTTAACACATGGCACCACATAATAGTACAAGAATGCTATGCCTCCTTACAATCAACAAAGTAAAGTGGCAACTGCTAATGACTATAATCCAAATCTAAACAACTTAACAACTACTATCTAGGGGTTAAGATTGATGAAGAGTAGAGGAGTACCTCATTAAAGTCTTTAACTGCACTGACGCGAGAAAAGTGGTCATCTAAAAAATTGCCTGAGAGGGGGACAAGATTCCCTTCCTGGATTGACGAGACATGAAATTAGTTGGTGCCACAGTATAAAATCAAAGTGGTAACTACCGCAGCTATACACAGGCAAATACAAATAAGCAATATATGCCAAACAACCTTGTAAGGCTCTGCAGTGAAGGCATAGATGTGCGCCAAAGACAATGCAGCCATCTCAATCAATACAAGCATATCCTGTTAAATAACCACAATATACCGTAAATATAATAGCAGAGGTGTTGTTACAATTCATTGGTGAGTCACGTCCAGGTAGTATAGGTTAATCGAGATAGTAAAAGGCGCAGTGATTCCTCCAATGAAATCGTCTGAGTCTGATTCAATTCTAAAATCACCACTCTTTACAATGAGGCAGCAGCTGCTGGTGCTGCTGCTGTTCTCTACCATAGACACCCAGAACATCTACTCACTTGCCAAGCTACTTCGACATTTTGAGCCGTCCAACTTCCGCTCGCATGAAAGATGCCAAAGTGCGAAAGTATTGCCAAAAGAATACTCTACAGGAAAAAGAAATCGAATCAAAACTCAGCATTGGAGGTAGGTGGGCGTTTGAAAAGGTGGTGATATTAGGGGGAAAAAACGCTCATTCATCATCCATTTAGGGTTCATTCGTTGGGCTTGGGCTGCTGCTTAAAGACACGCGGTGCCCTCAATATACCTGCCAAAAAGGAAGAAAAAGAACTGCCTTGATGCAGAGAAACTTGCAAAGAGGGTCGAAAGGCTGAAGGGGCTCCTGTAGAATATAGTAATGCGTTAGAGAGCGACAGCAAGGCAGGATTAGGTTAGATTGAAAGACCCCAAGTGCAATTTCAGATTAGGGGAACAGCCGACAGCATTGAAAAGTAATAAATAACATCCGGGCCTGCCGAAAAAAAAACTGCCAAAGTCCAACACAGAACGAAAGAAATTTCAGCCAACAATCCCCATCAGGAGCAACAATGAAATATGTATATCGAATCGCAAAATAAAAATCAGCAGCGACGAGTAGGAGCACACGCATGGGCCACCAATAAGTTCATGAACAGCGCAGCCACTCTTTCCACTTGTAATAATTTCGGATTGTGGTTTAGTGCTGCCCCATGTACCATCAAAGTATACCTCAAACTCTTGAGGGCTCTATCTATCTAGGTTATGTCTTAGTCTATTAGTGATAACATACCTGGAATATCACATAGAATGTGAAAAGACTGTAAAATGACAGTGAAACACTAATGATTCAAGCAGCAGGCAGGAACCATGGAATGAACATGAGTTTCATGGAGCGGCAAAATAAGGAAGAAAGAGATAATACATACAAACCGCTTGCCTGGCACTCAGGATAAAGGTCAACCAGAGCTGACCTTGCGCTGGGTCATAGTTGCCCTGGGTAAAGTGAGGATGCAAGGTGATGGATGATTTGAAAAAGAAGAGCATAATGACTGAGTGGTATAACATGATCTTACTCATACAAATTGCTCCGTACTAACATTACTGCATTCCTCCTCTCACCTCTTCGTACAAGCCAATGAGCGATAGGAATATAGCAAGCAATGCACATATGGGCCTGACAATACAGTACTGAGTAGATTGTTGTGTCATGAAAAAAAGAGTGAATGATGAGTGTGCACATTGGCAAACATCCGCCGAGGATAAGCATACAACATGACTAGAAGTAACCTGAGGATGTGGCAAACATTGAAACGGTATATACACCCATGATTAGAAACAACTCAATAAAATGCCGCCCGCGAATGGGATGGTACTACTAACATCACCTGCAAAGTCCCAAATTTTGCCCATTTTAAAAATTTCCTGCCATCCGGTAACTTCTTCCCCATCATAATTATGGAACCCGGGAATGGATATTCCCTTGCAGGTTCGCATTTTAGAAGTCGTATTACTGTTGTAAAAAAGAAGGGGGGAGGAGAGCAGCTACATTAATTTGAACAAAAAGAACAAGAACAAAAATTAAGAGAAGCAAACACCAGCGCCTTGTGTGGCTCTCACCTCGCTCTTCCTCTCCCCTTCCAATCAGTTCTATCATAAGACTCAAAAAGAGAAATAGAGCATATCCTGAGGGTGGGCTGCTGATCAGTGGCTAAGGCTGCACGTGGGATAGAGGCAGCCACGTTCTATCATTGTGATCTTCGTATCCACACTGTGAGAAAATGTGTGGTGAATCATCATCTCTCTAGCTGGAGAATAATGCACCACTTTATATGCCCTAGCCTACGCGACAAGGCTAGCGCACCAGCCATCATAGATCGGACCTTCATAACAGTTCCGTAGCAAGTTCATGTAGACGGCTGCACTTCTAAATCTCAGTCCAAACCACGAGTCCACACTGTATATGGGCACTAGCCATACTATGCCTACAATCTAGTACCAGAAGAAAAAGAAACATGGGCTACACGTCAATCATGATCCAGAGACCTTCACATGCATGAGAAAATATCTAGTAGGTAGGAGTGTCTGGAGGCTCTTTATTAGAGCACACCACAATCAGGTGTTAAGGGGCTGAAGCCAGCAGATTAGAAAGTAGTAAAGTGTCACAGATATTGTCAGGGGCTGCTACATGTTAACACTATCATTAGTTGTTATGGAAGTAATAACTCAGACGGGGGGCAACGCCTCTGTTCAAATCAAACATTGTTTGAATTGAATAAAAGGCTCAACCGTACGTGCTCTCAGTGCTGCTGTCAGCACTGAGGCAATAGAGTTTCATTGTATACGGGGAATACGGAGGTGGCTTTTGTTTTCTACAATAGAGCTGCTAATCTTGTTAGTTGTGCAGTTCATTAGGATTTTTTTCCCAGGAGAGCAATCTCCCAGAGTAAATAATCCAAACGAACCGAACGCTCATAACAACCCCCAATGCAATTACTATCCCACCATATTTCAATACTACCACTCAAGAACATCCAAAAATCAAAACCCACATATTTCTCATTACCAATTATGATACTACACACCTTAGACTGAGCTTCAGGGTTCGTGTAGGTCAAGAAGTGCGTCCATATAAGGTAGAACGAGCAAAAACAGCTCAAGGCAGTGCATATTGCACCCAACCACCATGTCAGTTGTTCTAGGTTAGGCATCAGAACACGCGCACTACATTCTCAGGTGGGAACCACGAATAAGCCAGTATATATACAGCTTAAGCGGTGCATTTTGAATGGGTTAGGGATAGGGTAAGGGTAAGGGTTAAGGTTAGGGTTAAGGATTTAGGACTAGACTTAGGGGTTAGGATTATGGTAATGGTTAGGGTTAGGGTCACAGTTATGGGTTATGGCAAGAATTAGGGTTAGGGTTAGGGTTAGGGTTACGGGTTATGGCAAGAATTAGAGTTCGGGTTAGAACTAGAATTAGGGTTAGGATTAGGGTTAGGGTTAGGGTTAGGGTTAGGGGTTATGAAAAAAAGGGCTCTCGCTGTATCCTATGGGGAAAGTGGTGGTATGGGTTAAGATGTTTGTTTAGGCACCGAGTAGTTGTAAGTGATTCACTGTTGAGGACAAAAAGTAAATCCGCCATCCGGCCGGCACTTATATGATTTATAGTTGTGGCCGGGGTGAGTCATTCAGAAACTTGCATAATGTTCCAGTAGACTAGAGGAACTTGTGTTCCTCTAAAAATATGCATAGGAATATATTGAAAGTTACATATGATCCTATAGGAAGCCTAATCCTCCCACCCTAACCCTATAACCATAGCCTCGCGTTAACCTCTTCCCCAACAATGAGTCATTGTCTAGACGGCGCAATATTATGACCCAACGCCTCTCCTCTCCACATACCTTACAGGTGAGGTGATAAGTTAAGCGGCCAAAAAACAGCCCCAGATCCATCCCTGCCATTAACCCCATCCCATTTACTCTCCTGTACCAGTTGGCAATGAAGAACCACGAACTAGTCCGTTACAAGCAGCTCGACTCGAGACAAGAGAGTTATTCTGCTACATGAGTTCGAATTGGAGTTAGGGATTTGTTTCATTTCCTTTCCTTTCCTTTCCCTCATTTGGAGGTTTCGGAGATTTATTCAAGAAATTTCAAGAATATGGAAATGTGCACCCGCAAATTGGTCTATAAAAGAGTGCTGGTAGTCATCAAGGTTAGAGAGCTAGGATTAGGGTTAGAGCTATGGCGTTAGGATTAGGGTTAGGGTTACGGGTTCAGTATTTAGAGTTCAGGCTAGGATTACGGTTAGATATCTGCTGGATGAGATAGTATTCCTCGTGAAGAATTTTGTATAAAATTCCAGAGAAGGATTGTACGATGTTAAGTTATTGGATGGTTATGCGTACGAGTTTGGGGTGTATCGGTGACTGAGACTTACTGCGCTGTCGTGGTCGTTCATGACAACAATATAAGGATGATAGAAAGCACCACATTGATAGCCAGTATAATATGCTTGTCCAATTGGTGGTTATTTTTGTACTGAAGGTTCAGTTCACGTTCAGCCACGGAGGTTGTAGTGGAGTTGATAGAACGGTCGGTTTGTTATTGTGCATTAGAAGTAGGGAAGAACGTGGTAATCGACTATCATGAAGGTGAAAAGAAATGAAGGTTGTTGCTCTCTCTCGTTCACGTAATGGAGGAGGTACCCTATCTCGTTTGGGCCAGAAGCTTTCCGATATAAAGTCACGGTGGTTGGGTCTGGGGCAAGGGTTCTCGTGTTCTTGTGTTCTTGTGTTCTTGTGTCTTGGGAAGATGTTCTTAATAGGGGACAATATATCTGAGCATTGCTTGCACTCTAATGTTTTTTTCTCAGCAAACAGCATACCAGCTATACCAACAGCTTAGGCTCCAGGTACAATGGCCCCATAGAATGTTGAATTTGAAGTGACTTGTATAGACAAGAGGATGCTACACATTAGGATGTTATGAGAGTAGATTTATGTCTCGTTGCTGTACTCTCTGGCCCTCACCCTTATTGTTGTTTTGTCATAGGGTAAAGCACCCAAGGCAGTTAGGTGGGGACGTCTGCGAAACCGTTACATGGTACACCGGGAAGCCGTTCACACAGTTTTGTCAAGCTTCGATTCACTAGGTTTGAAGTATTCTACTGTCTCGAGGGAGGACCTTGATCGACAGCATCTGGAGGTTTGTTTGCAAGTTGATAACCTAACCATTTATAAATATTAATGCTGAGCTACAGAAATGCTGTCAGCAGTTCTCAAGTTATTTCTTTTTTCTTTTTTAAATGATGTCGACCAGGATGTGGATCTGGTAGTATCTGTTGGGGGCGATGGCACCGCACTCAGCGCAAGTCACTATTTATCTGCCTCAATACCCCTCCTAGGTGTAAACTCAGATCCTGGTGATGAGTTGGACAATTTGGCAAGTGAACACATCCCCCTCCTGGCTACTTTGTGTGTGTGTACATACCGATGGTGTACAAAACAGCAGCATAGTAGGAATAATAATAGTGTTTTTATTGTTTCAGATGGAAAACAGGGTCGATGAACGTCGGAGTTACGGAGCCCTTTGCATGTGCGATTCAGCAACTCTCCATGAAACTCTGCCTAAGGTATATTTTGTTTAGGTCTCTTCCACAATGGGTACCATGGCTTTTATTATTGTACTCCTGGTGGAAGTTGAGTTGTTGTTGCGAATGGTTCCAAAAGAAATGCATGCATGCTCCACTCAATCATTACCATTCATCACTTCTATAGGTTCTCTATGGTGATGTGAAGCCGTCAAAGCGTGCCCGGCTCCTGACCATTGTAAAGAGTGCTTTCACAGAGACCAGACTACCACCAGCTCTCAATGATATTCTCCTTTCACATCCTAGCCCTGCAGCTGTGAGTAGGTTCCGTATGGGTTTCACTGATCGCTTTGCTGGAATGGACAACAACGCACAATCACACTTTTCAGTGAATATTTGGAGCTCTGGATTATGGGTCAGCACAGCAACTGGTTCAACTGGTGCACTAAGATCAGCTGGGGGGCAAATCATGTCTCTTGACTCACGAGAGATGCAATTCTTCGTAAGTTCTTGCACGACAACATCCTAGAGTTGTTCACCATTAACATGTTGTACGACTTCAAACTCTACTTATAGACAGGCGCCGAGCCTGATATATATATGTGTGTGTGTTCATTCACTTGACGCCACGTCCATCCATAATGGTGGTGCTTCCTTCATTCTCAATGATAGTGATGATGTAAATTGTGCTTTTAGGTTAGAGAGCACTTACTGGACGACACTAACCAAGATCAAGCGGATGAGGGGCATGGTATGATACCTGAGGTGTGATATATTTGCGATGGCAGAACTATGCTATAGATACATGGATTGTTCTGATTTTGTCAAATCTATAGTATGATCACAACACCACATCTTTATTATATGCCTTCCTGAGAAATCCCATTCATAATTCGCTAGGGCTGTGTATTGAAGATACGGTGGAATTCCCAACATGGGTGCATTTATGTTGACGGGGACCATGCAAAACATAATGTGGATTTAGGTGATGAAGTTTTCATTTCCTCCCTCGCTCCCCCACTTTTACTCTTTGGAAGCGACAAGCAGCATTCCCTTGCTGCTTGATCAGGGGAAGGGATCAGGGAAAAAATGTGAATTCAAGGCAGAAGTGTGCAGACTAGATGGGAGGCCCCAAGATACTACACGCTCTCTCTGTGCCTTGAATGGAGAGTTCTAGAGACACCATACATCATATTTGTGTTTTAATCGTCTCTGTATGTGTCTAGCACGGTGAAGCAAATGACTGCCCCTTAGATTTTAGACCCTTTGTGCCAAATGAGGCCGGCACACCAGTGTTACAATTTTGGTGTGTTATATTTGAGTACCTGTTGGCCTATTTTGGTCATCCAATATTGAAAAATACTGCAAGGTTGTGTGTCATTACTACAGGTTATGCACATACATACACGGAATGCTGTCTCCTTATAAAAAGAAGGGGGGAGAGTTGGAACTGTATCAATACGGTGCGAAGATGAGATTAAGATTAAGCCAAAGTGTGGGATCAATCAAGCGCTTGGAACAGCAGCGTTAACTTATTATTTCCATCAGTACTCACTCGACAGGTACTTGCCCGAGAAGATAGGTCAGTCATTTTCCAAAACTTTCATCACCATGATGCTCTAGCTCCCAGGATCGCAAGCATCTACCGCATGAGGCAGCCCCAAGCCTGAAATTGGCTTGCAGTGATGGTCCTGCTGCCGTTCACTGTTCCTAGTACAACCCACACATCAAATGATGAGTCAGAGGCGCGTGCATACCATCTCCAACTTGGAGTATTCTATTCATTTTAAGGCCGTGGACAAAAGGATCGATTAAAGCATCCTCAAGTACAAAATGGGATGGATTGATTTCCTTATGAGACGACTATGATGTGCTGCACACCCCCACCCACACATATAATACACTCAGTGCACCCACCCAATTATTATGTCTCTACCTTTCCCGTGGGCGGCGGCGGACGTGATGTATATCCTTCCTCTTTGGCTGCCCAAATGTACAACGGTTGGCGACCATTCATCCACCATATTCTTGCTGAGAGACTTAATGAAATTGCTATCCAAATCACACTTGGTAGGTACAGAAAACCACAGACAGGATGAATGGAATAGAAGTGCAGGCCAGATCTTATGAAGAGTGTACCAAGACTGAGCAATACCTGATTGGATGGATAAAAAAATGAGGTTGGGAAGTAAATAATGGGGTCTCTCACGTTAAGGAGTAGGCGGAAATCCAGTAGCAGTACCAACCCACACCTAAATATCACTGACCCAAGTATAACACCCATCATTCTGTTGCCATGATATACTTACCGCCACACAAGCTCCAAGCTGGTTCTCTTCAAGGTACAATGAATTCCATATATTGGCCAGGCTGAGGTGCGCAATGTAAGTCGTAATGGCCTTTGAGTGTAGGGCCACCCTCCACCCCCCTCCTGACTCAGAGAGCATAAGGAAGGATATTGATGCCGCACAAGTCCAGAGAATTTTCACAATTAGCCACATAATGGGGAATGTGATGGGTGGTGGGACCCACGATGGCCTTCTCATCCTTTTCTCAAATTCATTGACACGTGGTCGAGCTCGCTGGGATATGTCAAAGTAGAACCTGTAGTTGTTGTTTGCTTGGAGTTGGTGGTGGAGCTTTGCGACTGGTTTAATTGAATATTTAACAGTGCAATAATTGAGAGTATAGGACTCCTACTTCTACGGAAGTCTATAGGCTGCCCCCCATTAATAAGGGGAGATATCATGGTGGACCAAATAAAAAGATGGTGCTGCTGCTGCTCAATACAGAATGCACAGTAGTAGCATTTTCATCATCGTCACTTCACTTCAAAAACAATAACGTAACCCTATGTACACCTCTGTTGATGTAACTACACTCTACTCTAACTCGAATCCTTAAATCCTGAACCCTAATCCTTACCCTAAAACAACAAGCAACGCAAAAATCGCTACCCATACCCTACAGCTCTAAGCTACACTACTCACTCACTTGTAGTTCCCAAACGTGATGACCCCAAACAGCACATAGGTCAACACCTTCCTCATTACTACTCCTCCCAGGCGCATCTTGTCTGTAAGTGCTGCGATCCCAACAATACCCGTAGCTAGAAAGGTTCCCATGGATACGAAAGAAAAAGCAAACCTTGGGTTTATTGTTGCACACGGCACAATGAATTTGGGTGAAGAAAAGCATTGGTTTCAGTATTTCACATTTCAGCTGAAAGAATGATGACATCCATAGGTTGAGCCTGCGTCTCGCCTTCTAATTAAGGAGGGGATAAGACTGACTACTATTCATCACGTCAAGGATTCTCTGGTGGGATATCATGACGGGTAGAGATGACGAGCCAAGAAAACACTACGTTGATGTGAATCAAACTCAAACCCAAACCCAAACGTCAACAGGCAACATTTCTTGCCTGCCACAATCCGAACGTTAAACCTACCAATGGTACTATCTAATCCTCACCCACCTTGCCGATGTTTTCAAGGTAAGACCCAAATCTGGTGCAGGAGGTAATGTCAGCATTTCCATCCCTATAGAGTAGAGTGCTTCCAGTGTTATACATCCATCCACCAATAGCAGTTACAATAACGCGTTTATATTAAGATTTATGATGAAAACCGACCTTGCTTCCTCCTTGCACGCATCATACAACTAGTACATTTGGTGGGCGGTAGTATCTCCTTACTCCCTGGGAATCTGCATCCTATTGGCCGTGTTTGTCTCAGGAGAAGAGAGGAGGATTTAAATTCCAGAAACCCATCACAGGGTACAAAACTCAGCAAAACGAGGAGAACTGCAAGGACGAACATCACAGTGAAGATGCTGTAGGCACGGTATTGGGTTGAATGCGTACAAAGAGGCAACCAGAGAACAACGGAAGCAGCAGAGGCATTACCATAGCCACCGCAGGCAATAACACAGAGGCTTATGGTTAATGTTAGGGTTAGGGTTAGGGTTAGAGAGTTAGGGTTAGGGTTCGGAATAGGGTAGAATGTATTTACACAAATAAAGGTGTACGTGTACACCACTTTCTCGGGGTTAGGGGTTAGGGATAGGATTTAGGGTTACAGTCGGCCAAAGTCAATGTAATTTGGTTGTAACAAAGCTGCGAATAAGTTGAAAAAATGTAAGACTGATTTACTTAAAAGTAAGGTCTAGTCCGATTGGTCCAGAGGCGTTGGGGTGAGATATTTAGCCTT
>PJEL010004829.1_pt1 | contig 11013 bp, 8 predicted proteins | sample 1853271 | NCBI WGS metagenome assembly PJEL01 (sample SAMN08108733, study PRJNA415343) | Invertebrate metagenome, whole genome shotgun sequencing project. | host: Globobulimina | place: Sweden: Gullmar Fjord | collected 2015-08 | reverse complement strand
GAGGAGGACGGACAGCTCGTGCTCGGCGCTGCGCAGGTTCCTTGCGGCCTGAACGAGGCGGTCGTTGAGTTGGGTGGCGGCGACGCTGATGGGCGCGGCGATGGCAACGGACATTGGACTCTCCAGATGGTCACAAATCCACTTATCACGGTACTTTTTGCGTCTTGTGGGCCGCAATCTGAGGCGCTGGCAGACCCTCGGAGACCGAATTCGTCTCGGTTGTTGCGTTCGGCGTCTCCTAGGCCCTTCAACGGCGAGGCAATGCCACTCCTGGACGGAGTCATCCATGCCGGCAAAAGTAAGGTCGAAATCCGTCAAGTCGAAAATGTAACTGTTGACATCTGGGCCCCACGTGGGTCACCGGGTGCCAATCTCGCCGGCTCGGAACGCGCTCGCAGCGACGTGTCGCCCCGGCCAGCGGCAGCAGATGTCCGGCGGGTCCGTCCGGTCCCGACTGCCCGTCCCCGCCATCCCGTCGGAACGCCGGGGAGTCCCGTGCTTGCGCCACCTCCCCCCGCGGATGGACGTCGGCACCGCTTCGCGTTTGCCGATCCGGCCTCGTTGTCGAGTCGTTCCTGCTCCAAGACGTCGCTCGCCGGAGTCCCGTCCCGGCGGGTCTCAACCGGGACAACAAGGCGGCTTCGCGCGCCCTGGCCGTCTGTTTGGTGACTGATCCGCTGCGGCGTCTTCCAGTTCTGGTTGCAGGGCTCGAGGGCGACCCCCGAGATCGACCCGCCGCCGCTGTCGCCGGTCCCGCGGTCCTCGAATCCGATCCCTGCCGGTCCGCGACAACCTCCCGAGCCCACGCAACATCAAACGCCACGTCACGCGACCGCAATCTCCGGCTCCCCTCTAGCGGCATCGCAATCGGAGGTTGACGCCGGTTATTCAAATGAATAACATCCTTGTACATTTCAAACATCCCAGCGTGACCATGCCTCGACTCGCCCCAACTGCCCGCTTCCTCCTTGCCATACCGCCCCTCTGGCTCGCCGGAGAGCTCGGGCTCGGCCGCCCAGTGATGCGGCTGGCGATCCGCATCCTCAAGGACGATCCTGTGCAGCTGGGTCACAGGAAGTTCGCCAACTATCGTCCGGCGGCCCACGACGTGATCGTGTCGACCTACGCGAAGAGCGGCACCAACTGGATGCTGCAGATCGCGCACCAGATCGCACACCGCGGAGCCGGTGAGTACGAGCACATCCACGACGTCGTGCCCTGGCCCGATGCGCTCATCCCGTTCAAGGATTGCCTGCTCTCCGAAGGCGACCGCCGCGTCGGGCCGACTGGCATGCGCGTCATCAAGACCCACCTCGCCGAGCCCGACGTCATGTACAACGCCGACGCGCGCTACATCGTGGTGCTGCGAGATCCGAAGGACGTGTTTGTCTCGAGCTATCACTTCGCTCACGGTGTCATGGCCGGGGTCATGAAAGTCCGCTTCACCCCAACAGAATGGCTCGAGATGTTCACGAGCGGCACCTTCTTCTTCGGACCCTGGGCCGAGCACACTGCAAAGTGGTGGCGCCTGCGGGACCGAGAGAATGTGCTGGTGATGACCTTCGACGAGCTGAAGCGCGATCTGCCCGGCGGAGTGCGGCGGGTCTCGGACTTCATGGGCGTGGAGCTGACTCCCGAGGAGCTCGCGGCGGTCATCGAGCGCAGTGGCTTCAGCTACATGAAGGACCGCGAGAAGGCCTTCACCCCAACGGCCATCCGCGTGCGGGACTACCGGGCCACCATGATTCGGAACGGACGCAGCGGCGGGGCCGGAGAGCTCATCGACGCCGAACAACAAGCTACAATCGACCGCTTCTGCCAAGACGAGCTGCGAGAGATGGAATCGGACTTCCCCTACACCGAGATCTTCGACACCGCTCCCTCTCGAGCCCAGGCGACCGGATGAGCGAGGAAGGAGCCAGCACCCGCGAGCGGCTCCTGCGCGCGGCTCTGGTGACCTTCTCCGAGCGCGGGTATGGCGGCGCCACCACCCGGATCATCGCCGAGCGTGCCGGGGCCAATCAGGGACTTGTCACCCACTATTTCGGGGGGAAGGAGAAGCTCTGGAAGTCGGCTGTCACCCTGGCTTTTGCCGACCTGGACCAGACCATGGCGTCGGCGACCGAAGCGCTGACGCCGCTCGATCCGCCGACCCAGATCCGCCTGCTGGCGCGCATGTTCGTCCTGCACTCGTCCCGGCATCCCGAGCTGCACCGCCTGGTGGTGCACGAGTCCATGGAGCGCACCGAGCGCATGCGCTGGCTGGTCGAGGAGCAGATGAAACCGCGCCTGGAACCCGTTCAGCTGCTCCTCGGAGACGACTTCCCCGACCGTAGCTGGGTGGGCCTGTTGATGATGTTCATCGGCGCCGCTTCCCACGTCTTCGCCACGGCGACTCTGGTCGAGGATCTGGGAGGAGGAAAGCCCACTGATCCCGTACAAGCCGCGGCCTACGCAGACGATGTGGTTCGGCTCTTCCTGGGTGAGCCGGGCACGCCTTTGACTCTGCCAAGGGGTTCCATGGGCATGGCAGACTGAGCCCCGCTCAACCGGGAAGACGATGCGTCGAAATCAGACGGTGCAGCTCCCTGTCCCACCCAAGAGAAGGCGGGGGGCGCACGCCATCCCGAAACCAATTCAGGTAGGGATACCAGTCCTGTTTGTTGACGGCATCCACAGCCGACACGACCTCGGTGAGGATCTCGATACAACGATCTGGCGCTTCGCCGCCGAGCCTGCCGGTCCAGTCCTCCGGCTGCACCCATGACCTGAGAACTGGTGGAGAATTTGCACGGCAGCTCACAGCGACGACTCACGGCGGCACGGAACGCTGACCCAACTCCTCGGCTCGAACGGCGATTTCGTCGTGCCCGGCCTCTCGTGCCAACTCGGCTGTGGCCGCGACACACCGGGCGATATCACCCTCTGAGAAGCTGGGTTGAGACTCCAGATACGACAGCAGTTCCTGGACACGCGCCCAGTTCCCCAGACCCGCGGCGGCCTGGAACAGGATGAAACCCACGACCACCCGACAGATCGCCACCTGACGCGTGAACGCAGTGTCCAGCAGCGGCTCCATGAGGTCGAAGGCGTCGGCGTAGGCACCTCGCTCGAGCTTGACCAGGGCGCGGTTGAGAGTGGGCAACTCCACTGGGCTTCCGGTGATTCTGCACAGATCGGTGGCGCGGATGAAGTGGGTCTCGGCTTCATCGAGTCTGCCCAGCGCCCGTCGCCGGTCCCCCAGCCCGATGAGCGCGTCGATCTGACCCGCCCTCGAGCCCATCCGGGTCATGAGCTGGAGCACCTCCTCCCACGCTTTTGCCGCCTCGTCCCACTCGCCCTGGTTGCCGAGCAGGGTGGCCCTGAGGATCTGGGTCTCCCCGGCCAGCAGCAGCTCCTCATCCCCGGTCTCAGCCATGGCTCGAGCAATGTAGACCTCTGCTCTTGGGACCTCACCTCGGGCCAGGGCCAGCATCGCGAGCCCGTGCCAGTCGCGAGCCCTGCCCAATGTGGTTCCCCTCACCTCGCTGGAGAACATCTGCTCGTAGATCTCCTCACTCTTGTCGAGATCGCCCAGGAGCATGTACACGCGTGCGAGAGTGCGCGCCGCTTCATGAGCCACCCGTTCGTCGGCCTCGGCAGAGACCTGCTCGACACAGTCCCGGGCTTCGCGCACCCGTCCGACACTGCGAAGAGCGGCCCCGAGCGCAACGCGAGCGCGATCCAGGACAGGCCACCCGTGGAGCTCGGCGCGCTCCAACAGGGCGCTTGCGCGCTCGACCGCCTCTGACTGACTGCGCAGGGTGCAGACCGCCACGGCCACCAGCTCGACCTCCCCTCTCCGGGAGTCCGCCTCTGGTACACCAGCTAGCGAGAATGCCTTTTCAACCAGAACAATGGCGCGAAGAACCCCGCGAAGCATGCCCTGCCGGATGTGAGCTCTCGCGGCGGTCAGGAGGGGTGGGATCGCGCGCTTCGCCTGGCCGCCGCTCAGCCAGTGAGAGCCCTTTCGGAGCTGATCAACGGTGGTGTCGGTCCACTCTCCGGCGGTAGCGCAGGCCTCGTGGTGCCGCTCCCAGCGTCCGTGTTCGCGGGCATGCCGCTCCAGCGCGTGGCGGAGCAGGACATGGGAGAGCGCCCAGCCCTGGGGAGTCGGAACGAGCACACCTCGTCGAACCATGCGAGCCGCCAAGTCGGTGGGATCCCAGCCCCCGGACACCTTGCTCCAGCGGTTTCGCCCCACCGCCATCCCCAGGGCCGCCAGCCTCTCCAGGGCCTCCATCTCGATGGAAGAACCTCCGACCGCGGCGATCAGTCGAGCCTTCCACGGGTCTCGAGGATCGGAGACCACACTCCCCGGGCGACGGTGGAAGCCATCTGTGCCCGTCTGTAGTGACCCACCCTCGGCGAGCCCGATCAGCAGGGACCGCGCCACGCCGAGATTGCCCTGGGAGCGCTCCGCAATGTGGGAGAGTAGCTCCTGCCCGAGGGGAAGGAGACCCGACAGGGACCTCTCCAGCTCCCCAGGTTCCAAGGGTGCAAGCTGCAGATCCAGGCGAGGAATGTCGACATCGAAGTCCGGCGCGCTCCCCTCCTCTTCCCGATAGACCATCACCCCGAGGACCGGCGCCCCGGTGAGCTTCGCCTCCTGGAGCGCATAGACCAGGGCCCCTCGGTCATCGTCCACCCACTGGGCGTCTGTGAGCACGGCCAGGACAGGCCGAATCCTGCCCAAGACCTGGAAGACCTCCCCGAGCACCGCCCCCGGCGCCTCGACGAGACCGTCGCCACTCACCCAAGCCGCAATGGCCTCCGGCAGCCAGTCCGCCGTAGAACCCAGGGCGGCCAGCTTCTGGCGGCAGCTTGTCTCGAGGGCGCGGCGATCCAAGTGCGGTGCGCAACCCAGGAGACGGCTGAGTCCGAGAGCGATTGCAGACACCACGGAGTTCGGCTGCGCCTCCGCTGAGAGCACCCATGCGGCACCCTCCTCATGGGCCCGCGTCGACAACCACCGCACCAGGCTTCCGCCTCCCAGGCCGCTTGCCGCCGAGATCACCGCCAGGGAGGTCTGCCCGCCAGCCACCTCACCGAGAACCCGCCAGAGCTCGTCCCTCTCGTGGGATCGACCGATCGCCTGTTCTGGCCGGAGGGCGAGCAGCCCCAGTCCCGCATCGAGCAGCATCACCGACGGCAGATGGGGGCTGGATACCCGCCAGGACTCGGGCAGAGCGCCACTCCAGAAACGCCCCACCGGTCGTGCTGGTCGCGCTGGTCGGTTCGATAGGGCCGTTTGTCCGCTGAATGCCAAGCTGTCGAGGTCGAAGGTACCCCTGCCGACCTTCGCTGGTGCTCTCGAAGGGGTAGTTGGAGCCGGAGTTGAAGACCACCTCGAGACAGGGACTGTCTTTGAGGTAGGGAGTCGAGCGTGGGCCGACACAGTGAGCGTAGTGGTGTGGATCTCCGGAACGTTTCTGGCATCGACCTCTACCGCCGGACGATCTGCGGGAAGCATCCGGCGGAGTTCGGCGATGGCATCTGCAGCCCACATCGGTCGTTCTTCCGGCACTTTGGCGAGCAGCTGCCGAAGCCAGCCCTCCAGTTCCCAGGGGATCGGGATTCGAGGCCGCAGGTCGGGGGGAGCCTGCTGCACGTGAGCGTTCCAAACAGACCTGACATCGCCAACAAACGGCGGGACGCCACAGACCAGCTCCCAGGCCACGCAACCCAAGGCGTACAGGTCGGTCCACGGTCCGATGTTGTGAATGCTGAACTGCTCAGGTGCCATGTATGCCGGCGTACCAGCGACACTATCAGCGGTATCGCTCGACAGCGCGAGGCCAAAATCCGCCAGGCGCAGACCGGCGACCAGATCCCTGGAGCGCTCACCGCGATGGCAGCCGAGCAGCAGGTTCTCGGGTTTGATGTCCCGATGCACCAGCCCGCGCGCGTGGGCGTGGGCCAGCGCCCGCAGGACCCGCTCGAGCAAAGTCTTGATTGTGGACCACGGAAGCTGTTCCTGGGCTCTCAGCGTGTGCGTCGCGCGCTCCATGGCCAGCCACGGACTGCCCTTCGGAATGGAGCCATCGGTGGCGCGCGCTACGGCCTCGGTCGCCTCTCCGTGGTCGAGCACCATGACGATGTGCGGATGGTCGAGGCTGGAGACGTTCGCTACCTCGTTCCGAAAAGCTTCGACTTCCCTGGCATTCGACCACCGCGCCTCGGTGAGCACCTTGACCGCCACCTCGACGCCCGTCCGCCGGTGCGTCGCCCCCCAAACCACGCCATTGGCGCCCTTCCCCAGCGGTTTCTGGAGTTCAAAGGGCCCGAGACGGAGACCGTCTTGTCTGGCATCTTCAGGAGGATTCACTCTCGTTCGCCTGCGCCCCTTCTCTGTAATACCCGCTCATGGGCCATGGGCGCCATTCCAGAGGACTGAATACAGTCCCGCATGAACCCGACTGTCGAACTCCGCGGCATCCGGCGATGCTACGGAGACGTGGTCGCTGTGCAGAACCTGGATCTGGATCTGTATCCGGGTCGGGTCTACGGTCTGCTCGGTCCCAATGGCTCCGGGAAGTCGACCACCCTTCGCATCTCGCTGGGCCTCTCCAGCCCCGACGCCGGAACGGCCCAGCTGTTCGGAGAAACGCCGGGGCTCGCCGGTCGCAGGCGCACCGGCCTCGTTCCCGAACAGCTCTCCCTTTCTGAGCGCGACCGGGTGGGAGAGCTGCTGAGAATGCTGCTCTCGCTCAGGGGATTTTCCCGTTCAGAAGCCCGTACTCGCGCACACACGTGGATCGAGCGCATGGAGCTCGGCAGCCTCGAGAGCCGGCGGATCAGCCAGCTGTCGAAGGGGCAACAGCAGAAAGCCCAGATCGCTCTGGCATTGGCCCACGACCCGGACCTGCTGGTCCTCGACGAGCCCTTCAGCGGCCTCGATCCACACCACCAGGCCCTCATCGCCGAGGTCTTTCGGGAGGCTGCTGACCGCGGCGCAACCGTCGTGCTCTCCACCCACCGGCTCCGCGAAGCCCAGGCCCTGGTGGACGACGTGGTGCTGATGTCGCTGGGACACAAAGTGCTCGAAGGCACCCTGCGCGACCTGCGGCTGGCCCACGGAACCCAGCGCTATCGGGTCGTCCTGCAAGGGGATGCCGGGTGGTTGCAGGGGGACGAAGTCAGCAATGTCGGCAGGGACCGGGACGCCTACCTCGTCACCCTGCGGGACGGCGCCAACCCACGGGCTCTGCTGCAGCGAGGCCTCGACCAACAGGCGACGCTGGTGCAGTTCGAGCAGGTTCTGCCCTCGCTTCCCGAGCTATTCGACGCCCACACTCGCGACTCAAAAGCGGAGGTCGCGTGATCTCTGTGCGCGACATCCTGCTCCTCGCCTGGCGAGAGATCTGGACCACCATGCGCCATCCGGTCTTCTGGCTCGTCCTCATCGGCCTACCGACGATCATGATCGGCGTCGGATGGATGGTGGGACAGGCAGAAGAGGCGACGCTGCCGTTCACCGACAACCCGCCGCTGCTGGTGATCGACGGGACGGGTCAGCTCGAAACCACTGTGAGAAAGCAGCTTCGCAGGCGCCGATGGGCCGTCGAGGCTCGCCGACCGGATGAACTCTCCGAGGCCAGGGAGGAGGTCCGACTCGGAGACGCCACCGCTCTCATCCGGCTGAACGACGACACGATCCTGTCGGGCCGGGTGGTGCTCGAGACCATTGATGAGCCGGGCAATATGGCAGACGCCGTGTCCGATGCCGTGCTGCTCGCGGTGGCGCCACACCTGACGGCCGAGGCCGGACAGAGCATCGCCGCCCTGACGAGCGGCGACGCCGTAATCCACGTGACTGTCGAAGACAAACGCGACCCCGGAGAGACCGAGAAGGACGCTCTGACGCTGTTCACGCTCGCGTCGGGCATGGTGTTGCTCTTCCCCGCCGTCATCCTCGGAGGGGTGGTCTCCCAGGGCATGCGCCGGGATCGCCGCAGCGGCTTCTCCACCCTGCTGGTCTGTGCGACGCGGCCCGAGAACGCCATCGCCGGGCAGATCCTGGGCGGTCTCGTGCTGGGATTGATCCAGCTGGCACTGCTGTCCGCCAGCTTCACTGTCTTCGGCCTCATGCTCGCGTCGACAGAGCCCAGCGCCCAAGCGGAAATGGCGGACATCGTGACCACCGCGGACACCGACCTCCTCGTCCTGGTCGAAGCCAGGCTCGGCGAGTTCAGTCCCGACCTGACCCTGGCGGATTTAGTCGTTCCCGCCTTGGTTTATCTGTTCCTAGCCGGGCTCGGCACCCTCAGCTATATGGCCTGGGGCATCGCCGCGTCGGTGGGTGCATCCTCCAACGAAGAGGAGACCGATGCGGTCAAGCAGGGCCGAGCGATCGCGACGTTGGGACTCGTCTACCCGTCGATGTTCCTCGCCTATATGGCGCTGCTGGATCCATCGGGGGCGCTGGCCGGCTGGGGTCAGCTGGTGCCGCTGGTGTTTCCGGTGATGGTCTGGGGTCGCTACCTCCACGGGGTGGCCAACTTCTGGTCATTGGCCGCCGTGGTGGCTCACTTCTTGGTGTCCATCGCGCTGGTGAGACTCGTGGCCCGCACCTATGTCACCGGCGAGACCTTGTGGGAGCTGGCGCGGCGGCAGTGGACACGCTGGCGGCAGCGAGCGTCGCCATGACCCAGAGAGTGCCCAAATCTGTGCTAGACCTCGCGGGGCCTGAGCGAGACAGGCCTGGCTACCAGACAATAGAGATCCTGCTCCAACCGAGCTTCCACCCTTGGTTCTCCATCAGACTGAGGCTGGACCGGGGCTACGAATCAAGAAGAGGGATCTGCGACATCACAACCTGGATCGGAACACCGAGAGAGGTCCCGGTCCTGGGTCTACAGCCCGTTCGAAACATCCGCGCCGCTCTCGAGTTTCGTCGACTGATTCGGGAGGCTGACCTGAAGACGGCCTCCACCTACATTCGCGAGAGCTTCGACATCTCTCCAAAGGAGCTGATGCACGCGGCGCGCGGAACGTCAGATCGAGACGAGTACAACTTGGTGTCTCTACTTGCCCACCCCGGACACCAGGTTCACTGCACGTTTGCTCTGCCGGACGTCACCCAACTGGCCAAGAGCCCGCCCTGCCTCGACAACGCTAGCGGAGGGCCCTACCCCGAGACAGCATTCGCCATTCTGGATGGCATCGGCGCCAGGTTCGCGTGGAATACCACGGGATGGGGAATCGGAAGTGCCCACCTGAACCTCGCACAGAGCGAGAACGGGAGAGAACTCGTCGCGACGCTGCTGAGAAGCGCAGGATCAGAGGAACTCCCAGAGCCGTTCGATACCCTGACCGCCGCCTCGCTGGAATACGTCGCCTGACCTCGTCAGCGAGTCACGGGCAGTTGGCGTTCGCTTGCTGCTGCGTGATCGGCTCGAGGACCAGACCGGGAGCCCAGTCGACTGAGATGTTGTCCACGAGCACATCGAGGCAGAAGGGCGAGCCATCCGAACAAGTCACGCACTGCACACCAAAAGTGGCGACCAGCTCGCAGATGGCGGCTGGCTCACCGGTGGCCCCGACGAGGGCGGCCAGTGGGCGGGTGTCGATCGACCCGCTCAAGACCGCGTTGTCGATGGTCGAGCTCGTGAAGGTGCCGGAGAGGTAGGCGTCCTCGAAATGGATGGCGACACCCTCGACGAAGAGATCGAGAGTGGTCGGACCAGCGGCGAAGTCTGGGTTGGCGGTGAAGTCCGCCACGGGGAAGTCGAAGGTGGGCGAGCAGTCGTCTTGGGTGCCGTAGTCCAGAGTGCTCAGACCGCCCAGGGACTCGAGCTCTGTCGGCGAGGTGGCCACTACGCCGAGGAGCAGGGCCTGTTCGAGCTGCTGCTGGATGAGGGGACCGATGCCCGCGGGTGAGACAAACCGCCCAGAGCCGAGGTCAAAGGAGTAGGTGGCGTCTACGAGCCCGGTGCCCCAGGAGGAGATTGTCGGACCGCCACACCAGTCGAGCTGGACCTCGTAATCGCTCAGGGGTCGGAGCCCTTCGGAAGGTCCCACCTCGAAGAACACCCGGTTGCCCTCGATTGTCGTTCTCCCGTTCACACCCGCGCCATCCCGGGTCACGGTGATCACCTCTTCGCCGTCGGTCTCGTCAAAGGTGAACTCGATCGCGGTGGTCAGAGCGAGGTCGGTGCTGCCGTCGGCTGGAAACGTCTCCAGGAGGTTCCCACAGGTCGTCTCCGGGTCGCTGGTGCTGCCGGTGGGAGCGGTGTGATCGACATCGCCACCCTCGGGGTTGTCGACGGGTTCCTCTCCACAGCCAGAGATTGCGGCGAAAACGACAAGCCAGAGTGAATACTTCATCCAGGCACCCTACCTTGAGTTCTCGCGGTCCGCCCTTGCACGAAATATCTCTTGGACATCCAGCGTAGGCCGCGCTGAGGCCTCCATGATCTTGCTCATCGCCGCCGCCGCCCTCGCCATGGACCCGCCATCCCACAAGCTCCTCGACGATCTGGACCGCTGGGAGAGCGGCATGGACATCGTGATGGCCGGGCCCCAGGGCTGCTGGGACTTCACCGGCGAGGTCCATCAGACCATGACCTTCCACCAGCCTCCAGACCTCTACAGCTCGGCCCGAATTCGCGAGTTCACCGGAAAGGGAACGTTCAAAGCGCATCTCAACAACGGTATCTGGGACGAGATCGAACAGGAGATGCAGCAGACCGTAGACGGCAAGTCCATCGCCTCCATCAGCTCCTCCAAATCCATGCTCGGCGAGATGACCCGCGACGAGGAGTTCAAGGAAGAGATGAACCAGGAGGAGGACGAGGACTTCGAGATCCCGGTGATCCCGCTCATCGGAGAGGTCCGAAACGACGACGCCGACGAAGAGGACATCGAGGACTTCAACAAATTCCTCGGCAAGGAGGACTCCGACAGCCCGCCATTCTCCCCTGCGAAGTCCGTGAACCTACTCCGCCAGGCCGTGGACGAGTGGGCCGGCCG
>PJEL010004828.1_pt1 | contig 11014 bp, 9 predicted proteins | sample 1853271 | NCBI WGS metagenome assembly PJEL01 (sample SAMN08108733, study PRJNA415343) | Invertebrate metagenome, whole genome shotgun sequencing project. | host: Globobulimina | place: Sweden: Gullmar Fjord | collected 2015-08 | reverse complement strand
GATTATAAAGAAGTGCTAATTAAAGCTAATAGCCAAGGGATTAACTCTATCGCACTTGAAGAGCAGCATTATCGAACTAACCATGCGGTACTTGGTTATTATGTTGCCTCTTCGTGGAATTTACCTAAAGAGATATGTGAGTTGATTCTACGACACCATGACTCGAGTTATCTTGATAGTATTTCTGGTAGTAATGAACAATTAGCCTTTGCCGCACTAAAAGCAGCGGAAAATATGGTTGAGCGGGTGAAACGCCATAATGTTTCTTCCGACTGGGAAGAGGTTAAAGATAGTGCGCTAGACACATTAGGTATCTCAATAGGTGATTATGAAGATTTAGAAGATGATTTTGTTGAGTTATTGTAACTTATAAAAAATAATAAGATTACAAATTAAATAAAAAGCCACACGTATTAAGATACGGTGGCTTTTTTTGAATTACTTTTCACTTAATTCAGCTTGCAGGGATAAGTTAGCAAACCTTCTTAAGTGCTTCTTCAGACACCTCAAACTCATGTTCGTCTAACTTGTGCCTTTTTTCAGCTAGTAACAGATAAAAGCTCGGTAAAATGAACAAGGTAAATATTGTGCCAATAAACATACCTGCCACTAATATAATACCAATACTGTTACGTGCTTCAGCACCTGCACCACTTACTAGAACCAGTGGAAAATGCCCTAAAATAGTTGCGGCAGTAGTCATTAATATAGGACGTAAACGAGTCGTCGCCGCTTCAGTTACAGCAGCAAGTTTATTAGCACCAAGTTCTTGTGCATGATTAGCAAACTCAACAATTAAAATACCATTTTTAGCAATTAAGCCAATTAAGGTAATTAAACCAATCTGCGAATAAATATTGATGGTGGTTAATTCAACATAAGGGATTAATAATGCGCCTGATAAGGCTAAAGGAACACAACCGAGCAATACAACTAAAGGGTCTCTAAAACTATTAAACTGTATTGCTAATACCAAAAATACAATCAATAACGAGATGCCTAGCACCATGATTAAGGTATTGCCTTCTTTGCGTAATTGTCGTGATTCACCTGCATAATCAATAGAATAACCGGCAGGTAATATCTCTGTTGCTTTTTGCTCAAGGGCAGACAAAGCCGCTTCCTTATTTGAACCAGGGGCTACACCACCGTATATTCTAAATGAAGCTTGTTGAGCAAAAGTACCTAGTTGTCTTGGCACTGTTTTCCACTTTAAATCTGCAACCGCTGAAACAGGCAATAACTCACCCGTTGGCAACTTAATATTTAAAGATAAAATGGCTTCAGTTTTACTACGTACCTCATCACTAATGATAGGAATAACACGGTAGGCCTTACCATTTGCATCGAAGCGATTAACAAAGTTACTTGATAATAATATGCCAAGTTGCTCACTGATTTGACCAACATTCATGCCTAAATCAGCAATTTTCTCACGATTTAATTGCAGCTCCACTTGTGGTAAATCTATTTTTAAATCGGTATCTGCGAATAGAAACTGTCCACTGGCAAAAGCAGCACCAACGAGTTGATCTGCATATTGCTTCATTTCGCTGTAAGGCGCTGAAGCCTTCACAATCATGTCTATTTCAAACTGACCAGAGCTAGGCAAAGACGCAGGTAAAATAGGAAACATGTTTAATCCAGGTATTTGCGCTAATTTACCATAAATACGCGGCACTAATGATTGTGCGCTGTAGTCACGTTTGTCGGGACTTACCAACTCTAAACCACCAAAACCGCCGCCGCCAAATATGATTTGCCATATCTTCTTGCCACCTTCTATCTCTTGCAAGCTTTCAACCACAGGGTTCATTTGAGCTACGTTATAAACGAGTGAAGCATCGGGTGGTGATTGAATAACAAACATTACCATTGCTTGATCTTCTATAGGAGCGAGTTCTTTTTTAGAATGCAGATAAAAAGGGATTGTTAATAGCGATACCACAAAGGCAACAAGAAATACTTGTCCTTGCCACTGAAAAATATTGTGTAATAGCTTGGCGTAGCTTGCCTGTAATCTTTCAAATAAGTGATTTACTTTACGGGTTAACCAACCTTCTTCACCGCCTTTGGGTGAAACATAGGCACTCATAATGGGTGATAAGGTTATTGCAACCACACCTGAAATGATAACGGCAATTGCTAAGGTAAATGCAAACTCCTTAAATAATACTCCGGTAAGCCCTGATAAAAAACCGATAGGAGCATAAACGGCTGCCAGTGTTAAGGTCATTGAAATGATTGGCACAAGTAGTTGGCGCGAGCTAATTAAGGCAGCATCAAACTTTGACATACCTTGTCGCATCAATCGGGCAACGTTTTCAACAACAACAATGGCATCATCAACCACTAAACCGACCGACAGTACAATAGCTAATACCGTTAGTAGGTTTAACGAAAACCCCATCATTGCCATGGCAGCAATAGCGCCTAAAATAGAAATAGGTATGGTGATTAGAGGGACTATGGCACTTCTAAAAGATCCCATAAGCAGTAGTACTACTAAACCAACTAAAAGCACTGTTTCAGCTAAGGTAGTAAAAATCTCAGTTAAGGCATCACGCATGTACAAGGTGCCGTCATAAGCATAATCAATAGATATGCCATGAGGTAGGGTTTTATTTAGCTCATCAACTGTTTTATATAACCTATCACCAATGGCCATTTCATTAGCGCCAGGTAGCGGCCAAATTGAAATATATACCGCGTCTTTATCATCTAATCGAGCGGTAACGCTAGTGTCTTCAGCAGCTAGTTCTATTTTAGCTACATCTTTTAAGTAAATATTAGCGCCATCTTTTTCACTGATCACTAACTGCTGGAACTCTGCAACACTACTGAGTTGCGTATTGGCAACAATATCGATTTTCTGGCGGCTGTTCTCTACGTAACCCATAGTTGCAATAGTATTGTTATCAGCTAAAGCCTGATAAACATCACTGGCACTTAAGTTAAATACTTGTAAGGCTTGTGCATCTAACCAGACGCGCATGGCGGGCGTTCTTGCCCCTTCAATGCCAACTCTTTGTACACCTTCAATAGCGTTTAATACTGGGTTTACTTGGCGAGTTAAATAGTCAGTAATACGTGATAAATCATTACCGTTAGCATGAACGTTTAAGTAAAAAACAGCAAAAGGTCTATCGGCACGACTCACCGATACCATAGGGTCTTGTGCACCTTGCGGTAACTCAAATCTAATCTGGCTTAATCGAGCGGTTAGTTCTGCAAGTGCTAGGGTAGAATTTTCGTTCAATTTAAGCCATGCAGTTACTTTAGAGCTACCAGAAGTACTTACAGATTCGACATACTCAATGCCTGGAACTGTGGCAGCAACGCGCTCTATCGGTTCAGTGACAAAACCTTGTACTACATCTGCTGAGGCGCCGATATAGTAGGTATCTATCACCAATGAGGCACTGTCTATTTTTGGAAACTGTAATACCGGAATTTTACTAGCTGACCATAAACCTGCGATACAAATAACAATAGAGAGGACAATGGCAACGACAGGTCGTCGAACAAAAATGTCCATTATGGATGGTTTACTTTCTTGCATCATAATCCCTTATTCCTTTGCACTGGTATCGGAAGCAGCGGCTTCATTAGCTTCTTCACTGGCAAGGTATACTTTCATACCAGGGAAAAGTTTGAATGAGCCTTTGTTGGCAATAAGTTGTCCGGGTTTAATCCCTGAAAGTATCATCACTTGCTCACCTTGTCGCTCACCCAGCTCCACTGGTGTGATGTTGGCGCGGTAGCTGCCATCACTTTCTGCTTCAAGAACAAAAACATAATCACCTAGGGCATCACGTTTTATAGCTAAATCAGGAACAACAGTAAGTCTTGATTGACTTGATATTGGTACAATTACCGAGACTAAGGTATTTGGTTTTAATGCTAATGTTTTTGAAGATATTTGAGCTCGATATTTTAAGTGGCGAGAGGCACGAGATAGCTGAGGATCAACAGCAATGATACTGGCTGAAAAATCATTGGCTTGATTCATCGGGCTGATTTTCACTGTTGCGGCTAAGTCTAGCTCTGCGTAGAGCTGAGGCAAATTAAAATCGATCCAAGTGAATTCATTTATGCCTACTAACTCAAGTACTTGGCTATTCTTATCTAGATATTGGCCAACTTCTAAAGTGTGAATACCAACTTTAGCGGTAAAGGGCGCTGTTAAAGTCTTTTTATCAATTGCCGTGGTGATGGCATTAATATTTGCTTGAGCAATTTGAACTGCAGCACGGGCTTGATCAACTTGCTCTTCACTGATAGTGCGGTTTTTATGTAGTTCTATATTACGGTCTAATGTTTGTTTTTCTAACATGAGTGTGGCTTTGGCTGCCATTAAGCGGGCATCTTCATCGCGATGGTCTAATACAAGTAGTACTTGGCCTTTTTTAACAATACTGCCAGAAGTTGCATTTAATCGAATAATTTCACCAGCTAATTCGTTATTTAGCTGTAAAAACTTAAATGCTTGTACTTCACCACTGACCTTAATGCTTTTTTGATAATTAATACTACTCACTTCAATAGCGGTAACCGTTGCTGCAGGCTCTGGCATGCTGGCTGCTTGTGCATTAGCGGCTTGCTGTAATGATGATTTATAGCTGTGTAAGCCGAAAATTGTGCCTGCTAATATTATAATCACCAAAAGCCATTTAGTTATATTCATGATTGTTCCTTTATCCTTCTTTTAAAACGCTTACTTAATAATGAAGCGCTTTTACCGTATTTTGTTAGTGTTACGTAATGCTATTAATGAATCGTGATAGCAAGTTTATTAACTCACCTAAGTCCAGCATTAGTGAGCTGTAGACAAACGTTTTCTATGTCACTCTCAGAAATTTTTTGCTGCCAATCATAAGTATTAACTAAGCGTTGCATGGTGCGAATATGCAAATCATTAGGTGCTAGCACTTGCATTATTTCTACCGAATTTTCATCAATATTCTTGCTCCAGCAATTATGTAAACGTACTGTTTGAAAATAACCTACCGATAGTGACCAGGTGCCTAAATTTATCTCTTCAATATCTCTGCTGCCTGATGTTAATTCACCAGAGTCAGCTGCGGCTTGCATGAATTGTTGAAACATTGCTTGGCATCTCTCTCCACACGCTATCATCTGAGTTAACCATCGCTCAGAGCACCGTTTCATCATTGCGTCTGTGTTGACAATACTTTCTAGCTGGTTATCAAAGTTATACATCTGTACTTTGGAAAAATCCAATAAGCTGGTGGCAAGAATACGTTCAGGTGTCGTTAAGGACAGAGTGAGTACTTTTTTGAAAACTGATTGCCGTTGTTGGTACATACGAGTAGCCAAGGCAATTAATACATCTTCCTTACATTGCACAAACTTATAGACAGAGCCCATTGATAGACCCGCTAGTTTTGCAATAGCTGACATGGAGAAATCTAATAAGCTACTTTCATCTATTGCTTTAATTGCGGCGCAAATAATCAATTTTTCTTGTTCTTCTGAACTAAATCGTGGAGCTGGAGCCATAAAAACCTAATGCGTAATTATATTCGAATGATATTCAAATGCAATTGTAACTCAATTGTTCTAAAATTCAAGTACAAAAATCAGGCAGGTATTTCTACTTGAGTGTTATTTATCTGATAGATTTAGACATAAAAGTACTAAAAGGGTCGGCTTGATAACTTGCAAAAGGCAGGCACTCTTTAAAACCAAGTTGCTGGTAGAGTATTTGTGCAGGTTTAAATGCAGCCATGGTACCTGTTTCTAAGCTGAGCTTTTGATAACCGCGAGTAGTTGCTTCGCTGATCATGTGTTCTAAAAGTAACTTAGCGACACCTTGGCGTAAAAAGCTTTTAGCGGTACGCATGGACTTTATTTCACCGTGGCTGTGATCGAGCTCTTTTAAGGCGCCACAACCCGCAAGCTCATTATTTTTCCAAACGCTCCAAAAGGTAATATCTTGATGTGATAATGCCGATAAATCAAGCGCGTGCACACTCTCTGGTGGAGAATGCATTAACATATCTTGATGATGCTCTGTTAACAATGAAATAACTGCTGGGTGTGTTAGTTCACCGATACGGATTTCCATTTTATTCCTTATCTATCTTAGGGAGATATTTATTGATTAGTTCACTGATTAGTTCACTGATTAGTTCATTGATTTTTCGATGAAAAGTTGAGCTAGTAACTTAGGTACTATAGCTGCCTCATCAATAAATTGAATACCAACACTGACAGTGCCATTGTCATTCCGGCTATTGCATACTCTTGCTGGAATTTGCACTTCACCATCTGTAGGGCTCTGCAAGCAGACAAAAATATCACGTTTATTCACTTTGGCATTAGCACTTTTTGTTTTAAAGGTGAAGCCACAGCCTTTAGCGGATATGTCACCGATAATACCGTTTAAGTGCGTAGTTTTAGTATCATCGGAGCCCTCTAGCATAATAACTGCAGGTAGATGAATGCTTGTTCTTTGCTGCATGCGCAACTGACGATTTTCAATTTTTTTGGGGTATTCAATAAAGAGTAACCTTTCAGGGTATTGGCTAACACTTTTAATAGAAGAGCGAAAAGCAAAACATTCACCTTTATTGCCTTCCATTAGATAGCGAATAATAAGCACGTTGCCTTCAACTAAAACATCTTTATATTCTGAATTACTCGCCACTCTTGGGTACTTCAAAATGATGTATTTACCAAGTTCATAGCCGATAAGAGGTAATTTTAGTCGAAGTGAAATGGGGTTATTTATTTGTAGATCTAAGTTTTTACCCGGTTGAAGCTCAAAGATTTGAGTACTTTGTTCAATGCAAACGTCTGACATCTTATCCTTGCACATATGTCTGTATTTTGTTGCAGTTAATATAAACAAAGTATCATAAAGACACAATAATAGATTAATCCGTTTCCTCAGATTACTTTATTGGCTACTTTCGGTTTTGTTTTTTTGTCGCCTTGCGTAAGGACTCTTCAAACTCTTCTGGAAATAACACTAAGCCCTGATTCTCTTGATTAGGAAAGACAACTAAAGCGAGTTCATCATCAGCTAACCCTAAACTCCAACGGCTGTACCATTTAGCTAGGGAGATTGATTGAGGTTTACATGCTTGCCACTCTCCAGTTGCCCAGCGCTGTGCAAATTCTTCATTGGGCCATACAGGTACACAATCTTCATCGTCAGTATTTAACATCATACAGCCATGTTCATCAGCTAAGATCCAAAGTTCATTATTGCTAACAACCTGTTGTAACAAATAGCTTAAACGTTTTTCGTCATCATATTTTTCGATAGTATTGAGTTGTTCAGTGCTGATTGTCATAGTCGCCTGATTGGTTGAGTGCAAGAATGGATATTTTAACGTGTTAGTTATAGCCATACAACAGGATAAAAACTGATCCCTTAGTGAGTTGATTACTCATTACTTGCTAGAGAAAATTTAAAAACAACTTGGTGATCTCCATTAAGTTGCGCATTTGGTGTGTATTTCCACTTAGCCAAAGCTTTCTTGGCTGAGCGCTGCAATTCCTTAGTAACATTACTAGATACGATGGCAATATTCTTAATGCCACCCGTAGAATCAATTTGATAACTCAGAACTATTTCACCTGTTTGTTTCGCTTGTCTTGCACTAAGTGAATATTTAGGTAAAACCTTATGGCTCGGCTCTATAACTATTTGGGGCTCAGATAGTTGTGGTAAAGAAACTACCGATACTAGACTGTCTATCGTTACTAGATTAGCTGGTTCTTGGTCTTCATTTTTAACAGTACTGGCTTGTAGTATTTGCTGAGTGGTAGGCAACTTGCTTTCTGGTTTTGGCGGTAATGGCTTTGCAGGCAATACTTGTTCATCATTCTGCTGTTTTGGAGTAAGTTCTATTAAGTCAATCGAGTGATCTATAACTTTAACTATTACTTGTTCATTTGAAGGGTTGGATAAGTGGCTTATAATTGCCATCACGCCAAAAGAAGCAATACCGCCGACTAAGAAAAGTGACAATAACCTTGTAGGGCTATATTTTGATGATGAAGGCCTTTGCTGAAGGTCTATATTAGGCGCAACAGTTTGTGCTTTTCTTTGTTGATAAAGCTCGGCAATTTCTTTTTCAAAATCTTTGCCTGTCATGATACTTTTCCTACTAATGTCTTAAGGTTATTACGGGCATAGCGTAAACGGCTTTTAACTGTTTCAAAGTTTTCGTCGGTTAACTGACAAATTTCCATTATAGAAAAGCCTTCTTGTTGAAATATAAATGCTTCTTTTTGATAAAAAGGTAAAGCAGCTATCGCTTCATTAAAGCACTTTAATTTATCAGTATGCTCTAATTCATCAGATAACTTAGCCGAAATAATTTGCTCATCATGAAGCTCTTGATATTGCCACTTTTGTTGCAGCCTAAGTTCATCTATTAAAGTGTGGCGGGCAATAGTGAATAACCAACTTTTAACATTAGTATGTGTTTGGCTATTGTTTTTCATCACCTTCAACCAAGTTATTTGTATTGCATCTTCGGCCATTTCTTTATTTGAAAGACTCAATAGGTAATGAAAAAGCGATAAGTTAAATTGCTCTACCAGCAAAGTTAAGCATTTTTTATTACCGGTAGAGACATAGTCAACCAACAACTTCTCAGGTGTAATAGCAGGGTTTAACCAGCCTTTTATCATTGATGGTAACTTCAAATTATTTCCTACTCTTTCCTAACTAGGTTGAGACATTTTAAAATCTAATTGCACGGTGAAATTTTGCTGTGCAACAGCTTTGCCGTCAACTGATTTAGCTTTATATTTCCATTTTCTCAGCGCCTGCCTAGCAGCTTTGTCAAAAACTCGTTTAGGCTTTGAGTCAACAACCGAAATATTAACTACCTTACCAATAGGGTTGATATCAAAAGCTAAAATTACCCAGCCTTCAATACCATCTCTCGCAGCAGTAATAGGATATTTAGGATTTACCCTAACTAAAGGTCTAGCTTCTCCATTGGCTTTATTGCCTAAAGAAATGGTGTTAATACTGTTATTATCTAGTTTTATTCCTGGACCAGTATAGCTATAGGTACTATCAACTTCACTGACCTCAGGTGACTCCACTGTCCTTTGCATTGGTGGTGGTGTTGGTGGTTGCAGATTTGGCCTTTCCTTAATTTGAGCTGGTTGTTCATCAGGTAAACTCATTACTGTTATTGGTATATCGTCTAACGGTAAAGCTATATTTACTTTGTCGCTACTAATCAAAAACGCCATAAAGGCGAATAAACTAAATGTGGCGGTACCAGCTAATACGGTAATTATTGCTATTTTTTTCATTATTCTTCCTCGCTAATTTTGAGATTAAAGAGGTGTGATCACACTGTTCTTCCAATTGGCATAAGCATTTCTAATTGGTAGAAGAAATGACTTACTTATCAGTTAAACGAAGAAAAGATGAAAAAGGGGTTAAAAAAATAAATGTTTTTAACTCAGAATCCTCTATGCCATATATTTAAGCAAATGTAAGGTATCAAAAGTGACATTTAAAAGGTAAATCTGAGCTATCAAATAGTATTCTATATTTAGTAGTTAATTGTTTACCAAGACTTTTTAAGGAGGAAGAAGCTTTCACATTAAATTGAGGTATACTTTTCGTATACGTAAAAGCACAAATTAACCTGTGCTTTTACGCTCTCCAACTTTAAACTTTAAAGCTATTGGCAACATCTTGTAAGGTAGTTGCTAGCTGGGCTTGCTCTTTAGCAGTAGCTGCTATTTGTGTTGCTCCGGTTGTTGATTCCATTGATTTTTGCTCAACGGTCACCACATTTTGCGCAACATCTTGAGTAACTACTGATTGTTCTTCAATAGCGGTTGCAACTTGCTCTGTCATGCTAAAGATATTACTGATGGATGTGGATATATCTTGCAATAAATCTTCAACACTTTTAGAGCTTGTTACGGCATCTTCAGCTTTTTTCTGACTGCTCTCTATAACATTAAAGGCAGCATTGGCATCACTTTGTAGTGATGTGATGAAGCTTTCAATCTCAGCGGTAGAGTCTTGGGTTCTTTGGGCTAGGGTTCTTACTTCGTCAGCAACAACAGCAAAGCCTCTACCTTGTTCACCGGCACGCGCGGCTTCTATTGCAGCGTTAAGTGCCAATAGGTTAGTTTGCTCAGCAACAGACTTTATTACATCTACTACATTAGTAATATTGTTAGAACTATTATGTAAGCTCGTGATTTGCACTGCTAAGCCATCAATATCACCGGCTAAATTCTCTATAGATTGGTATGAAGCTTTGACTACTTCTAGGCCATTTTGTGCTTGTTCATCAGCCTCTCTCGCTGAGTCGGCGGTATTTTGAGTATTGCCTGCCGCTTCTTTAACTGTTGCTGAAAGCTCTTCAATAGCGGTAGCAATTAAATTAATACCGTCTTGTTGGTCTAACATGGATTGTGAATTATGCTCACATGTTTGGGATGTCTCTTCGGCGGCAGAAGCTAACGTCATACTGGACGTTGATATTTCACTGATTGCGCCGGAAAACTTCTGTAAGGTTAAGTCTAATGCTGAGGCTATATGCCCTAATTCGCTCTCACCTTGAAATTGTGTTTGTACCGTTAAATCATTGTTATCTCTAACCTGTGTCATTACTGATGTGAGATCTTTAACTCTGTCACTTAATTCTTTGATGGTGAAATAGCTAATTACTAGCGCCAGTAATATTAGAATAGTACTGGTCAGTATATTGGTAACCATAGAGCTGAAAGCATTACTTTTTGCTGTTTCTGCTAGCATTAACAAGGATTGGCTTAATTGAGTTTCGATCGCTTTTAATTGACCAATTCGCAAGGTGGATTGCTCGAACCAATTCATTGCATCAATATCAAAAACACTACTTTTACTTTTGGCAATCGTTCTAAATCTTTCAACTTCCTTCACCGAATTATGATTTAACGAGCTGGTAAAGAACTGCTGATTTTCTGTTGTAGCAAATTGTTTGAAATTATCGAAATAAGTTTCTTGTTGAGT
>PJEL010004827.1_pt1 | contig 11017 bp, 7 predicted proteins | sample 1853271 | NCBI WGS metagenome assembly PJEL01 (sample SAMN08108733, study PRJNA415343) | Invertebrate metagenome, whole genome shotgun sequencing project. | host: Globobulimina | place: Sweden: Gullmar Fjord | collected 2015-08 | reverse complement strand
AAAAATTTATTATTACGATCGACTGCATAAGCATAGCCACTAAGTTTCTTACTCCCTTTGCTTAATATACTTTTAAGCTGTTGTAAGCTGACATCAATTGTTGCATTACCAGAAAAATTTTGATCTTGAAACATGGGAACAGTGCAAGTGACCATTGGTGCTAACGTATACGGGTCCATATATGATTTAGACCATAAACACTCTCCTGACTTGCTATAGCGACTTGGTACATACCACTCTTCAGCATGATACCCTGTACTATCTACATCATTATATTGGTCAAAGTATTGCAACTGACCAAAGTTGTCTCGCCCCCAGAAAAAACTTCTTCGAATAACTCCGGGAGTAAATTTTTGTGGCTCAGGCCACACACCACCTCCTGCAATAAAATCTTTATTTTCTTGTATATCAAGTAATTGAGGTATAACTTTGTGGAATAATTCGGGGTCTTTAGGGAGAGTGCTACCTGCTGCGGCTAAATTTCGGGTTAATGTTTCGGCAATACTAATACGCTGTGATATTTCTGAGACTATTTGAGAGCCAATCTCCTCTATTAACTCTTTATTTTTTTTAATCAGGTATTCTTTAGCAACAAGGTCCACTACCATATAAATTGCCAAAATCATCACTAGAATTAACACACTCAAACCAAAAGAAAACTTAAACAATATTGTGTTTTTAGATTTTACTCTAGCTCGAATCGAAGACATCCTTTTCCCCTTGGTTTATGCCTATTATACTGTCAAAGTTATAACAGAGAGTTCATGCTAGAAGCACAGATATAACCATTTAACTCACAAAACTAACCCTACATTTCAGTTTTCATGTTATGTAGCTCACGATATAAACGTAGTTTAAATAACTTTATTCCTCAAGCGCACAAGACGTTAACAATCAAATAATAGGGATAAATACTACGATGAAATAATTTGGTAGGAACTAAATAGGTAAATGAGTCTTGGAGTTACTTTAGATTTTTAAATATAGCGTCAAACATCTGCTTTTCAATAATACTTTTATATCAAAAAGTTAATGTAAGGTATTTATAGAAATGATCTTGATGCTTTACTGACATGCGATCAGTAAAACTAAGAAAAAGAAGAGAGGCATCGAGGCCTAAAGCAATACGTCAAAAGCTTAAAGGTAAGGCTATTAACGTTATCACGAACATTTTATCAAAGCTCTTTATCAAAATTATGTTATCACCCCGAGTAAGACGAGGACTCTGCTGCTTCGATATTTATTTCAACAACATGTGTACTTATTATTTAACGGTTTGCGTATAAAACTCTGAAATATACTGACCACCTTTAATTTTGGCAATTAAACGCAGCTTATAGCTATCACCCTTATTAGCAACCAACTTTCCAAGGGGTGTATTGTTACGCCAATAATAAGGACTTTTTTTCATGCCTAATGGGTAAGCTGTCATCTTGTCACTTTTGTCCACTAAAAACAGTGTTGCACTATCTAACGGAAACGTTGAATTTACAATGGTTACACCTGCTTCATCGGAGACGTTTACCTTAAATTCACCTGAACTTAAAACACAACTTTGATTGAGTACATCACAATGTCCCTCTGGAGACAACTGTACAATTTTCGGCTTGTTAGCTTGCGCCTCATTATAATAATCAGCACCAATAAAGCCGATAATAGCAAGAAAAGGAGCAACCATAAAAGCAAGTTTTGTGTGTTTATTCATAGCGTATTCTTCTTATAATTTCTTTTACCACAACATCAACGTAATGATAATTAACTTTAAAACCAATTTAACAGAAAAGGCTAGGCGACTGTTTAAATAAATTGTCGGCTAGCCTTTTTATTTCACATTAAGTCAGAGGTTTACTTCAACTAACGTATTTTTCTATCAATTGCTAGTGATCGTGTGCGGCACTAACCTCACCTGGTACACGCATATTCTCTACCATAGCTTGAATATGTGCTGGTGCTGGGCCTGTTACTTTAAGTACGATGAAAGCTACTGCAAAGTTAACTAATGCACCAACTGCACCAAAAGCGTTAGGAGAGATACCAAAGAACCAATCAGCACCCATATCACCTAAGAATGAACTAGGCGCATAAAACATGATACCTTTGTGTTGGAACACGTACAACATAGTTACACCAATACCAGAACACATACCTGCAATAGCTGCTGTACCACTCATTTTCTTAGAGAAGATACCCATCATTAACGCAGGGAAGATACTTGATGCTGCTAAACCAAAGGCTAATGCAACCGTACCAGCGGCAAAGCCAGGTGGATTTAAACCTAAATAACCAGATATAAGTATGGCAATAGTCATCACGACTCGACCAGCAAGTAACTCATTTTTCTCTGACATGTCAGGCGTTAATACCCCTTTCATTAAATCATGTGAGATGGAAGAGGATATTGCTAATAATAAACCAGCAGCGGTTGATAGTGCCGCGGCTAAACCACCGGCAGCTACAAGGGCAATAACCCAGTTAGGTAAGTTTGCAATAGCAGGGTTAGCTAGTACCATAATGTCGCGGTCAACTTTAACCATTTCATTAGTGGCTTTATCCGCTGTGTACTGAACTTTACCGTCACCATTTTTGTCTTCAAACTTCAATAGACCCGTTTTTTCCCAATCTTTAAACCATTGTGGACGTTCAGCATACTCAAGGTTTTGACCCGCTACCGGCTCAATTGTATTCATAAGATTTAAACGAGCCATTGCACCAACTGCCGGAGCAACGGTATAAAGAAGACCGATAAATACTAAAGCATAACCTGCTGATTGACGTGCCGCTTGTACTGATGGAACAGTGAAGAAGCGCATAATTACATGAGGAAGGCCCGCAGTACCGATCATAAGAGACATAGTGTAGGCAAACATATTTAAATTATTGCCCAACGTTGCAGTAGTGTATTCTTTGAAACCAAGATCTGAAACAACCATATCTAATTTATCAAGTAAATAAACACCACTGCCATCAGCTAAGGTACTACCTAAACCAAGTTGTGGAATTGGGTTACCTGTTAATTGTAATGAAATGAATACTGCTGGAATGGTATAAGCAAAAATCATAACCACATACTGTGCGATTTGCGTATAGGTAATACCTTTCATACCACCAAGTACTGCGTATACCCAAACAACAAACATGCCAATGTATAAACCATTGTCGTATTCAACTTCTAAGAAACGAGAGAAGGCCACGCCCACACCTTTCATTTGCCCGATGATATAAGTCAACGAAGCGATAATCAAACAAACTACCGCAACAATACGGGCCGTTTTTGAGTAGTAACGGTCAGAAATAAATTCTGGTACCGTAAACTTACCGTGCTTACGCATATAAGGTGCTAACAGCATTGCTAACAATACATAACCACCTGTCCAACCCATTAAAAATACTGAGCCGCCGTAACCTAAAAAGGCAATTAAACCGGCCATTGAGATAAATGACGCTGCACTCATCCAATCGGCACCAATCGCCATACCGTTTTGTAATGGGGTAATGCCGCCGCCCGCTACGTAAAAATCACTGGTTGAACCCGCACGAGCCCACCAAGCAATAGCAAAATATAAGGCAAACGTGCCAAACACTGCGATGTATGTATATAGCTTTAACTCATCCATCTTTTAGTCCTCTGCGTGATATTTTTTATCAAGTTTGTTCATTTTGGCGCCATACCAAAAAATCAAACCTAAAAATGAATAAATTGACCCCTGCTGTGCAAACCAAAAACCAAGTTTGTACCCACCTAGACGGAATTCATTTAACGGTTCAACAAGTAATAAACCTAAACCAAATGAAACCACAAACCAGATTGCAAGACAGATAAAGATCAAGCGCAGATTTTCTTGCCAATATGCTTCTTTATTTTCTTCCACAATAATCTCCTAGCGACGTAGCGTTATTATTAGCGTTTTATATTTTTATTTCGCTTTTATACGCTTGTACTTAAAGTAAGTTAGTAATAATTTTTTAGTGAAAGTATGGATATAGATTGCTGCCAAAATCCAAATCAAAGCGAAATTAACTTTGCTTAAATGGATTACTTTAGTTAAGTGGTAGTGGCAAAAATCCATATTCAACTTTTACTATCAATCACACTACCAAGCTTTTTTTTTACAGGGTATTAGCCTTTAGTCTAGATCGTTAAAAAACAGTACCTTACCAGTAAAAATTAGAGTAAAAACCCTATTATTTATGACGTGTGAGTAATCAATAAAATAGTGGTATTAACGGCACTTTATTGATCTAGCGCTAAAGCCCTTAAACTTTAGTCTAAATTTACTGAATAATACTTGTCTATACTTTCTCAAAGCCCTAAATTAACTACTCTTACCTTGAAATAACTCTGTCATAGCTGAGGCTTGTATAAGCATGGATAACGAACTTTCAGAAATAACCACTTTTATTCAGAGTATTCCCCCCTTTGACAGCCTGCCTAAACAAGTACTGGCTAACTTAGTACGAGAATTGAGTATCAATTACGTGCGTAAAGGTGATTTTTTACCACCAAAAGGAATTAACGAGCCAAGGTTATATATTTTAAGAAAAGGGGCTGTTAGCTGCTTGTCGAGAGAAGGCGAGTTAATTAGTCGATTAGGTGAGAGTGATTTATGTGACTCTTTTTACCATGTTGACCACACCAATGACGGTAGCAATCAAAACGAAACTCCAACAGACTCATACAATAATAATCACAAAGTACAAACTGACGAAGATAGCCTTATTTACAGTGTTAATATTCAAGTGCTACAAGAAATTGGCGAGCGCTTTCCAAGTATTAGTGATTTTTTCAGTCAAAACTCTGCACAACGCTTAAAAACAAAAATGAATCAGGTTAATGAAGAGGCAATTTTATCTTCAAGCTTAATGAATACTTCTGTCAGTAATTTTTACCACAGCCCCGTTGCCAGTATTTGTGCAAGTAACACTATTCAAGATGCTGCTATTCAAATGAATGAGCAAGGATACTCTTGTCTAGTCGTCATTAAAGATACAACGCCTGTTGGTATAGTAACTGACAAAGATATTCGTCGTCGTTGCGTTGCTGAGGGGCTTTCTATTAGTGAGCCTATTCGTGCCATTATGAGTGATAATATGAGCACTATTGACATAAAAAGTAATGCTTATGATGCGTTAATGACAATGACAGCCAAACATATTCATCATTTACCTGTAACAAAATACGGGAATTTGGTCGGTATGGTCACAGTAACTGACTTAATCAATAACGAAGGTCATAACGCAGTCAATCTATCAAGTATCATTCATAAGGCCACTACTGTTGATGAACTGAAACAAATAAGCTTATTGTTGCCTAAATTACAAATCCGTTTAGCCAAATTGGGTAGTAGTGCAGACCATGTAGGTAAAAGTGTCAGCGCTATTACCATGGCATTTACAAAACGCCTTATCGAAATGGCTGAATATAAATACGGACAAGCGCCTGTGCCTTTTGCTTGGTTGGCCGCTGGTTCACAGGCAAGACAAGAGCAATTAGCCCATTCAGATCAAGACAATGCGCTTATCATTTGCGATTCAATGAAACCTTACGATGATGCGTGGTTTGAGCAACTTGCTCATTTTGTTTGTGATGGCTTAGCTGAGTGTGGATTTATTTATTGCCCAGGCGATATTATGGCGACTAACCCCAAATGGCGACAACCGAAAAAAACATGGCATAAATATTTTACTCAATGGGTTGAAACACCAAGCCCAAAAGCGCTGTTGAATAGCAGTGTATTTTTTGATTTAGACACTATTTACGGTGACAACAGTTTACTTGATGAAGTACGTAAAAAATTATTAGATAAAACTCAAAAGAACACGCTATTTATTGCTCATCTATCTAAAAATGCACTCAACTTGCGCCCTCCTCTGGGGTTTTTCCGTGACTTTGTCCTAAAGCAAAGTGGTAAGCATAGAGCAACCTTGGACTTAAAACATAACGGTATTGCACCTGTTGTTGATTTAGCTCGCATTTATGCACTAGCAGAAGGTATCAGTGCGGTAAATACTATTGAACGAATTCAGCAAGCTGCGGGAACTCGTTCATTAACGAAAGCATCAGCTGACAACCTAATTGATGCGTATGAATTTTTAGGTATGTTACGAGTAGAGCATCAGGCTAAAGCCTTAGCAAGAGGTGACAGTGCGGACAACTACTTATCACCGAAAGAAATATCTAAGCTTGAACGTGAACATTTAAAAGATGCATTTAAAGTAATAAAAACATTACAAGATGCAAGGCAGTCAAATTACTAATGAGTAGTTTATGAGTAGTACAACCATTTCAAATAGTCCGATGTTATCTTGGCTAGTAGGTTACGAAGCTAAACGTAAACAGCTATTAAAAAAAGCACCTAAAGGCGCTATGCATGACTTCTTAAGCGCACCGCTGCCAGAGTTAAGCACACCAATCGATGACTTACCAATATTGTCGGTCGATTTTGAAACCACGGGATTAGATGCAAAAGCTGACAAACTGCTTAGTGTGGGTTTTATTGAAGTAAATCAACAGCAAATGGCACTCAAAACCAGCTATCATCAAATCATTAGAACCAAGCGCCAATTGGAAGAAAGTAATGTCATCATACACCACATTACTGATAGTCAAAAAAATCAGGGTATTGATAGAAAAGTTGTCGTAGATAAGTTACTTAACGCTTTAGCCGGGAAGGTAATGCTGGTTCACTTTGCTCGAATAGAAAAACAATTTCTCGCTCAAGCATGCATGAAAATTTATGGTATTGCTCCGGTATTTCCTGTGATTGATACGTTAGCGATAGCTAAACGACAATTAGATAAACGTGATGTTGCTTATGACCCTTCCGAATTACGCTTGAGTAATTTACGCCACAAATACCAATTGCCTGAACATAACGCACATAATGCTCTGAGTGATGCTATTGCAACTGCAGAGCTATTTATGGCGCAAATGAGTGAACGAAATCAAAACAACAACCTATGCTTAAAAGATATTATTTTGTAACGTTATTCACAGTACCAAGCCCAAAACCCGATACTGTGAAGCTTATAACTCACGAAGAACGAGAGTTTAAAGGTTTACAGGTAAAGCATTGATTAAAGGTAATGGTTACCACACTTACCAAAATCAATAACGCCGCATATCAGGCTTTTAAACTCGCTCAAACACTGTTGCTATCCCTTGACCAAGCCCTATACACATAGTCGCTAAACCAAGATTAACATCTTTGCCTTCCATTAGGTTTATCAACGTTCCCGATATACGAGAGCCTGAGCAGCCCAAAGGATGACCAAGTGCTATAGCACCACCATTTAAATTGATTTGATCATCTAATTTATCTTCAACTTTTAATGCTCTAACACAAGATAATGCTTGTGCAGCAAATGCTTCATTAAATTCAAATAACTCAATATCACTGATGCTTAACCCTGCTCGCTTTAACGCTTTGTTGGTCGCAGGAACTGGCCCATAACCCATAGTCGCAGGATCGCAACCAGCTACAGCCATGCTTCTCACTTTAGCTCTTGGCGTTAACCCTAATGCTTTCGCTTTTTCAGCAGACATAACCAACATGGCAGAAGCGCCATCAGATAACGCTGATGATGTACCAGCAGTAACACTACCGTTGACTGGGTCAAATACTGGACGTAAAGCTGACAAACCTTCAACAGTAGTTTCAGGGCGCACTACTTCATCATGCTCAACTAATGTTAAAGCACCATCTGAATCGTGACCTTGCGTTGCTACTATTTCATTCTTCCATCGACCAGCAAGCATAGCTTCATGAGCTTTTTGATGAGATCGAGCAGCAAATGCATCTTGCATTTCACGATTAATACCATGTTGTTGACCTAGTAATTCAGCCGTTAAGCCCATACTCCCTGAGGCTCTAGCAATATGTTTACTAAGCTCAGGCGCAAAATCAACATCATACATCATAGGCACATGACCCATATGTTCGACGCCACCAATTAAATAGACATCGCCCATGCCAGCCATAATGCCTGTAGTCGCATCATGTAATGCTTGCATTGATGAACCACAAAGACGATTAACCGTAACACCTGCTACTGATTTAGGTAAACCAGCTAATAAGGAGGCGTTACGTGCAATATTAAAGCCTTGCTCTTTGGTTTGCTTTACACACCCCCAAATAACATCTTCGATATCGTTAGGATCTAACGCAGGGTTACGCGTTAATAACGCTTCAATTAAATGCGCTGATAACTTCTCAGCTCTAACATGACGAAAAACACCAGCTTTTGAACGACCCATAGGAGTTCTAACGCAATCAACAATAACAACTTCTTTCATTTTTATTCTCCTATCGATTATTTAGTGCCAGCAGTTTTTACATCACTTGTGAAATAAGATTTACCTGATGCCGCCATTTCGCGCAAACCATCAGTAACTTGATAGATTTCACCTAAATGCGCATATTTATCTGCCGCAACGATAAACTTGTCTAAGCCTAATGTTTCTAGGTATCTAATTGCACCACCTCTAAATGGTGGGAAGCCTATACCGTAAATAAGGCCCATATCAGCTTCAGCTGCCGTATCAACTACGCCTTCTTCTAAACAACGTACTACTTCATTTACCATAGGTATCATCAAACGTTCAATGATTTCTTCATTGGTTAATGTTGCTTTTGCATCAGCATGTTGAGCAAATAATTCATAAGCTTCAGGAGCCGCTACTTTAGTTGGTCTACCCCGTTTGTCTAGTGAGTGATTATAAAACCCTTTACCATTTTTTTGTCCAAAACGGTCGCCATTGAAAAGTAAGCTAACGGGGTCGTTAGGTATTTTTTTCATCCTTTGAGGGAAGCCAGATGACATAACACCAGTACAATGATCTGCTGTATCCACACCAACAACATCAAGTAAATAAGCTGGGCCCATAGGAAAGCCAAATTCTATTTCCATCACCTTATCTATTTTTTCAAAGTCGGCACCTTCAAGTACTAATTGACTAAAGCCGGCAAAATAAGGAAATAAAACTCGGTTTACATAAAAGCCAGGGCAATCATTGACAACAATTGGAGATTTACCCATTTTGGCTGCATATGCCACAACCGAAGCGATGGTTGCATCTGAGGTGTGTTTTCCGCGGATAATTTCTACTAAAGGCATTCTATTGACAGGGTTAAAGAAATGCATACCACAAAATTTTTCTGGACGTTTAACGCTTTGTGCCAGTAAGTCTATTGAAATGGTCGATGTGTTAGAGGTTAAAATGGCATCTTCATCAAGATGACTCTCAACTTCAGCTAACACAGCTGCTTTCACTTTAGGGTTCTCAACAACAGCTTCAACAACGATATCTACCCCTTTAACGCTATCGTAACTGAGTGTTGGCGTGATGTTGTTAAGAACACCTGCCATTTTATCCACAGAAAGCCGACCACGAGAAACTTGCTTAGTAAGAATGCTTGATGCTGTTGATAATCCTAAATCGAGTGCTTGATCATTGATATCTTTCATAATGATCGGCGTTCCTTTATACGCTGACTGATAGGCAATACCACCGCCCATGATTCCTGCGCCTAGCACTGCCGCTTTGCTAATCGGTTTATCAATACATTTGGTGGCTTTTTTCGCTTTACCTTTGACAACCTGATCTGCCATAAACAAACCAATTTGTGCTGTAGCAGAGTCTGTTTTAGCTAATTTGGCGAAACCTGAGTTCTCAAGTGCCATAGCACCTGCTCGGTCGAAATTCGCTGCTGCTTCAAGCGTTTTAACCATCATCATAGGTGCTGGATAATGTTTACCCGCTTTTGCTGCAATCATGCCTTTACACGTACTAAAGGTCATTAAATGTTCTAGTTTACTTAATTTAAGTGGTTCTAATTTCAATTGACGTTTAGCTTGCCAATCTAACTTTCCGTCAATTGCTTGTTTAAGCATTTTCAGCGCAGCAATGCGTAACTTATCAGGGGCTACCGCAGCATCTAATAACCCTACAGCTAATGCAGCCTCAGCTTTATGGGCTTTACCGGTAGACATCCATTCAACAGCATTATCAGCACCAATAATACGAGGAAGCCTAACTGTCCCGCCAAAGCCAGGCATTAGGCCTAACTTTACTTCTGGTAAGCCAATACTGATATTGTGATCACCAACTCGGTAATCACAAGCCAGCGTCATTTCACAACCGCCACCTAGGGCGACGCCATTAATAGCGGCAATGGTTGGCATGTTTAAATCTTCAAATGCATCAAAAACGTCTGAAGCATTTTTAATCCAAGGGATTAACACTTGCTCATCACGTTTAAAAATATCTAGAAACTCAGTGATATCAGCGCCAACTAAAAATGTTGCTTTAGTTGATGTCACTATGACACCTTTTGCTTGCTCGCAATCTCGGATAGCTTGTATCACGGCAATAAATTCTATGAACGTAGCTTGATCAAACTTATTAACAGACCCTTGTGCATCAAACTTAAACTCTACAATACCATCTGTTAATAACTCAGCGCTAAGGCTATTGCCTTGGTATATCATCGCATTCTCCTCATTTAAACATTACCGAATATAACCACGAAAGAAGTTGTGTTATTAACTGTATGGTTAATTTGGAACACCTTAACTTTTACTTCTCTAGTGATCTTGATGTTTAGCACTTTTCATAGTGCTTTAATAATAGTCACTTGAGTGTGCCTTGAAAGAAAAAATAATGCAACTTTTTAAAACGTACGTTTTAATTAATCGTTTTAATTAATCGTTTACAAAATATTTGCTCGCATAGACACGCCAAATAATATCTAAGAAGATGTTAAGTTTGTTCAATTAAACTGTATTTAGAAGAGGGGTTAGCGACTTAAAAAGAGAAGTGAGAATAAAGGAAGGTGATATATAACTATATCTTGTTATTTTGTTATCTTGTTATTTTGTTATTTTGTTATATAAACACGATTAAAATATATTAATCGTGTTCATTAGCAATTATCTTGTAAAAATTTAATAAAGTCACTTTCAGGCATTGGCTTAGCATAATAAAATCCCTGAACTTCGTCACAGCCCAGTTTAATTA
>PJEL010004826.1_pt1 | contig 11017 bp, 7 predicted proteins | sample 1853271 | NCBI WGS metagenome assembly PJEL01 (sample SAMN08108733, study PRJNA415343) | Invertebrate metagenome, whole genome shotgun sequencing project. | host: Globobulimina | place: Sweden: Gullmar Fjord | collected 2015-08 | reverse complement strand
TCTCGGGATCGTTCTCCTCCTTTGGCCATCAGAGCGACATACCGGCTATCTCATCGCGCGACCACGCCACGAACCAGAGGCTCAGATCGATTTCCGGATCGTTGTCGATCCAGTGCTGCCAACGCTCCATGGCCTGCTCTTCGGGCATTGAGACATGACCCCAGTGGTCAGTGAAGACTTCTTCATCGGCGCGGCAGATCGATCTCATATGATCTTCCAGCGACAAGGGGCGAAGCTCGACGCCATCGGGCCAGGCCGGTTCGTCAGGCCGACCGTCGAGGTCGGTCAGCATGAACACGAAGTGGCGGCAGACCCTGAGACCCTGCTCACGCAGAAGCTCCTTCGAACTCTCATCCTGAGTGATCGCCCAGCTATGCATCGTCAATCGGGCGCCGGCGGGGCCTCGCTGCTGCGTAACCTCGGCGGATCTGACCCTGGCCCATTCGGTGATGAACGATCCGAGACCACGGCCCTGATATTCCGGTGCCACATTGGCGATCACCCTCGCTCTGACGTACGGCGGCTCGTAGGTCACGTGGGCAAAGGCGACGACCCGGCCTTCAAGGTTTTCGACGACTCGGATATCGCGCTCGATCTCGCAGTCGGGGTGAGTCCAGAAGATCTCGAAGCGACGGGCGAAACCCGTGCTTTGGCCGATGACATCCAGGTCGCAGGCATCGCCGATTTCGACCGCTGCAGGCAGGTCGTCCATGGTGGCCGGCCTGTCGATGAATCCATCTGGGAGAGCGGTATGGCGTTCCATCTCAGCCATCTGTTCCATTGTACGTTCCATCGCATGACTCCGTGTGCAAAACTGTTGAGAGGCCTTTTTTCGGCCTCATAGTTTGGATCTTGATAACCGGAAACAAACGTGATTCTGAACCGGCAGACCGTCCCCGTCTGCCGCATCGGCGCGCAGAATCCCCGCACGAGCCGATCGACTCGTTTATGCGGATCAATTCCGCATGCTTTCCTCAGTATCCGAGAAGTGCCAAGAAAAAAACGGCCGTCCAAATCGGACGGCCGTCAGTACGCTTATTTCGTGCGTGCTCTAGCGCTTCAAGCCGGTCCGGGTGGCGGATACTCCGTTTTGTCGTTAACACCGTAGATCATCAAACATTACTCCTGTTGCCCGTAGATTGAAACGCGAACTATTGGTGGGGATTATGTCGGTTCGTTTTTATGAATGCAAGAGGAATATTGAGATTTTGCAGTTTTCTTTTTTGCCAGGCTAGAACCGCAATCTGCAGTCAAGCCAATTACGAGACCATCCAGGGAGGCGGTAGTTCCGGGGGCGGTGATCAGTAATCCCAGTCAGGAAGCGGAATTGGCAGACGAATCGTCTGTTCCAACTGTTCGAGAAGCTCTCGCGGCGCATCGAGATCATCGGTGATCGCGAGTCCCGTTGCCGGTCCCACCCCGAGCCACAGGCGAGTAAATGCGTTCACCGAGGCCCGCATCGTCGACAGCGCATCGTCGTGTCCTCGCTCGGCGCCCGAAGATACACCCAACGTGATGATGTATTCGCCGGCCACACCCCGCCAAGGGGCGTCTTCGGGCAGCCAGGTTTCAATGGGGTCTGTCAGCTGAAGGTTGAAGCGCAACTCATCGCCGGGCAGCTTCGTATGTTCAAGACATTTGGCGAGGTCGCAGATGCGGAACTGGACATAAGAAAGCGTCGTGATGTTCACCTCGAACTTGGATTCCTTTGTCAGCCGCTGATGCTTGAAGGGCGTATCGAGGAGGATCTGCAACTGCACTCCCGGCGGATCGGGCATACGCACGCCGTGCACCTGATCTCCCAGGTTCTTGATCAGACCTAGCAACTCCAGAAGCTGCTCACCGGTGTTGTAGGCCATCCATCTCACGTCATAGGGGCCGTGTTCAGGATCTCCCTGTGGACCCATCAGGATGTGATGCGACAGTTCGCCGTTCTTGCCATCGCGGAATCCGAGCCCGAAGCTCTTACTCGTCCAATGGAATTCAGCGTGCGTGAGGCCGCCGGCGAGCACGCTGCATGAACCGTGGCCCCGCCGCCTCGCCAACCGATTGCGGTGCATTTCTTCCCAGTCATCAAAAGTCAGACGACAGGGCACACGCCTGGCGGGTTCAACCTTCAGAGTCGCGGGATCGAATCGCGTGCGACGGATATGCGCGCCATTGCCGAAGCCGAGGCGATTGTAAAAGCCCTGATCGAAAATCCCCAGTGTGGCGAGGATCGCTCCGTCGGCGACATCTTCGGCGATCGACTTCGCAGTCAATCTGCCGGCCAAGCCCTGCCTGCGGGCCACCCGGCTCGTTCCCACGCCGGTGACGCATGACATCGGCAGGTCGCGATCTACGTAACGCAGATCGCTGGGCATGGTCATCACGAAACATTCCGCAGCGCCATCGACCTCCGCGATGCGCGTGCGGGCTGCTTCGCCGGCGATCTCCATGCCCTTGGTGCCGTCGTCATCAGTCCATCCGATCTCGCGCCACACTCGGCGCAGTGATTCGAGATCCTTATCGGGGTTGTATGTTCGCAGATTCATGGCGGCGATTATACGGGCGGGCCCGACGAATGATGTTCCTCATCCCTCACCCGATGCGCCATTTGCCGCTACTTTGGGATTCTACGGTGATCGCTCATCCAGAAACGCAGCGCCGATGAGGGGCGCACAGCCCCCCTGCCGCGTGTACCGAGTGCGGGCGTTCGCATTCTACGCGATCGTTGCGCTCCTGCCGCGAGCACATCTTCCGGAGTGTCATAGTTCCCATCCTGCGCGATACTCGCTGCGGATGTACTGATCGGCCTCGGGAAAATTCGCGGCCTTCAGATTCTTCGCATCCCATTGCAACTTCCGGCCCGTGCGGAAGGCCACGTTCCCAAGCAGTACCGCCTCGGCCAGAGGTCCGGAGTAGTCGAAGTTGCAGGTGGTGGGACTACCGGTCTTGCACGCTTGTATCCATTCCGCGTGATGGCCGATCGAAGCCGGAATGAATGGCTCGGGCGGCTTGAAGTCCGCGAACTTCTCTTCCGGCAACAGCAAGTGACGACCGTAATCCGAGATCAACATGCCGTCATCACCCACGAACAGTTGACCATCGCCCCACTGGACGGGTGAGCCGTTCGCCCCGCGCAGGGCTGAGAGGATCGAAGGCCGGTTTTCGCCGTCATACCAGGTGACTTTCACCGGCGGCATTTCGCCGCGCGCGGGATGCTCATAGTGGACCACCAGACCATTCGGTGTACCTACATCATGCATCCTCGGTCCCAGCGCGCGCACTTTGATCGGATGGGTCAGGTTCAGGGCCCAATGGACCAGGTCCATGTAGTGACACGCCATATCGCCGAGGGTTCCGGTGCCCCAATCCCAGAACCGCCGCCAGTTCCCGGGATGCACACCTTCGCTGTAGGGACGCTTGAGCGATGGCCCGAGCCAGAGGTCCCAATCTAGTTCCGCCGGCGCCGCTTTGCCGAACTTGTACCGTCCGTTCGACCAGCTCTTGCCGCACCAGACATGCGCTTCTCTAACCGGCCCGATCGCTCCGGACTGAATCAACTCGACCACCCGACGATAGTTGCCCCCTGCGTGTATCTGTATCCCCATTTGTGTTGCGAGCCGGTGTTCGCGGGCCAGTTTCATCATGAGGCGCACTTCGTAGACGGAGTGAGCCAGCGGCTTCTCGCAATACACGTGCTTGCCAAGGCGCATGGCCATCACCGCCGCGGGTGCGTGAATGTGATCAGGGGTTGCGACCAGCACCGCATCGATGTTGTACTGTTTTTCGAGCATCTTCCGGAAGTCGCGATACCGCTCCGCCTTGGGAAACTTCTCCGCGCTGCGGGCGAGCCGACCCGAATCCACATCGCACAGGGCGACGATATTCTCGCCTGCGATCTGGGTGATATTCCACCACCCCTGCCCTTGCGTGCCTATTACTGCGATGTTCAGTTTCTCGTTCGCGCCCCGCGGCCGAGCAAGCACGGAACCGGCCCAAGGGCCGGCGGCGGCGGCTACCGCAGAAGCTCTCAGGAATGCGCGACGTGTAATCTTGTTGTTTGACATCCTTTTGGGCTCCTCGTTCATTTTCCCACAGTGTAACCACTGATCAATCCCGCAGTCCCGACAGATCGAATCCCACCGCAGTGCTGGACAGCGCGATTCACCCGGATATCCTCGATGTAAAGCGAGGTATCTCATGGCCAACATCCTTGTGGTGGGTCCGCATCCCGATGATCAGGAACTGGGCATGGGGGGCACGATCGCCCGTCTCGCCGAGCAGGGCCACAATCTGCTGCTGCTGGACATGACCAACGGCGAGCCCACGCCGCACGGCACGCCGGCGATCCGCGCCGAGGAAGCTGCGAAGGCCGCCGCGATCCTGGGAGTGAGGCGCACGTGCATCGGGCTTCCCAACCGCGAGGTTCAGCACACCATCGCGGCCAGGCACAAGGTGGCAGCGGTGATCCGCCAGCACCGCGCGGAGATCCTCTTCATTCCGCATGGCGAGGACGCTCACCCGGACCATCTCGCCACCTCACGCATCGTGGAAGACGCGAGGTTCGACTCAAAGCTGACGAAGACCGAGATTCCGGGCGAGCCTATTTACCCCCGATGGCTGTTCTATTACTACTGCACTCACCTTCGGGCGGTGGCAGAGCCGAACTTCATGTTTGACATCACCGGCTACGAGCGGCGCAAACGCGAATCGATCGTGGCCTATCACTCTCAATTCGTGGCGCCCGAGAAAAATCGGCGCGTGGTGGAATGGATTGCGGCCGCCAACGTTTATTTTGGTAGCCGCATCGGTACGGATGCGGCGGAACCGTTTTTCACCAAGGAGCCGATCGGTCTGGTATCGCTGGATTCGGTGGTGAGTTGAGGGTGGGCACCGGGGGGTTCTGGTAGCCCGGCGCATCCGGGGCCGGGGACGGCCCGGCTTGCTTTGGTAGCGATGCAAGGAGGTTCTGTATTGAAGATTGGTCTCGCCAAGGCTGATGATCTCCCGGCAATCCTCGCGATCGCCAACCATTACGCGCTCACCACGGCTGCGAATTTCGCCATTGAGCCAGAGTCGCTGGAATCGTGGCGAAACTCTTACGATGAAACGCACGAGATGTTCCCGTGGCTCGTGGCCATTGAAATTTCCGGGGGCGACGAGACGGTGATCGGTATCGCCAAAGCCTCGCCCTGGAAAGGGCGCTGCGCATACGCCCATTCCGCGGAAACTACGATCTACGTACACCAGGATCATCATCGCCGCGGTGCGGGTCGTGCCCTTAACGGCAGTCTGCTGAAGACCATGACCGATCAGGGCTACCGGTCCGTCATCGCGGGGACCGCGCTTCCCAATCCGGGTGCGATCGCGCTCCATGAAGCATTCGGCTTTGAGCGCGTCGCCCTGCTCAAACGAATAGGCTGGAAGTTCGATCGCTGGCACGATGTCGGCTACTGGCAGAAACAGTTGCGCACGGACAGTAGCCCACCCACCGCAGTGCGGCCGGTCGTCGAAGTCTTCAGAATCGGCTGAGTGTGCCCCTGGAGTCCCGGATCGCGGCGATCCGATTCACTCGCTCTCCGGGAAGTGCTCCACCACGAGTTTCGGCTCGAACACGGCGGGCCCGATCCGGGATTTGGGCAGAATCTGCATGTATCTAACCGAACCGTCCAGGAACAATAGATTGCCCTTGTCCTTATCGCCGTGCCAATCTGCATCTCGGCCTGTGCCTTCCCTGACCTCGAACCAGATGGCATCGCCCATCAGAACCAGCCGGGACGGTACGGTGGAGATCTCGACGAGCCTCAACCCCCGATGAACGGGGCCACTGACCCCGGCCAGATGCGAATCCAAGAGCGACGCATTGGCGCGATAGCTGGTACCGAACGCTCGGTAGGCGGTCCTTTCCGCAGTTCCCACACCGGTGGTTTCGCCGGTGATTCCTCGGTCTGCCGGGCAGTGAAAGGAATTGGTTCCTCCTCGCGCGGCCCAGGCCTGTGGCATATACTGCGAAAGAGGCCGCTGGGAATCAGGAAACGGCGTCTCATCCACGGATGAGAATCTCACCCCCGCATAATGCCAGTCGGGGAGGGCAGGCACATATGGAAACTCGCCCTGACGGTCTTCCAGGCATGTTCGCCAGGCTTCCCCGATCCGTCGCTGGTTGGATGAGCATTGTTCGCGATGGCTGACCATCCTCGCCGAGGCCAGGGCGGGCAACAGCACCGCCAGCAAAAATGACACCAGCGCGAGCGATATCGCCAACTCCAGCAGGGTGAAGCCTCGATGATTGTGGCGCAAGACCATAGCCAATCAACTATAACGCAGCCGCGCACCCGGCGGATCCTCATTATGCAGAAAAGCCCCATTCCCCGTGCTCGAATCCGGCATTGCCGTTCTGAGACCCACGATAGCGGCTCTTCCCTCATAGGCCGGCCCAAGCTCGGATGTGGCCGGTCGCCAAGCCAAATCGAAGCCCAAACCCGGAAGCAATGACCGATAAGCTGCGTTGTTGAGGGCTGCCCGCCGGTGATTCGCGTTTATTCAGAAGAGTTGCACGCCACATACATACAACTGCCGAACACCTGAATGTATCCTGAACCTTGATCGGTTCACCGGTATAACGCATCAGAGACGTCTCAATGCACTTAATGATCCTCAACCGACAAGGAGTGATCCGGATATGACCCTCCGAGCCCGCCAGATGGCGCTGATCGGGGTCTTGGCATGTGCTGGCACCGCCATGACCGCCACCGCTGACGTAACACCCCACGCAGGAATGCTTCGCTACCCAGATGTAGGGTCCGATAATATCGTGTTTGCTTACGCCAACGATCTCTGGATCGTCGGCCGAGAGGGCGGACAGGCGGTTCCCCTCGCCAGCCCCGCGGGGCAGGAGACTTTCCCCAAGTTCTCCGATGACAGCAAGACGATCGCCTTCGTCGGCAACTACGACGGAGGACCGGATCTCTACACCATCCCCGTGAACGGCGGGATTCCGACCAGGGTCACCCATCACCCGGCGGGCGAGGTGCTCTGCGACTGGACGCCCGCCGGCGATCTGCTCTTCTACGCCCGTGGTTTCCAGGGCAATCCCCGGACCAACACCATGTACAAGGTGGGCCCGGAAGGTGGACTGCCCGAGCAGATGCCGGTACCCGCGGGTACCTTCGGCGCGATCAGCGACGACGGCCAGTGGCTCGCCTACACGCCGTTCTCGCGTGATACCGCAACCTGGAAACGATATCGCGGCGGTAGCGCCCCCAACATCTGGCTGTTCAACCTCGAATCATTCGAGAGCAAACAGCTCACCGACTGGGAAGGCACCGACGCTCAGCCCATGTGGCATGGCGGCACCATCTACTACCTCTCCGACGGCGGCGATGAAGAGAAACTCAATATCTGGTCCTATGACGTCGGCAGTGGCGAGATCGAGCAGATCACCCGCTTCGCCGACTACGATGTCAAGTGGCCATCCATCGGGCCGGGCCCCAACGGCCGTGGAGAGATCGTCTTCCAGAACGGCACTGCCATCTATCTGCTGGACCTGACCTCCCACAGTGCAAACCAGGTCAAGATCACCATTCCCGGCGATCGACCCAAGATCCGGTCCCAGCGCGTGGACGTTTCCAAATTCATCAGCGACGGCGATATCTCCGCCACCGGCAAGCGCGCCGTGGCCGAGGCCCGGGGCGATATCTGGACCGCACCCGCGGAGAAGGGTGCTCCTCGCAACCTGACCCGAACGAGCGGGATCGCGGAACGATCGCCCGCCTGGAGCCCGGATGGCAAGTGGATTTCCTATTACTCCGACGCCACCGGCGAGTACGAGCTTTACATCACCCAGTCTGATGGCAAAGGTGAAACCAAACAGCTCACGGACGGCGGCAAGACGTTCTATATGAGCACTTTCTGGTCGCCCGACTCCGAGAAGATCGCCTTCGTTGATAAGGACACCAAGCTGTTCCTGCACGATCTGGAGACTGAAGAAACCAAGCAGATCGATCAGGATCCGCGCGCCAACTTCCGCGGCCTGAGCTGGTCCCACGACAATCGATGGATCACCTACGCCCGATCGCTGGATGAGTTCCCCTCCAGCACGGTGTGGCTCTACGATGTCGAGAACGATGAGCATCATCAACTGACCAGCGGGATGTTCCCCGACCAATCGCCCACGTTCGACCGAAAAGGCGATTACATCTACTTCACCAGCAATCGTCGCTTCAGCCCGACCTACGAAGACTTCGGTTCGACATGGATCTACGACGAAAGCGGCGTGCTCCTCGCCGTGCCTCTTCGCGATGACGTGGATGCCCCCTGGCCTTTGGAGAACGATGAGGAAACCTGGGAAGAGGAAGAGGAGGACGAGGACGCTGATGCCGAAGACGGCGACGATGAGGCCGAAGACGGCGACGACGAAGCCGACGACGAGGCCGATGAAGACGCCGGCGATGACCAGGCCGGCGACGATGGCGATGACGATGCCGCAACTCCAACCCATCCCCTTCACGGCGTATGGGAAGGCAGCGTCAGCGGGCTTTCCTCGATGGGACTCCCCGAGGAGTTCGACACCGCCCCATACTCCATGAACATCACCGTCGATGAGGAAGGCGCCATCATCGGTTCCAGCACCGTCGAGATAATGGGCCGGCCCCAGACCGAGGATCTGGGCAAAGTCACTTTCGACGAAGCGACCGGCGAGTACCTGGAAATCGACGAAGAAGATGGCACCAAGTCCACCATGCGGGGCAAGCTCGTGGACGACACCATCTCCGGAACCTGGGAGATCAGCGGAGCCATGAGCGGTTCGGGGACCTGGTCGGTCACCAGGACCGATGAGGAGCCCGAGGAAGCGGATGAAGCCGCGGAGACCGTCGAGATCGATATCGAGGGTTTCGAAAGCCGCGCCATCCAGTTGCCTGTGGGCAACGGCAATTTCGGAAACCTCCTCGTCAACGACAAGAACCAGCTTCTCTACCTCAAGGTCGGCGAAGGCATCATGCTCTTCGACATCGACGATGACAAGAAGGCTGAGAAGTCGGTCGCCGCGGGCGCCCGAGGCTTCGGCATTTCCGGTGATGGCAAGAAGATCATCTACGGCGACCAGCGCGGCTTCAAGATCGGAAACGCCGCCGCCGGCGGAGGCGGGAAGCCCGTACCCACTCGCGGGATGGTCGCACGGATCAACCCCCGCGAGGAATGGAAACAGGTCTTCACCGACGCCTGGCGCATCCAACGCGACTGGTTCTACGTCGTCAACATGCACGGCGTGGATTGGGAAGCGGTCTACGAGCAGTACCTGCCCATGATTGAGTATTGCAACAGCCGCGAAGATGTGAGCTACGTCATCGGTGAGATGATCGCGGAACTCAACATCGGACATGCCTATTACTTCGGCGGCGGCGGTGACCGGGGCCCCAGGGTCAGCGTCGGAATGCTCGGTGTGGACTTCGAACTCGCAGAGGAAGGCTACCGCATAAAGACGATCTACCAGGGCGCTCCCTGGGACACCGATGCCCGCAGCCCCATCACCGGCAACGGCAACGGCGCCGATCTGAAGGTCGGCGAATATATTCTCGCCGTCAACGGCGTGCCTCTGGACACCTCCATCGACCCCTGGGCCGCCTTCATCGGTACCGCGGGCCAGACGATCACCCTCACCGTCAAGGGCGAGCCCGTCGAAGATGAGGAGGAGGAGGAAGCGGACGAAGACGCCGAGGAAACCGAGGAAGGCGAAGATGAAGACTGCGGCCTCGAAGAGCGCGAGGTGATCATCGAACCCATCGGCAGCGAAGGAAGACTTCGCTACCGCGCGTGGGTCGAACATAACCGTACTTACGTCGAGGAAAGAACCGACGGACAGGTCGGATACATTTACGTCCCCGACACCGGTCGAAACGGCCAGAGCGACCTCATGCGCCAATTCGTCGGTCAGTACGGCAAGAAGGCTCTCATCATCGATGAGCGATGGAACGGCGGCGGGCAGTTGCCCAACCGCTTCATCGAGTTGCTCAATCGGCCGGTCACCAACTACTTCGCCATCCGAGATGGCAAGGACTGGAAGGTGCCGGGCTTCGCCCACAGCGGACCGAAGTGCATGCTTATCAATGAGTCCGCCGGCTCAGGCGGGGATATGTTCCCCTGGCTCTTCCGGCATCATGAACTCGGCAAGCTAATCGGCACCCGGACCTGGGGCGGCCTCGTCGGTATGGCCGGAAACCCGGGTTTGATCGACGGCGGTTACACTTCCGTACCTCGATTCGGTTTCTTCGAGATCGACGGCACGTGGGGTGTGGAAGGCCACGGCGTGGACCCCGACATCGAGGTCTTCGCGGATCCCGCGTTGATGATCAACGGCGCCGATCCCCAACTCGATACCGCTATCGAATTGATGCTTGATGAGATCGCCAGGAACCCGTATGTTCCGCCCATGAGGCCGGAAGACCCCGACCGCTCGGGTATCGGCATTGCTGAGGAAGATAAGTAGCCTTTCAACGACTGCCAGCGAACACTCGCTATTCACCCCTTTCTGGTGAAGGCCCGGAGCCAATGCTCTGGGCCTTTTTTTCACTCACTGACATTGTCGCCTGCGTTTGTATCCATTTCTGCACCCGAAGGCGGGTGAGATCATCGATATCGCGAATGCCCCGGACCTGCGGATTGATCTCATCGACCTCGCCTGGAGCGGCTGACATTCAGCCCTCGTAAAAGTAGCCTGACCCCTATTCCTGACCCCTATTCCCACTATTCCCACTGGAAAGCAATCGATTTGCGGTTTGGCAGATAATCTGCACCACACGGAATTCGGTCTCGATCGAACTTTCGGGACAGCGTGGGCGCGTGCGTAAGATCTAGTCAACAAAAAGCGAGCGCCATGATCAACATGGTCCAGAGCATGGTCGAACCCATGCTGGAGCCGTTATCCATACTGATAGAGGCGCCTTGGGGTAGGGTGTTGCACCACTTCACAGAGTAGTAAATAAGCGGAATATTGTGCTCGCCCACCAGAACCAACGTCGGTACTGCGATCTGG
>PJEL010004825.1_pt1 | contig 11018 bp, 9 predicted proteins | sample 1853271 | NCBI WGS metagenome assembly PJEL01 (sample SAMN08108733, study PRJNA415343) | Invertebrate metagenome, whole genome shotgun sequencing project. | host: Globobulimina | place: Sweden: Gullmar Fjord | collected 2015-08 | reverse complement strand
CGATATTCGTCCTTTCCCTTACATCAAGGAAGCGACGAGCGAAATTCTTAACCAGCTGGATGGCAGCTACCTGTGGCAGCTGAACGATCAACGTTCACTACAAGATCCACTGAGCTACCGTACAACCGCTTATACTTTTGCGGGTGCTAAGAAGGCACTGGCCGATCTGGGCGAAGTTATCGATGTACAGATTAACCACTCAGATGATAACCCAGGCGTGATTCTTAATGCATCGAAGGATTACACTCAGCATCCTCAAGTCGCTAAGTATCTTATCGAAGGTAAAGGCGGGGTATTCCCGACCACTAACTTCGAGCCGCTACCAGTTGCCTTGGCTGTTCAGGGACTCAGCGTGGCATTGACCCATGTGTCTCACAACAGTGTGATGCGCACCGTTCATCTATCAGATAGCCATTTCACTAAGCTATCTCGCTTCCTGGGTGCACCTGGTAACAATGGTCACGCTTTCGGCGCTATCCAGAAGAACTTCGTCGATATGCAGGTGCGTAACAAGCATTTGGCCAGCCCGGTTTCATTCGACGGCATCCCGGTTGCGGGTAATATCGAAGATACATTCACTAACCTGAAACTGGCTTCGGATAACCTTATCCAGATAGTCGATAACACCAACTACATCTATGGTCTCGAACTGCTGCATTCAACTCAGGCCATCGATCTGCGTAAGCTGACCAATCCAAACCTGGATATGGGTAAAGCGACCAAGGCTATGTACAAAAACTATCGCAAGCAGGTGCCATTCGTTGAGTTAGACCGTCCATTTACGCCGGATATCAAGGCGTCTTACGACTTTATCGCTCAATACTAAACGGTTAGGCGGGGCGGCTTGCTGCCCCGCAATAGGATTTCAAGATGTTTAAAACCCTTAATACTTTATTGTTAGCCTGCTTGTTAGTGGCCCCGGCAGCTTCTGCGGTGCAGATGAAGGATTATCATAAAGAGATCATGACAGGCGATAATGGCAAGGTTGAATGTACCGCGTGTCATGGCGATGCAAAACGTAAAACCATTCCTGCGGCGAGTCAGTGTGAGTCTTGTCACGGCAGCAGCGATGATATGGCCATGCAGACGGCGCGCCCGAAGGATGCGGGTCACGATGTAGAGCCTAATCCTCATGACAGCCTGCATTACGGCACCGACCTGCCTTGTACTTACTGTCATCAGGAGCACAAGGAGAGTACGGTCTACTGTAATCAATGTCATGAATTTGAATACCCGGACATGAAGCGTTAACAGAACTTATACCGATTGGTATTACATCACAGTCTCATTACATTTTTTGGAATAACCGGCTTTAGCTCCCAATCTCATTAAGTGAAGGTATTTTTCCGTCGTCCCGAGGCCTTAAAGTCTCGGGACGTTTTTTATTGGGGCGTTGTTATGATGGGCTGTTTTTATGGTGAACGGTTCTTAGGATGAACTGAGCTAGATTAAATCAACTGAGAAAAGGTAACAACTTCTCTTGCTGCTCCAGCAGGCTCTTGTACAGCGTGAACTGATTGGCGGCACGCTCCAGGTTGTGATTCTCATGATGGATATGAAAGTAGACATCACCATTGAGGTGATCGGTTAAGAACCGCACCCCGATCATCAGACAGATAACCCGAGCACCCAGCCACAAGCTTTCTCTCTCCGCACGGCTCAGCACTTCTCCCAGCTCACTCAGGTAGCCACGACAGATTGCGGCAAAGATAGACTCACGCACACGAACATTTTCCAGAGCCGTCGAGTCCTCCTCTTCCGGCGAGCAGAAGGTACGCACCATGTCGCCAAAGTCATACATCAGATGCCCTTTCATGCAGGTATCTAAGTCGATGATTGCCAGGCTGCTCATATCACGCTTATCGAACAGCATGTTATTGATCTTGGTGTCGTTATGGCAGGTTCGAAGAGGCAGCTTAGGTGAGATATCTCTTAACTCTTTCAACAGTGATTGCTGAGAAAGGGCGAAATCCACCCACTCCCTACAGGTGCTAACTCTCGCTTGAGCGTCTTTGGCAACGGCCGCCTGTAACTGCTCGATACGACCCGGCAGGTGATGAAATTGCGCTATTACATCGGCAAGCTCTGTAGCATCGAGAGAGCTTAAGGCAGATGAAAAATGGCCAAAGGCTTTTGCGGCGGCAAAGGCTTCATCCTCAGTACTCACCACTTCGATACTGTGGCTGTGTGGAAGATAATTGATCGCTCTCCAGAATCCCTGCTCACCTAAGTCTACGGCCAGCTTTCCATCTTGAGTTCGAATCGGCTCGACCACTTTAAGGGAATAATCCCCCCGAGCTTGTTTGTCCGACAGATATTTTGCAATTTTATCGGCATTGTCGACTAATTCATTGGGTGTTTTAAATACTTGAGTATTGAGTTTCTGCAGGACAAGCTCACCCTGGCTCCACCTCACCAGAAAGGTATCGTTGATGTGACCATTCCCCAAAGGGGACACTGATGTATCCGCAGACGGAATACCATAAAATGGCAGAACAGACTGCCTAATAAAATCGATCACGCAACCACTCCATTCTTCGTATTTACAAGCTCATTGAGCTTATCTTGTACCCACGCTACATCCTGAGGGTAGGTCACTCCAAACCAAGGCTCTTGCGCCGTTTCGACCCGAATCAGCTTGGTTTCTTGTTTAATAATAGGTTTAATACCAAGTTTATTATTATCTTTAAAATCATAAAGATGACCTTCTGCACTCATATAGTTCTGAATGACGCTAGGCAGGTAACATTCCGCGCTTTGCTCATGACCATGCTCAGCAATAAACTGATCCAGTGCATCTTCTATAATCGCAAAAATATCGGCTGAAAATCCCCAACAAGTCATAGATACTGGAGTAGAAGCTATCAGATTACCTGACTCACCGTCACACAAACCCACTAAACCTTGGGGCTCCTGTCGGATCTGAGTCCATTCGGCAATACCTTGCAGCACACCTTGAACGACCCGACAAACACCCCGGTTCACTCCGCCATGTTCAGACACCGTTAAATGCAGTGGATAAGCCACTAACATCCACTCTTGCGGTCTGGCTCGTAAACCTTGAGCCAACAGTTCGAAAGCGGTGTCGCCATAATAATCGTCGGCATTAATCACCGCCATTAAGCCTTTAACTTTGTGGCGCGTACACCAGAGTGCATGTGCCGTGCCCCAAGGTTTCAGCCTATGATCAAAGTTATCGAAAAGAGTTAACGCTTCAGATGGGAGATCATCAATTTTCTGATAGCAAAAACTGTATTGGAATGCTGGTGAAACCTGAGGTTTGACTCGCTCATAAAACAGAGACTCGAGCTGTGCTTCGAGCTCAGGCCTTATCACTAGGACAACCTCAGCAAAACCGGCCTGATAGGCCGATATAGTAGAGAGTTCTAACATAGTTTCGCCACTGGGCCCCAAGGCGGCCAGCTGCTTATCACCACCGAATCGACTACCGAGTCCCGCCGCCATAATGACTAGCGTCAGCGGTCTATTTTCATTCATGATTGCTGTAAGCGTCATACACTAAATTTCTACACCATTATTCAATCGCCGCTAATTGGCGAACCATGCACAACCGGAAAATCTAAAAAGAAAGCCAATTTATATCCAGCTCTAATATACAGGAGATAAAAAAGCCACTCTTGACCGACAAGCCCAGCTATATCTATAAATAGGAAATAAAAGAACCACTCTTGGCCAACGCAGACTGGCTGCCTTTCAGGCTAAAGTCATAGCCGCAGAGCTTCACGCTGCCCCGGCGTGCGACGTCACTAATAATGGATTCGGTATCGAGAGGTGAAAATCTTGCTTCGATGCCTGTATCGGGCATCTGCTCCACCGCTACGGGGCGGTAACGCGTCCCATTATTAAAAATCAGGTGAGCACAGGTTTTATCTCCCTGAGCCGTGGCCAGAGACCAGATAACCCCAGGGTCTTCGGTTTCACCCAGCCAACGCATCACCAATAGGTCCTGTTCTAGGATCAGGCTGAATCCATCGGGCAGCTTCACCTCATCCCTTTGCACCGCGATCTGAGGCGCCGATACCTCCGGCTCTTGTTCGACATATTCATCATCTGTCGTCCCGGAGAATAGCGACCAAAATCCTGCGATGAGTATCATGCATGATAATCCGCCAACAAAGGCCTGAAGCAGCCTCCTGTTTTGCTTAGCCCATGAGATCCATTGATCTAATGAGACGCCATCGAAACCTCTGTCAGCTTCACCATAAGGAACGGACTCTACCGCTTGCTGAGGCATGTCGGCATCAGCAATATATCCCCCAACAGGTTCTGGCGAGCCATCTAAGGTAGGTTCGACCCTCATGCGTCCCTTCCCGCCTGCGGTCATGGCCGCTGGCCCCGAATAACCTTGATGATATTGGCCGTTTTTACCCGTCGACCTCTGCATCGCCAGAAATCCCGTTATAAGAGTGGCAAAGACAACAACACTTGCAGACAAGCTAAGGCTATCGCCATAGACGAGAGAGAGAACAAAAAGCAGTAGAGGAATAAAGCTCAAACCCAGCAACCAACTTGGTCTGGCAGCATCGCGCATGCGACGCAGGCCGCTAAGTCCAAGAACAGGCATCAAGAGCAGGGTAAGGATAATCAGTGCCGAACTGGCTCCGATGAAGATGAACCCCAATAATAAAATAAGGTAAGCCAGCGCACTGATAAGCGCAAATCTAGGACCATTATCTCGTCCACGGACACAAAAAAGCGATCTATACTGCATGAATTTTGATACCTAACAATAACTTTCGAATGGGAAATAACTAGCTTAAGCGGCACAATAAACGCCCAAAAAATGCCTCGATATCAAAATATCACTTTGGCCCCAGCTAAATAATCAGCTTTAACTGCTAACAGACTAACCAATTTCTCTCTCAAAGTCAGTGCCAGCTTGAAAAATTCACCGGGCACGTCCCTTTTTACGTTTGCAGCAACATCAGACTCGCTCCATCACCTTATAAACAGTGGCCGACGCAGAACTCAGCTGAACTAAATAGAAGTAAACTGACACTAGCGCCACGCCCTTGCTAGGCTGTATAATGTCCGGATCACCCGTAAATGCGGGGCAACCTTTCGTTTTCACCTTTTGGATACTTAGCAAATGACCGCACGCGGAAATCTATTTATCGTATCGGCACCCAGTGGTGCAGGTAAATCTTCACTGATATCGGCACTATTGAAAGATAAGCCGACTGACAAGCAAGTTTCTGTGTCTCATACCACACGTCAGCCGCGTCCCGGTGAAGTTAATGGCCAACACTACCATTTTGTTACAGTCGAAGAGTTCAAAGCATTAATTAAAGAAAACGCGTTTTTCGAATGGGCCGAAGTGTTCGGTAACTACTATGGCACATCACGTAAAGTGATCGAGCAGACCCTTAATGAAGGTATCGATGTGTTTCTCGATATCGACTGGCAAGGGGCTCAGCAGGTTAAAAAATTGATGCCTGAAGCCATCGGTATATTTATTTTACCGCCTTCCAGAACCGAATTAGAATGCCGCTTGACAGGTCGAGGTCAGGATAGCGATGAGATCATCGCAGGCCGTATGGCACAAGCTGCATCAGAGATATCACATTACGCTGAGTACGACTTCATCATTATTAACGATGATTTTGATACCGCCCTCGCCGATTTAATCGCCGTTATTCGTAGTCAACGCTTAACTGGTGCTGGCCAAATTCATGCTCAAAATGATATGATTAAAGATCTGTTGGCAGATTAGCTGTCATCATGTACAATTTTGCGTCATTTTTTCATCCTAACACTGGAGTTTCCACACATGGCTCGCGTAACTGTAGAAGACGCCGTAAACCAAATCGGCAACCGTTTTGATATGATCCTGGTTGCAGCGCGTCGTGCTCGCCAAATCGCCGTGCAGGGTAAAGACCCTATGGTTGAAGAAGAGAACGACAAACCAACGGTTATCGCTCTTCGCGAAATCGAATTAGGTTTAGTCACTGCCGATACTTTGGACGCCGATGAGCGCCAAACGGTCCGTGAACGTGAAGCAGCTGAAATTGCTGCTGTTGCTGCGATTGCCGAAGGTCGTAACAACGTAATATAAGGAGTATTGCCACTTGTATCTGTTTGAAGGTCTCAAGGAGTCTGCATCGGGTTATTTAGAACCCGATCAGGTAGAATTACTCAAGCAGGCCTATCAGGTGGCGCGTGATGCCCATGAAGGCCAGATGCGCACAAGTGGTGAACCTTATATCACACACCCGGTTGCGGTAGCCCGCATCCTGGCCGATATGCGTCTCGATCATGAGACGCTTATGGCTGCCCTCCTGCACGACACCATTGAAGACACCCCGGTTACCAAAGAGGAACTCGCTGAGATTTTCAGTGAATCCATCGCCGAACTGGTTGAAGGCGTCTCCAAGCTCGATAAGCTAAAATTCCGCGATAAGAAAGAGGCTCAGGCCGAAAACTTCCGCAAGATGATGATGGCAATGACTCAAGATATTCGAGTTATCCTGATTAAATTAGCCGATCGCACTCACAATATGCGCACACTCGGAGCACTCAGACCCGATAAACGTCGCCGTATTGCCAGAGAAACCCTCGAAATTTATGCGCCCATCGCTAATCGTCTCGGTATTCACAATATCAAGATAGAGTTGGAAGATTTAGGCTTTCAAGCCTATTACCCAATGCGTTACCGTGTGCTTAAAGAGGTGGTTAAAGCCGCCAGAGGCAACCGTAAAGAGCTGATCCAAAGCATCGAGGCCGCGGTACACACTCGCCTCGAAGACACCGGACTGCAAGGCACCGTTAAGGGCCGTGAAAAAAACCTCTACTCCATCTATAACAAGATGCGTAGCAAGGAACTTCAATTCCAGGAAGTGATGGATATCTATGCCTTCCGCGTAATTGTCGATTCCATCGATACCTGTTACCGCGTCATGGGCGCTATGCATGGGCTATATAAGCCTCGTCCGGGACGTTTCAAAGATTATATCGCTATCCCTAAAGCCAACGGTTACCAATCCTTGCATACCTCACTGTTTGGTCCTCACGCTGTGCCCGTTGAGATACAGATCCGTACCGAAGATATGGACCAGATGGCTGATAAAGGGGTTGCGGCACACTGGGTCTACAAGAAAGGCAGTTCCGCAGAACAGGGAACCACGACACAAGTCCGTGCCCGTAAGTGGATGCAGAGCCTGCTGGAATTGCAGCAAAGCGCCAGTACCTCGTTCGAATTCGTCGAAAACTTTAAGACCGAGCTCTTCCCTGAAGAGATCTATGTCTTTACTCCCGAAGGGCGCATTCTCGAACTTCCCGTCGGGGCAACGCCCGTCGATTTTGCCTATGAAGTTCATACCGATGTGGGTAATACCTGTGTCGGTGCCCGTGTTAATCGTCAGGCCTATCCACTTAGCCAGCCATTGATCTCGGGGCAAACCGTTGAAATTATTACGGCCAAGGGTGCCAGACCCAATGCCGCATGGTTGAACTTTGTTGTTACGGGTAAGGCTCGCGCTAAGATCCGCCAGATATTGAGGAACCTCAAAGAGGTCGACGCGGTAGCACTGGGTAAGCGCCTGTTAAATCATGCGTTGGGCGAAACTAAGCTAGACACTATTTCGGCCGAACAGATCGACAGCGTCGTCAACGACACCAAACATAACACCTTAGATGAGCTACTGGCCGATATTGGCTTAGGCAATGCCATGAGCATTGTTATCGCTCAGCGACTTCGTGGCGATCAGATAGAGCAGCACGAAGATAAAGACTCCAACATGATGCCAATCCGCGGCGCCGAAGGCATGCTGGTGACTTTTGCCAACTGCTGTCGCCCGATCCCCGGCGATGCCGTCATCGCCCACGTAAGCCCGGGTAAAGGCCTGGTAGTACACATGGAAAGTTGTGCCAATATTCGTGGCTATCAAGGTGAACCGGATAAATATATTCCAGTCCAATGGGACAGCGCAGAGGGCGTCGAGTATCAGGCGAACTTGCGAGTTGAAATAGTGAATCATCAGGGAGCCTTGGCTAAAATCACCTCGATTGTTGCCGCCGAAGGCGCCAATATTCACAATCTCAGTACCGAAGAGCGTGATGGTAGAGTCTTCCTCATCAATCTGCGCGTTTCGGTCAGAGACCGAATTCACTTGGCCAACGTGATGCGACGCATCAGGGTACTACCTGAAGTACTGCGTACATCCCGTAATCGCTGAGTTTCATCGTCATTTAGTTTTGTAAGCGTTAAATTCCTAATCGATAGTTAGTTAACAAAACAGAGAGAGTGTTATGGCAGAAAAAATCATCATCGCCACAGATAAAGCTCCACAAGCGATCGGTACCTATTCTCAAGCAGTAAGAGTAGGTAGCACCGTCTATCTTTCGGGTCAGATCCCACTGAATCCGGAAAATATGCAGATGGTCAGCGATGAGTTTGAAGCGCAAGTTGTCCAGGTATTTGAAAACCTTACCGCAGTTTGTGAGGCGGCGGGTGGTTCACTCAGCGATATCGTTAAACTCAACATCTTTATGACTGACTTGAGTAACTTCGCTACCGTCAATGAGATCATGGAACGTTACTTCTCTCAGCCTTACCCCGCTCGCGCCGCGATCGGAGTTAAGCAATTACCAAAAGATTCTTTAGTTGAGATGGATGGAGTCATGGAGATTTAATCTTCCACCATTTCATATCAATATCTGGGCGCTGCGGCGCCCTTTTGTTATTTAAACCTGTAAATTAGAAGTTAGCCATGAGTCCAGAACGCTTTGCACGCATCAATGAGATGCTAGACAACCGCCAGCCAGATCTCACCCTCTGCCTCGATAAAGTCCATAAGAGCAATAATGTTGCCGCCGTCATACGTACCGCCGACGCCGTGGGGATCCATCAAATTCACGCCATCTGGCCGGATCTTGATATGAGAGTCTCTGGCAATACAGCCTCGGGCAGCCAGCAGTGGGTCAAGACCATCACGCATGATCATATTGATGAGGCTAAAACACAGTTTCGAGCTCAGGGAATGCAAATTCTGGCGACTAATTTCTCAGAAAATGCGATAGATTTTCGCGAGATTGACTATACTCGCCCCACGGTCGTTATCTTAGGTAATGAGCGAGATGGCGTGAGCCCGGAGGGGATCGCAGCGGCCGATCAACATATCATCATCCCTATGATAGGCATGGTCCAATCCCTGAATGTGTCTGTAGCATCGGCTCTCATCATGTATGAAGCACAGCGTCAGAGACAGGAAGCGGGAATGTACGGCCAACGCAAACTCGATGAAGACTACTGCCAGGTAAAACTGTTCGAACAGGGTCATCCGATTTATGCTAAAGCCTGCCGACGTAAAAGCATCCCCTATCCTAAAGTGGATGAGCAGGGACAGATAGTCGCCGATGCAGACTGGTGGGAAAGGATGCGATCACCACAAAAAGCTGTCAAATAAGCTTCTGTTAACGGGTCGGCCAGACATATCTGCTCGACCCGAGAAGCACTACTCATATCCTGGAAATCCCTTTTCCCTCAATTGATCCTTTTAGCTTTCACCTTCCAACTATTTATTCTTCAAAGAATTTGTCATAGATCACATTTTTCGCCATACTCAAAGACGTAGTCGAACAGATATCGAACACAAATAAAAAACCATAGCTGTTTGGCACTAATACCAATCGATACAACAATAATAATTATGGAATCGCTGATGGAATCGACAATTAAAACCCCTGTAGAGATGCTAGCCCATTGGGTCGACAAGCTCGGTAACAACACCTACCTGAGACAACCCATCAATGGCCAATATAAAGATTTTAGCTGGGTAGAAGTTCAGCAGAAGATGCAACAGATAGCCGGCGCACTGAGACACTTAGGGTTAAAGCCAGGTGATAAGGTCGCGGTATTATCGAAAAACTGCGCCGAATGGTTTATTACCGATCTCGCCCTGATGCATGGGGGTTACATTAACGTTCCCATCTATCCAACGGCCAACGCTGACACCATACGTTATGTGCTGGAACACAGTGAAGCGAAAGCCATCTTTATCGGCAAGCTGGATTATTGGGCCGATCAGGAAGCTGGCGTAGGTGGTGATATCCTAAGAATGGCAATGCCCTACGATACTATGCCGGCTCAATACCGGTGGGACAGCCTGCTCGAACTGGGCCAACCTCTAATCGATGCCCCCTTCGCGACACCGGAGCAGACGATGACCCTGATCTACACCTCGGGGTCTACGGGCAAGCCCAAGGGTGCGATACTGAACTTCGCCAGTTATGGCTGGACCTGTAAGGCTGTGGTCCGGGATCTAAAAACGGGCATTGAAGACAGGCTGATCTCCTATCTGCCTCTGGCACATATTACCGAACGCGTTGCGATGGAAGGCTCCTCATTTTACTCCGGCAGCAGCGTCGCATTTGTTGAGAGCCTCGACAGCTTTGTCGCCGATGTTCAACGCGCAAGACCGACAGTCTTCTTCTCAGTCCCAAGGCTCTGGAGCCTGTTCCAACAAAACATTATCGAGAAGATCGGCTACAAGAAGCTCAATTTCCTGCTTAAGGTTCCGATCCTCAACAATATCGTTAAGAAGAAGATCCATGAGGGTCTGGGGTTAGAGCACTGCCACCTGTTGGGTTCAGGCTCGGCGCCCATTCCACCCTCTCTGATCGCCTGGTATCACAAAATCGGACTTAATATAAGTGAAGCATGGGGCATGACAGAGAACAGTGCCTATTCGATCATCAACTACCCATTCGATCCCGCTAAAATCGGCACCGTCGGTCGCGCAATCGAGGGATGCTCCATTAAACAAACTGAGTCCGGAGAGTTGTTGGTTAAGAGCCCGGGCTTGATGACGGGTTACTATAAACAGCCAGAGATGACGGCAGCCAGTTTCGATCAAGATGGCTACTTCCATACCGGCGATCTTTGCGAAATCGACAACGACGGCTGTGTCACCATTACCGGTCGGGTAAAGGATAACTTTAAAACATCCAAAGGAAAGTATGTCGATCCGGTACCTATTGAGCGCAAGCTTGCCCAAGAC
>PJEL010004824.1_pt1 | contig 11019 bp, 10 predicted proteins | sample 1853271 | NCBI WGS metagenome assembly PJEL01 (sample SAMN08108733, study PRJNA415343) | Invertebrate metagenome, whole genome shotgun sequencing project. | host: Globobulimina | place: Sweden: Gullmar Fjord | collected 2015-08 | reverse complement strand
TGTCTACTGGCTGCAGTGTTTAATAATATGTGTTAGAGATTCAGAATTAGCACTTTTCCATGGACAAGTAAATGCCATGCGCCTTGACTTTGGCTGTTGGCCTGAATTCAGCATTGATAACAACCGTGATTTATCGTATGCTCCTTGACACAACACTGTCTTCAGAAAGCGAATGATTTCGACCAGAATTTAACATCTAATTTCCACGAAACAATGAATCCAGTGATCAGATTGCAAGGAACAGACGGTATCAGAGGTCGAATTTCTAATGTACAACCTCGCGCTCATGGCATGAATGCCTTCGTCTATTTTCAGGAGACCGGATTATTAACCCCGGCCTTTTTTGAACATTACACCTATGCGTACGCTAGTCTCTTATTAGAGGCCGGTGGCGTGCAAAAAGGGGAAGCTATTGCTATTGGTTGGGATCCAAGGGATCAGGAAGGGGATTTTAACCGTGCGGCGGTATCAGGGATTTGTAAAGCTGGATTGAAAGCGATCATGGTAGGTGTATTGCCTACACCGGCGATCCCACTCTATATGCTTTCACAAAAAGCAGCTGGCAGTGTCGTTTTGACGGCGTCCCACAACCCTTCTGATCAAAATGGGATTAAACTTTTTCACGGATGGACAGCGCTGAAATTCCTTCCCAACGATGATGAAGTACTGACTTCCAAGATCATTGAGCAACAAGATATTGATCTCGAAAATATGTCGTTATCAGAAGAATTTGAAGATCATAGCGCTGTTGCAAAATCATTTTTTATTAAATATCACGAAAACCCACAGAACAGTTGGATTGATCAAGAAATTTTCGATGATATGGTGTTGGTAATCGATGCATCAAAAGGGGCTGTGGCGACCGTTGTGAAAGAGATTTTCGGTCGATATTCCTTTCAGGACATAATTTATACCAACCTCGAGGGAAATATTAATGAATGCTGTGGCGTTGCGGATCTGGAAGGGCAGGAATTGATTAAGGCAAGTGACATCATCGAAGAGGCAGGACGATTTTCAGCTTATACAACCTTACAGACCATGATCGGTAAAGCCCATTCAATGGAGGATGTACAGACAGGTAAAACTCAAATTACGGGTCTTGTATTCGATGGTGATGGAGATCGGTGTTTTCGTCTGGATTATCATCCGGATAAGGATGTTTTGATTGTATCATCTGGAGATCAACTGGGAATTCATCTTGCAAGATATTTGAAACAAGGGGATGGCATAAAAACAGAAAATGCGTGGTTTATCAATACAGTAGAGAGTGATTTGAAAACAGCAATTACTGCGGAAGAAGAGGGATACCAGTCTGTGATCACCGGTGTTGGTGATAAATGGATTTTAAAAAAGGCTGTTCTAGATTTAATCCAGGCACAGCTTAACGAAAATCACCCGTTGTCAACTTCTTTAAAAGACTTGCTGCAGGCAGATGCGTCTGGTGAGGATCTTTCCGGGCTTGAAATCTCAACGGCATGGAAAACCTATCTTCAGTCAGATATTGCTAGAAAGAAGCGCCCGGAATACCACTATCAGATCGGAATTGAAGAATCGGGGCATAGTATTCTACCCGGTTTTATCAATGACGGCACAACAAGTCTCCGTTGCTTTGCTGGTAATGGCATTAAATCAGGATTGAATGCCCTGTTGGCAGTTCAAAAGACAATCACAGGTCGGAAAATAGAAGATCGAATTTCCTATCTGGAGCATCCATTTTCAGCAGGTATTAAGACGACGTTTTATACTTATTATGTTAATAAAAATCAATTACAACCGGACTCAACGTTCAGCCAGGAATTGGAGAGTGCAGTGCAAAAAGCGGTTGATGAGTATTTTACGCCGGAATATCGTTTAAGCCGGATCCTTTTTCCAGAAGAGACTTCACTGATTTATTTTACGATCTTCAAAGGCGAAAAGACAGTCGGAGCAGTCTTTATTCGCAATTCTGGAACCGAAGATAAATCAGCCCTCTATCTAAGAGGTGAACCAGAAATTGCGCCTGTTTTGGAGAAGATCGGATTACTACTGCATCTGTTCCTGCTTAAAGGGATGAAAAACCCAAAAAGTGATTTTGTTCAATTTGAAATGGATGCGATAAAAATAATCGCTGAGGGTCGATCATTGATCTCCCTCAAGGAAAAGTACCCGTCGCTGCCTTATGAACGCATTTTAAAGGAAGTCGAGTTCAAAGAGGGTTTGATTGGAAGAAAGGGGAAAGATCTGATGTTGACCGAGAAAGGAAATTTACTTAATGATTATTGGGTAAGACAAGATTAAATCAATCCTGAGGAGAAAAGATGAAGAGAGCATTTCTAACCGTCCTGCTGTGCGTATTGCTGAGCTTTTCCATCTGTTTTGCACAATCGCAAAAGAAAGCGCCAATAAAAAAGAATCAGTCGAGCCCTGTAGAAGAGACATCAAATATAACCTACGTCTCACCCAAGAAGGTCATCATGGTGCCTGGCAGCATACAGAAAATAAAAAAAGGCAAGGCTTCTCTGGTAATCAAATATGAGAAACTACATAAGACGAAGAAATTTCCGATTATCCGGATTCAGGGAATTCCGTTCAAACTGAGAAAAAAAGGCGATAATCTGGTATTTACCTGGCAGCAGGCTGGTTATGAAGTAGTTTGGGCAAAAGGAGATAAAGAAGTGATTCTGATGTCTTCAAACCCTTTCAAACGAAAATCGTTCTCCGTTAAGAATAAGGATGTAAAAAACAGCATTATATACAAAGGACTGATAGTTGAAACCAAACGTCGTGACGGTGTAATGTCGAAACTAGAAGTCGTGGATGTAACAAAAGACCCAACTGGGAATATGGAGAAGTTCTCGGTACGAACTTTTGCAAACAAAGATAATCCTGCAGAATTTCATAATGAAAATAATATATTGTCTCCAGATTTTCATAAACAATATGAAAAAGGAATCAATGACGAAGTGCTCTTTATTTTTACATCCAATAAAAAGGGCGAGATCTTTGTTTATTACCGATAGGGGTCGTTTGAATTCGTAACGTCAAACAGAGATTAGTATTTTATGCAGCAAGAAACATTTCCCGTCTCACTTCATTCTTACGCGTTTCAGCTCAGAAAAAAACTGCTGAAACGGGCTTCACTTCAAGAACTTCTCGATTGTCATGGCCGACATCAGGAATTTTTGGGGCGGGTGTCACCACTAATAGGTTCCTGTCATCTTTCCCTCTCTGATCGTTTTGCTTGGAAATTACTAAGAGAGATCAATATCTTAAGCCTTGATTTCTCCAGCAATGAAACGACTGCCGTTCAGAACCCAGGAGATTCAACACCGTCGTCTCAAGGAATATATCTGAATCTGGAAGATGTTGTGAAGAATGTGCAGAAGATATGGTTTCCTGAAATGACCAGCTCACCTAAAATGGTCTGGTTAAAACGATTTTCTACCAGAAAACTGGCTCATTATTCGTATAAGGCAGATGAAATTGCATTTTCATTGATTTTTGACTCAATGGATGCACCAGCGGAGATTCTTAGTTATTTAGCCTATCACGAGTTGTTGCATCGTCAACTGGGAGCAAAACCGGTGAACGGTCGTCAATATGCCCATACCAGTGAGTTTAAAGCCCAGGAACACCTCTTTCCCAATTGGCGATCCATCGACAAACAGATCAATCAATATATTTATGACACGGTTTGACTTTCATTATTCGTAACAAGCCAGATAAATATCAATACTACCCGTATAAACCATATCCTGGAAACAAGTTAAGTACTAAACTGGAGAAAAACACTTGTTGAACTCAAAAAGGGTCGGCTCATAAATTAGTCAAGTGTTTCTCATTTGCATTAAAGAAACACGTCGCTGTCACATTCTGTTTGCAAAATGCCCAGTGCTTTTGGGGCTTTTGTAAATAGATTATGTGAAGTTATTTTTTAACGATCCCTATATCTGTTCAGCCAGATTTAAAAACTTACTTAATACATTAAATGATATTAGCGATTGAAACATCCTGCGATGATTCTGCCATTGCTTTGCTGAATTCCGAAGGTGATGTCATTGTCAGCCTGATTTCCAGTCAGACAGATCTGCATAAAAAATATGGTGGCATCGTACCGGAAATCGCCAGCCGAAAGCATTTGACGACTCTGCCCCTTCTTTTGCGGTCACTTTTGGAAAGCCAGGATTTGAACTTGAAAGACCTGCAAGCCATAGCGGTCACTTATGCGCCAGGATTAATCGGCTCGTTGTTGGTGGGGGTCAGTTATGCAAAAACATTAGCCTGGATGCTGGATATACCGGTTATTCCCATAGACCATCTGGAGGGGCATCTTCTGGCTCCTTTTTTAGACAACAAGGAAATTCGCTTCCCTTATCTGGCTCTGATTGCATCTGGAGGCCATACACATCTAATTCATGCCTGTAATCTTGGAGATTACAAACTGCTTGGCAGAACAATGGATGATGCCGCAGGTGAAGCATATGATAAAGTAGCCAAAATGCTGGGATTCCAGTATCCCGGTGGTCCACTGATTGAACAGTTAACCACTTGTTGCCCTGAGCCCTCAATTACTTTCCCAGTACCGCTGAAAGGTAAAAAGACGATGAACTTCAGTTTTTCAGGCTTGAAAACTGCTGTGAGAAACGAGGCTATACGCCAGAACGTCTACATTGAAGGCAAGCGTTTGATGACGTTCGACGAGTATCTAGAGATTCCGGACACGAACCGGAAAGAAAGAATTGCCAATATTGCTGCAAGTTTTCAAAAAATTATGACAGTGATAATCACAGAACGAATGGTAGATGCACTTAAAAAAACACGGTTGAAACAGCTGGCTTTGACAGGAGGTGTGGCAGCGAATACGGGTATCCGAGCAAGTTTGGTCAAGATGGCAGCCAGCAAAGGTGTCCAGGTATTTTTTCCTGAAGTCGGAAATTGCACTGATAACGCTGCGATGATCGGCTATACTGCTGTTCAGTATCTGAACGCCCGCAAAACTAGCTTCGAGCCGGTTTTGCGGCTGAATGCCTCTTCAAAAAGCCCTATTGGGCTGATGAATGTTCAGGCTTTAGACACCTTTCAGGGGAATAAACGTTGACATAAACCAAAATGAGCAAGATAATTTAACTGAATCATTACAGAATTATAAATCTTATTTCATTACTGATCTATCTGAATGGTAATAGATAAAAAAATAGAAAAATGGAAAATACAACTGAACAATCAAAAAAGTCTTTAGCTATCTGGGGAATACCGATAGCTATTCTGGTGGTCCTGATCGTTGTCCTGATTTTCGAATTGAACAGCGACGATGACGCGATGGAAACACCTACGCAGAAAGTAGAGGTCGTAGTCCAGGCTACTGACGGCAAGACAGAAGGCGTGACACTGGAAGTGCAACCCATCCTTGAGGCTGAAGAGCAAACAGGAGAATCAATCGGCGCCGAAGAAGAGACCTCAGTCGGCAAAATAGAAATAGAGGAAACCGAAGGCGAACCCAAATTGGCTGCATACCTTGATGATGATGAAGCAGAAAAATCTTATATCGTCGAAGAGGGAGACAATCTTTGGAAAATAGCGAAGAGAAAAGATTTCCTGGACGATCCCTGGAAATGGAAAACGATCTTAATTCAGAATAAAAGCAAAATAAACTATACAATTTTCTCAGAAGAAACCGGACAGTGGAAGGTCATAGTTGATGCTGGAAAACGGCTCGTAGTCAAAGCCGAAGAGACTTCGACATCAAAAACAAGCTTTGACAGAACTCGGAAAAAACGTTACGCGGTGCAGTTGATGTCATTAAATACGGATCAATTGGATAAAGGCGTCGATATTGTCAAATTCCTGATCAAGGACGGCTATCATGCATATCTTTACCGAACGCGTGAAAAAATCAAAAGGCCGAACCTTAAACAGGCACAATTCTTCTATCGCATTCGAGTAGGCTTTTTTGAAACAGAAAGGGAGGCGCTAGCTGTTGGAGAAGACATTGTCGAACAGTATGACGACAAGAATGTTTTTCCACCTGACTATTGGGCTGTACTACCAAGCTACAGTGAGCTGAACGGCGAATTAATCGATTTTGGAATTCAGCGCAACAAACCCTGGATTATACAGCTAACAGACAATACCAGCCGTATCGAAGCCATCAACGATCTAAAATTACTAGCCTCATTTGTTGATTACTCTTATATTTCGCAAAAGAGAGAAGAAGAGGGTGGTTTTCGCTACCGGACCCGTGTCGGTTTCTATGAGACAAAGAAAGAAGCCGGAACGGCCCTGGCAAAAATTCAGCAAAAAATCCCAGATCGATTTTACAGTTCAAAGATTTTGGAAATCAGACACGTCATGGAAGATGCGATTGGTCAATCCACCGGGAGTTCTTCTCTGAAGAAACTTCGCTAAACAACTTACCATAGCCGACATAGCTCATCCGGTAGAGCAGCACATTCGTAATGTGCAGGTGACCGGTTCGACTCCGGTTGTCGGCTCCAGTCTTTAAAGGTGTACTCAGCCCTGCGGTAAAATTTGCAAAATATTGGTCCCAGTATGTAATCCCAAAAAAGACCAAAAGTCTGGAAAAGTAACATAGCTGATAGGGTGTTGCCACTCGCTTTTTGAGATTGAAAATGTAGTTGAATTGTGGTATAAAAACATATGAACAAGAAATGTACCCCGCTTGTGACTCCGAATCTATGCACTTAAAGCAAATATGGAGGAATAACAATGGAATATATAAAGAGACCAAAGAGCGTATCTGTAATAGCTAGCCTATTTTTTGCTGAAGGTTTTTTGTGGCTTATGGTTGTGATTCCCGGTTTATTGGATCCTAGTAATTTTTTAGTTATATGGCTCGCATTTATTGGACTCTTCGAGGTAGTATCAGGCATAGCCCTTCTCAATGGATTCAGCTGGGGGCGCTCAATGATTTTACGTTTTGCTCCCTTTGTTATTGTTCTTCAAATTGCTTTTTTCGGATTTAACCCACTGCTCCTAGGATATATATTTGGCTATCTAATTATTCTACTATTTCTGATGCAGTCAAATGCCTTAAAATACTTTAGATCAGATTTAAGTGAATATTCAATGTTCCAAAAGCATTATTTAAGCACAGGGTGAATCAAATATCGGCAAATAGTGAGAAGTTGAATTTATAAAGAAAAACAAACCGGCATTAACTCACCAAACGCTGAACCTGCGATGCCGGTAACACCTTACCTTTAGCGGTCTTATACCCCATCTCAAACAGCATCCCAGAATCCTTCAAGAGAGAACGGCGCTCACCATTCCTCACAAATAAGTACAGTACTTCAAGAATTTCATGGCAGATCGGAATTGAGTGAAACCCGGAAAAAAACGAAACATTAGTCAGCATGAGATCAAATATGGCTGATAAGTATGTCTCGGCATGCTTACAACGAGTAAAAGCAGAAGGGAAAAAGCTGGGCAGGCCGGCAACGTACAGCGATCTAAATGGGACCAGTTGAAGTAATCCGGTATAAAACAAGAACACTGTCTGCTGATTCCAGTTTTGGTACTTTTCCTGTTTCCATTTGCCCAACTTTCTGCCAACTAAAAATGCATTTTATAGCACTATGAGAATACTTTATTGTCCTTTGAGAACAACTCTGGCTCTTGGATGCTTTTTCCCAACTCGTTATCGACAATAACATCGCCATCATTTAAGTTGTAAGTACGTAGGAGGTGCCCCGCTGACTTTTCATTTTCGATTCAAGGATTGAAAGGGTGAGTTAGAATTTTGAAGTATGTATTAATTGGGAATAGGATTGTTAAATGATACCTATGGGAACTGTTGTAACCGTTTGTATGTTTGCTGGATTGGTAATTGCGACACCGCTACCAATATTGAGAAAATGCCCTACACTATTGCTCAACTTGATCGGATATATTGTACTAGCCGCTGGTCTGTGGAATGTTTTATGGTATGGGGTCCAACACTATACTGAGTTCTGGGGTGTGGCTGCGCTGACCTCTGGCGTGATAATGATCCTGACTGCGCTTTATATTCTTCGGATAGGCTGGTTACCGCCAGTTTTATATCGTGTGAAACCACTTGTACTTTTACTGCTTCTGGGTTGTGCCTTGTTGTACGCGATTGAGATTGCGAGTCTGTAAGTAGTTACACCATGTTGGCTGACTCCAGTTTTAGGACCATTCTTGTTTCAATTTGTCCTCGGTTTTAATTGTAGAGTATGTATGCTCTGCACTCCGTCGCATGCTTAGGGTAGTTAAATGTACTCCATTCAAATTTGACAAAAGATCAATCCCCAATACGCCAGAGTTCAATGACACTGAATACCTCAGTTTCTCCAAAATTCGCCCCCACGCCCAATCCTAAGGTCGCATATGAGGTTTCACATCGATGCTGCAGTTCAAGGGTTTTTGAAGCGGCCAATGTGATTTGTCCATTGATATGAGATCTATCCAAAGCATGACCGGTCCCGGCATTCGCAATATATGCCGAAGTCCCCGTTAGCATTGTTGTGCCATCGGTAACATTATAAAGGCGAGCTTGATGACTATCAACCCTGAGGCCGGGAGCTGATGCCCTGACATAATAAGTTCCCGCCATCAACGTTATCTGATTTGAAGAGAGCGTTGCATACCCTCCTTCGTCCGATTTCTCAGTATTCAATACCCGTGTCTGCCAAGCACCAGTATTAAAATCTCCCCCATCTGTACCAGTAGTCTGTTCTTCTTGAATCCAGATGTAATCGGAAGTCGGAATACTCTCTACAGCCGTTTTTAACACATTTAGTGAAGTCGCAGAAAGAGTATCCCCTTCATTAAAGGTTGTTGACACCGTTACAGCAATCGCGGCAGTTCCAATAACACCTATACCAAAACAGAGGCCAATGATGAGGCTTTTGATAGAAGAAGACAGCATATTTTTCATGGTTTTACCCCTTGTGTCGGTTTGATGGATTTAAGAGTTAGTAAGCTTGCAGTTTCCAATGGTTGATGTACCTATGACACAGGCAGAAAAGGTGATTGTAACGGTTTTACTCTCTTCACTGCCACTTACTGAAAAAGATTCGGATATGCCAGTGTAGTAGGCGGTTGGTTGGCTGGAGCAGATCTCATCAAGCGTGCATACCTCTTTGAAGACGACTTTTGCCAAGCGAATGGGTGTGTTGAGAGGAATCCTGAGACTAACTGTATTGTTGGTCAGATCCTGAAGCTGTGTGTCATAATATTCGGTCAAATATCCCGTAATCCCAACAGCAGTTATGTTTCCAGGGACAACAATTATCAACGCAGTTTCGATACTACTCCCAGAGGCGGAATATTGCGCATTATTCTGATCAGAACCTGCAATGGAAAAATCAACAGTAGCCCAATCCGCTCCACCTCCATTTTTAAGTGATTTGCAAGCTACCAGGGATGTCAACAGCAATAGAATGGAGATTACCAGATATATTTTTTTCATTCTCATGTTTAGGTCTATCGGGTTCACAATCCAGTGATGTAAGGGAGCTTTCTGTATCGAACTAATCCATCTCGCTGTATTGTAACGGTTATTCGCGCAAGCCCATATTAACTAAGTTTCTTATTTTTGCAAGGATTATGTGTTAAACGGTAGGAAATATTTGATAAGAGGAAGGTAAAGTGTGAAAAAGCGGTGAATTATAATCCCCAGGATCAAAAACCAACCTAGAAAGTCCCGTTCAACAGCTGACATATTTTAGCGAGTGTTCCCCTCCGTGTAAGATTACGGCTCATAAACACTCATGGATAAATAAAATGCGGGATCTGAACCTACGAGGTAAAGGGAGGGCTTTATTGGGGGATCAAATCAGAGGCTGAGAATCGCAGTGAAAAAAAACTGACCTTAACTCACCAAACGCTGAACCTGATACGCTGAGAACGCTTTGCCTTTAACCGTCTTATAATCTATCTCAAACAGCGCCTCTGACACATTCAAGAGAGAACGACGATTACCATTCCTTGGCTTCAGGTACAGCTTCTTGGCTGCTTTAACCAACTCCAGATGGGTCTCATGGTAACTCTTACGACCTTCACACTTCCCATCACCTTGCAGGGGCAGACTGCTGCCCTTTTGCTTATTCTCTGCCTTTGCGTATTGCCTGCCCTTTCTCAACCGTTTAACAATCATGTTCTTGCCTAGCTCACTGAAAACCGCTTGGATCTGAATCAGCGCCCTCTTCATCGGATCTTCCCGAATTGCCTGCGTGATGTTCTCCCCGGTATTGACTGTAATAGACCCTCGATAAATAAACAGAGAAAAAATTTTGACATAGAATTGATCCCCTTTGAAAAGTCGTTTGTGCCTCTTCCGGTTCCCCGTATTGGCTTATTATTTTCGAAACAGTTGACGGGTGAATCTTAAGCCGCCAACCGATTTCTTGAAAACTGTGTTTCTGGACTCTTAGCCCTATAATTTCATGTTTATCTTTAGTTTTTAATATCCTGCCATTGCAATCTGAAACGGGAGATATCAGAAAACAAGCCGGTTTTAGATATCTTCCAGAATACTAACTGGCAGATGGCATATCCGGTAATTGCAATGATAATCACTGCAAAGAAACCGGTCATTTTTAAAGGGAAAAACGCCATTTGGAGAGTCAGGATAATGGTTGCCATGATCAACGTGCTGAAAATGGACGATAACAAATCAATAAACTTCAAACCATAAAAATTGCCGATAATTCTGTATATATAGATAAAACATAGAGGAAGTGTAGCCGCAGTTGCTAAAAGAATTGTGATAGCGGTGCCTTGAATTCCAAATGCCTGTGTTAAAGAATAGAGTGCTATCCCTATTACCAAAACCCTGACAATGTTCAAACGGAAATCATATTCCGGAAATCCTACCCCCCTGACTAACATTTGACTCACTACGATTATTGAGCAAGCGAATTCGGCAGCTGCCAGTATCTGTAAAGCCGGAAGCATAATAAGCCATTTGCTGTCCATAAAAAGACCGACAAAATTATGAGAAAGCAATATGATTCCAACAGTCAGTGGTAAAATCAAACTGAAAACTAGTGAGAAAGC
>PJEL010004823.1_pt1 | contig 11019 bp, 4 predicted proteins | sample 1853271 | NCBI WGS metagenome assembly PJEL01 (sample SAMN08108733, study PRJNA415343) | Invertebrate metagenome, whole genome shotgun sequencing project. | host: Globobulimina | place: Sweden: Gullmar Fjord | collected 2015-08 | reverse complement strand
GAGAACTCGTTTTTTGGGGAAATGTGGGAGGACGAATGCCCGCCGCCGCTGGAATGATTTAAAGTAGAAGTTGAACTTGTTGATGCAACCTGTGGAGAGGATATTATTTGTGTAGTTTTGCCTGAACAGAAAGTATGTTAGTGATGACCCTATAACCTATAATAAATGTGGTGTTTCAAAAAACTGAAAGTATAGAGCAGTAACCAACTACGAATTGAATGTTATGTAAGATTTTATAATAATAAGTGGGAAAGGGAAGACTCGAGCTCCCAACGTCTGGCTTTGGAGACCAGGGTTCTACCATTGAACTACTCTCCCAACTGACCTATTCAACTCCTTTTTTAAGATTATGAATAAGTATTGCTATCGAGAATTAAAATATCGTCTTTTTTACAGTACAGTATGATACATTGGGGGGGGGGTTGTTTGGGTTTGACCTTTGAATATATAGATACACTAATTCTATCCATTAAACCTACCTCTATTCCTTACTTCATTATTACAAGTCTATCTGAGGCTGTTTGGGCTTGTTTTCAATTCTGTTTTATACTCAGTCTGGTGAATGCAGATTTATATGTTTGTATGAATATGTGTAATTACACGGATTAAAGTACATATACACCTATATGATAATGTGGCTAGGCCGTGGCAAGGAGGAACGTATGTACTCTATATTGATTAACTTGAAAAGATATGAAAGTTCATACAGCTAATCGGAACATACATCTGATCGGAACAATCACTCACGAGGTTGAGCGCCGCAGTGTGCTATTCTGAATAGTTTACACCTATGGTGTGTACACCATTTTACTATATGTGGTTAGTAAGGTTGATGTATCATCCTTAGTCTTATAAAATATCACTCTTGGCTTATTTCACACTTGTTCAGATAACATTGAGTAGAGGTGTATACGTTAGTCACTGGATACGTTGATGCACTGTGTCGGTTCACCAGTACAGAACGAACATAGAGTGTAAAGGATGTTACAATCTACAATGTTACAAGGGCAGAGTAATGCAATTGATCTGTAACATCTGCTGATCAGAATTTAAGTTACTTCAGATATGTAGGGATGTAACTGATGATAGAAACTTAGAAGTAACACAGTCCCTCTTTCTTCGTCTCTAAGCCTGAGTGTTAAGCAATAACAGTGTGTTGTGTGTACCTAGACCTATACGTGTGCATTAATAAGGGTTACACTACTTTAGAAAAACAGGTGAAAAATAGTTTGGCACTTGAAATACATTTGGCTGAGTGAGTAGTAACACACATTCAACCACACTTGACTACATTACAGTCTACAGCCACATTTAATACCCTTGGAAGAAGGGTAATTATTGCGCAGTAGTCATGCTCATCTACATTCCTCCCATGTATTCACTACGTCAAGAGAGCGTGGTAGAGTTGCTACTCCCAGTTGGGTGTTGTCTGTTTACTATATATATATATATATATATTCGTTTCACTCTCAGCTCTCTGGTGTGTTTTATTTTGAGAATCTTCTTGTTTTCACCTATTCTATGAACATAAGAGGTTGTGCCAAACATCCAATGAAGCTTTCATCTGCAATACATTAGTACCATCAGGCCAGCTCAATACTATAGTATAGGCACCTGCATTCAGGTATAATGCAGGTCCACCTGTCATTTGATTGTTTACTACACCGTTTCCCTGGATTTGGCTTCCAGGCTCCTACTCAACATGATGTAGAAACATTATTGAATCCATCCATGGCTGCAGGGTTCCACATGCGTGCACACACACGCACCACTACCATCACATTGCTGCTGCTATTTATCTTCCACTATTTCATGAGAATATAATCTACACCACCCTGGCCAGCCTTTTGGAGCCACCCCGTTGGATTCCTCCATTAAACACAAAATTTTTCTTGCAGGCACAACTAGACCAGGATCATTTTGTTGCAGATACTGAAATACAGACAATGCCTCTTTCCAAGAGCCTTTGACAAACAGATCGAAGGCATAGGCCCATTCTGATCTGAAACTATCACTTACATTTACTCGTAGTCTCTTCAAGTCGCTATCAGTCAGCCAAATACTTCTAGTATACTTCGGAATAACTATGTCAGGAACAAAATCACTTGGTTTTACCTGCTGTAAAAAACTACCAGTTATTGTTGCTCGAGATGCCCTCCTTAGTAGTTCTGCTGCTGTAATATCAGTGGAAGGAGCAACTTCTAAATTGCACGGTTGTGAGTGACGTTTTGGATGTTGAAATGCTTTCATAACTGAAGGTCTAAACACTTTTGATATAAAAAAAGTTGTCTTCCTTTCCTTTCGTGGACTTGGAGTCTTTGGGTTGTTGTACTTCTCATCTAGCTGTTCATAAGCTTCTGGGCCGTTTAGTCTCATAAATGATATGTGCCTTGTATTGCCGTCCAATGATGAGCCACGTTTGGGCAATACTACCTTTATCGGATCCCCCTTTTCGTTTTTTTGCGTTTGTCTTCTCTTTCCGTTCTGTGGGGATGATATTACCTCCTTGCAAATACGCCTGTGCGCCTTTCTTCTCAAAATGGACTGTTCTATCGATGGTATTAAAGTGAAAGGTTCTTTCATTTTTACTAAAGCTTGTTCAGGGGATGAGAAATCTTGGTTCACGTCACAATCATAGGTATACAGTCCCATAGGTTCTTCATTTCGGCTTATTTGGACCCTGTCAACCTGTCGGCAAAATTTCTGGGCTTCCAGGGATAGTTTATTGTAGAATGGTTCTGATATTAGGAGTGGCACATCATATTCCTTGGTGTTGGATTCCAATAATTCTGCCATGTTTACATGAGGTGATATGTAGGTTGCATCAATTTTTTTCGCAGAACCCAGTGCTCCTTCAATTGCCCACCCTAAATGAAGACCAAATCCGATGCGAACCTTTTTAAGTGGTCAAGGTGAGAAAGCAGCATAGTAAGTGATATATATATACATATATTCATTGCTCGTAGCTCATAGCTCATAGCTTCTTTGTCCCAAATAGCTCAGCGCTTTGTGCAACTTTCAGCTCTTACTACTTAACAATGTTTCAACAAAATCTTGCAAGGCAAAATACCCACCTTGTAACCTGGCATACGGTCAAAAAGGCGAGACAGACCTGCCACAGAGAAACCGAATATGTAATCTTGGTTTTTCTCAATTTCTACAATGATCTTCAAAAATGAGAGAAGTGCCTGATCTGTCAATTCTGTTTGTGCATCATCTGAGAGCCCATCCAACTTCCAAGTGAGTAAAAAAGCATCACCGATATTCTTATTTGCAGTTCCATTACACTGAACAACAATATTGTGGACGATATATGCAATGCGGTTCACAAATAGCATTACTTCTTCCTGCAAGCACTCGGTTGTATCTGTAAATCTGCGAATATCACAAAACCCAAATATCGACTCTATTCTCTTTCCTGCAGTCTGTGGATAATAAACCAATGCATAAAAGCAGGTGCGTTAGTACTTGTGTTATTGTATGTTCTAGCTGTTTACGTATATACATAAGGTTGAATACATGTCACCACTACTTACTAGTAGGTTGAGCTTCTGATTGTGGGATTCTTGCAGGTTTTGTGCTATAATGTTCGCCCCAGCCTCCCCAAATCCAACCTTCATGAGACCCGCAATCTTGCAGACAGTATTCAGCAGCTTGGTAGTTTCAAAGCCTTCCTCAAATATTGCTTCATTATTTATATCGAGCTTGAAATCAAGTGGGTTTCTGGCGATATTCTGCACTAGCTGCATCAATGTTTCAATAGGAAGTAGAACAATCCGATTCACATCTTGTGAGCAGATCATTGATCCGGTAATAAGCAGAATAATAATAACTAATGTCAAAAGAATGTTGCGAACGGCTATCTTCTCCCGTTCTTTTCTGATTAACAATACAGCTGTCGTAGTAAACGTATCTCCGCTATCAAGGGTTTCCCTCACAAGCAAGGTGACTTTTTCATTGGCCCTCAATTTCTCATCATAGACATTATCCGTTTCAAATACTACGTCTCCATTAATATCAATGAATACCACATCATCGAATTGCGATGTAAATGTACTTATAGCGTTATTAAGACCAGGTTGCGCTGCTACATCATCAACACGGGCAACGGCAAAATTGTGAATTAAACTTATGCCAAAGGATGAACTCTGATCCGTCGACGAATAGGTTAATAGAGGAATCACGACCAACATACCAAGTACTCCAACTATTACTCTTTTTGTTGTCAAATGTGACATATTTTTTCCAAGGTAACTTTCAGGTGGAAGAGAACCCTCTCCTTCTTCTTCACCAGGCTTAGAAACATGTGGTTCCACGTTTGTACCCGTTCTGTTATTTACGAAACCTAGAGTATACTTGTACAGAGGCTTTGCCAACCTCCAAAGACGTACCATGCGGAACACACGGATAAGTCGGCCGGCACGTGCCCCGACTCTAGAAATTCTCCCTGCTCTTGCAGATTGTAGCGCATTGTCATTTTCGTACTCGTCAGACAAACCCCAATTCACCCAGTCGAGCTCACCGAAGAACGAGGTAGTTGCTAAAAAATCTAAGTAAAAGTAGAAGTTCATGTAACCAGGCAAGACCATGATGCTAACACACATCTCAAAGACAAATAGAAAGAAGGCCACACTGGCAATGACCGTAAAATATGGGTCAGCTGGCGCACTGAAGGCCAGTTGACGAATATCATCACCAAAGAGGGCGTAAATGGTTGCTATTCCCATTATTGAAGTAGAAATATTGGACTCCAGGGCTTGTCTCGAAAGTACCTTGAGTCTTTTCATGGCTATCCAGGATAGCCCAAAACTATGCATACGGCTACCTGCTGGAAAAAAACGTGATTTAGAGGGGCTTCCTTTGGCTTCGACCGAGTTACCATGATGGCGGCATTCTCCGATGCAATCCAGGCTGCTGTCAGAGAGGCTTAAAGTTCTATCAAGCGCAATTTCAGTCATGCCGTTCCCTTTGCTATTCCCCTCATGAAATTCTTTCTTAGTTGATATTCCTAGCTCCACCTTATCCCATCCTACATTCTCCCCTGGTGCAATGCGCTTACCCTTCACCATTCTTTAAATATCGCCTACTTGTCGCCCTTTTTCGTGAGACTACGGAAAGCACAGAGTTTCACAGGTATCCATAAGCATCAACAGTAGCAGTGTTACTAGGGCTAGGCTGGGGTAGGGTTTAAGTGTTTTGGTTTCGGTTTTAGGGCTAAGGCTTTAGGGTTGGGCTTAAGGTGTTAGGGTTTTACGGTTATGGTTAGTGTCAGGGGCTAGGGGTTAAGTTTAGATTTAGGGCTAGGGTTAGAGTTAGGGTTATGGTTAGAGTTAGGATAAAACCTCAGTGACCGCATCTTGGCTGTTCGGCAGTGGCAACATACATTAGATGAAGCCTGCAGAATACGCAGTTATTATTAGTGAGGAAATTCTCCAGCCAAAACAGGCCCTATGATTGTTGCTGCGGAACAATCAACGGTCGCTTGGTATATAGGACAGTCGCTCGAATTCTATGAACGTAATTACAAAAATTCACTCTCATTCTTTCCGATCCTTAACACTGCTATCACGAGAACAGCTCCTCCCTCTTAAATCCTAAGTACTAAACACTGTTCCTACGCTTAAGCATTGCCACCCAACAGATATATGTGCAGTATTGTATGTGTACACTTATAAAGGTGTATCAACAATCACTGGTGTATTCCCCCCATTTAATAATCAGTAATTGATTAAGCACAGTACCATCTTTTCAGGGCTGTTTCTTCCTGGAATATTCCCCAGAATATCTCTGAGTGCCATTTATTGAGACCTTTGACCGTTTATTGCTATCACTGATGAACGGGGTGTGTGGAATATTCATCATATTAGAGCTACTTTCACGTTAGCACTATCGCGGCGGCACGACGGTTGCTATCTTTATAGGATTAGTAGCCAATGGTTTTGAGTTAGGGCCACACTTGATAGCCTCGATAACACAGTATTCTTATACCAAACGTCTTCTTCAGTTTTTGGATACCTCAATAATCGACTATAGCCACAAAAAATAATACCACAGGTCAAAACTTCAACAGACTATGTCCAACAGACAAACCGCGTTTGCACACTTCTCATCATCCTAATCCCTACATTTAGGTGGTTCTTTCTTTTGATGGACTTGGAACACTATTACAAGCGTATTCTTGAAACCTTTAAACGTCCCAACAATGGGGAACGACCAGGAGACTCACAGAAATAACCACAAGGCAGTGATCCTACCCCTAACCTTAACTCTAACATTTTTTACACTTTAATTGCTGTATCTATACCCTAACTCTAATTCTAACCCAAGCTGTAAGAATTACCATCCCCATTCGGCCTACAGTGTCATATCCTATGAAGTAACGTCCTCTAGTCTACGCTAGTGCACCACTACCTCAAGTGGTACACTAACACAAGCCTTTACCCAAACCCTAGCCCAAGCCCTAACTGTTGCGGTTTCAGTATCTAGATCGTGAATACGTGACTCTTCCCACCGCCAAACACCAACCACCGCAACGAAGACTAGCAGCGCGGTAGTCGCACAAGTAGTCTATTCACTACGTTAACAGTCCTTGCTTAGGATACACATGAAGAGTGAAAAAGGAATGAATGGCTCTAAAAGTTATCTGATCTGTCAGCCAGACATTTTAACACAAACTTGGTTATATAAACTGATACAACACTAAGTTGGATATGAATAAACCGATACAACACTAAGTCGGTTATATATATATGAACAAATACAACACTAAGTGTTCACAAATAATCACTTACCGTGTTCCCGAAGTAGGGACTCACCACGTGACGGGATCCCCCACATAACACTAACCCCAACCCTAACCTTAACCCACGGTCAAACCGCACCTACATGGTTCTCATGATCCTAATGTCCACATTTCGGTGATTCTTTCTTGTGAGTGAAGGCACCACATTTCTTCATTTACACCTTTTATTATATCGTCATTATACGAGTTAGTGGTGAAGTTACATCGATGACTGAATCGATTTCTGAAACCCAACCTTCGCACACAGCCTTTGTTGAAATCGTTGTTTCGTGCGAGTGCGTGGATGAAGCGATATCCTTCTGTCTCCCACTGCTTAAGAAGGCATCAACTCACTTGCGTGCTGCAGGAGCTCTACTGGAAAGACTTCGAATAAGGCCAGGTGCTGTTGAAAATGATGATGAGGTGAAGAGTGTATGCCGTGTGCTTAAAAGTTATGCTCCCCCATCAGCTGCGATGGCAGAGATGACACTCTCGCTGCTGCCGTTGATACCTCCAGGGCAACCAAGGCAAGAAATCGTTCATTTGGTGACACATTTTGCGGTTGGAGATGAGGAAGTTGCCATAAATGCACTGAAAGAGTACAGAAGGCTTCTTCAGGATGACGTCAGCTTGCTTGTCCCCGTGATTGGGTCTCTGCAACAGCTTCCATTGCCTCCTGCTACTTGTGACAGTGGTCCATTATTGTCGTTGGGTCGAAGAAGCGGCATTGAGGGCAGAAAAATACTGTATTCTAGCTCTAATGTTCCCAGCCTCACAGAAACAACATCTGCTGAGGAACTGGCTCTTCTGGCACTGAGAATAGTTGATGAGGACGATGTCCCTGCCGTGGTTCGAGCTCTTTTGAGGGGGTTGGGGGGAGAAAGGGCGAAAGGGGGTGGATGTGGTGACACGATATCAGCAATCCGGCATGAAACATGTGATGTGTCCCTACAATGTCAGGCAGTGCTAATGACAGTTCTAAAACAGGGACTAACCATGAATGCAGCTGCTGCGCGTACACTTCTAAGAGCTGTGGCGGCCGATCCAAATCCATTGCTACCCATAGATGCACTTGCCATCCTTATTCTTCTCCCTAGGCCACAGCACGCTGCACTACTGGAACGGACGCTCATGCCCGTAGCTTCTACGTCACCATCCCGCTTACCATGGAAGGCGTGGGAGGGTGTTTGTACAAGCCCTGAACTGGATGCCTTTGATGAAGTCATACCTGCAGCGCTGGATTTGGGGCTCTGGCTGTTAACTGTTCCTCTACGTCGATCTAGTCGAGAGGATAAAGGATTCCATAGCATAAAAGAGGGGGTTAGAAATGAGGAAGAGTATACTACCTCAACATATGACCTTGAGCTATTTTCCAATGCATGCAAGATGTTAGAGAACATTTTTGTGCATTATCCATTACAACGTGGTAGATTGGTTGCCTGCCTTGTTTCTATAGCATCCAACGATGTTGGAGCATCGTACAAATTAGTGAGAGGGAACGAGAAAGCTGATGATTTCCATCTCCAATGCTGCTGCACTGCTGCTGCAAAGCTTCTGCGTGATTTAGTGAAAAATTATCCATCCCACCTCACAACCTTTTCAGGTGTGGTTGGTGACGCTGTCATGTCCGCAATTGCTTTGGGTAGGGGTGATAATGAGCAGCATGGTGTAGAGTTGTTAAGCTCTACTCCTCCAATGGTACCGTCTAGGGCACAGGAACTTCTCGCCGCAACCGCAGCAAATTTGGCATCTTATGCTCCAGGATTGTCATTGAGTTTGCAGATTCACCTCCAAAAAATACTTCTTTCCAATAACTTGGGCTCTGCGAAGGCCTGTGGCCCACAGCTCTTTGCCGTTTCTTTAGCAGAGCAAATTCTTCATGTTTCTCCTTGTTGCACTGCTGAATTTTCAGAGGTCCTTGCCATTGTCTCCCGCTTTGTAGAATTTGGATTTTCGTCTCGAAGCCAAAATATAGAAGCCCCAATCCGTGCGCTGAGGCTTGTGATCACGTTTGCTGAAAAATATGATTTGGATGATAGGAAGACTAGTGAGCTCCTATTGAGTTCTGGAAAAACTGTAAGTAGCTTTATGTCCGAACTTGTACAGGAGCAGGGAATCTTGCGAGTCGTACGTCTCACGCAAGGCCGATGTGAAGGGGGGGTTATGATGATGCACCCTGTGCCATTACCCACCACAAGCACATGCAGTAACACCACACGAGGTGGAGGCAATACTTCAAGTTCAATACCATCTGGTTCCATGTCAAAAGGAAAAGCAGAGACTGTCCTGACAATTAATGTAATAGGAAAAGCAAGGCAAATTGTGGAGGGACGCCTCCTTGGAGCACCCCAATTGGTTTGCCGCCTTATCTATGCTCTTTGGTTGAGCAAACTCGAATCTGCTTCCCTTGACGAGATTGATGAGCTTTTGAGAGCCCCTCTCCTGCTTCCGTTCCCATCACTTGATACATTGAGAAACCGTCTATCTCCAACTTCACCGTGGCATTTGACCGCCCCCCCCCCTGTGGAGGATGAAGGAGTAACAGTGGTTGACACCAGCGTATTGCTTCTTGAAGGAGTATCCTGGGGCATCGCAGCAGCTGTTTTGGCCGCATCAGCAGAATTCTGCACACTCAAGCACCCTGAGCTCAACAAGCATTTGGGGTGGGGGATTTTGGAGGTAATGAGAAGACTGAGGTGTACTGTTTCGGAAATAGAATCTCGCTATGATCCGTCAGAGGAGGAAGATCAGGGGGGATTGTTGCTTCTAACAGAGTTTTGTAGGCTTATTGGTCTTCTCCTACCCGTTTATTCCCTCTGGTGCTGCTGTAGTGAGGTGAAGGATGGAGAGGTTGGTGGAGACCCATCCACGGTTTCCATTCAAGCTGGTTGTGAAGCATTTGAAATGCTTTCTCTTTCTCTGCTGAGAAGAGGTGCCAATGATGAGGATTGGCTCCTACGTCACAAGTGCAGTACTGGCAGCATCTACAGTGCTTCTGCTGCCCATGACACTGGTCACTCTGGCACAAATGACTCTACTGTGTATGAAGCTACAACAAGCATCTCAAATACAACAGAAAGCTTGATGCGGTTGGAGACATGGGCGACGTCTGCTGAATGCCTAGCTCGTGCTCTCTCGAAGGCCAGAACAAGCAAGAGATGGCTAAGGCCCAAACCTGGTAGAGAGGGCCCAGTCTCAAGTAGTGATGAGCCAAATGACATTAACCCTGACCTTCTCCATCGCTTTCTATTGGCGCACCTTACGAGTATCATTGTGGTTTTGAGGCATATGAATTGCTTTGTTGCATTTGTGAAGGAACCAATTTGCGAAAAGCTGTGCAGCATTACGTTGCAACATTTAAGGATATCAGAGAGCCCAACGTGTGCTAGCCTGCTGCTGGATGCGTTGGCAGAGTTTTCAATTAGTGCTGTTGATACTACAACATCAGCCAGTGTTGGTATTGTAGTGTCTGAGGCTTGGAAAGTACTGACCACTGTGTACCCTCTCTCTGACGGTCTGGGAATAGGAAAGGGAGGAAGACGGGTAAGTACCAATGGAATTCTCCAATTTCCTAAAGCATCTACATTGGGATTTGAGCAAGCTGTGCTGGACTTGCTACGTAACTCTAGAGCAATTCATTATGCAGCACGCAGGATTGGTGCAGCAAGGGATTCCAGCTTGCTCTGTCCAACTACTTTGAGAAGAAGTGCCGAAATTGCTCGATGGATGTGTTTTTCTATCTGTTGGGCTTCTTGTCATGCTGTGGGACGCGTGGAAGTGCTTGCTGCTATCCTTTCAGCTTATTGTGAGGCATCAGAAGGAGGAAGTGGAGTGGAAAGAATTGATTTGGAAGTACTTTTATCTCTTCTGATCCAATTCTTGAGGCTATTGCCTTTGACTGTGTCCCTTGGGGGTCCATTGGGCAACGTAGTGTCTTCAAAATCAACCACATCCCCATTTAAAGGTCTAGAAAAGGCTGTTAAACTGCTGCGCTGGACACTCGAGGCAGTGCAGATGTGGATTACTACCCCTTCTGGAGCCAGCCGAAAATGGCAGTCAACGCAAAGTAGTCCCCCAAACAAGCGCATTAAACCAAGCTTGTTGAAATCGAGTAACAATAAAGATGTGCACCACATGCCAGGTGAAGAGGAGGGAGAAGATGCTGGTGTGGATGCAGTCATAGCATTGGATGCCATACAAAAACGCTCCCATCTTCTTCTTCGAGCCTGTATCCGAGC
>PJEL010004822.1_pt1 | contig 11019 bp, 5 predicted proteins | sample 1853271 | NCBI WGS metagenome assembly PJEL01 (sample SAMN08108733, study PRJNA415343) | Invertebrate metagenome, whole genome shotgun sequencing project. | host: Globobulimina | place: Sweden: Gullmar Fjord | collected 2015-08 | reverse complement strand
CCAGGATGGCGTCGCGTTGGCTGCGTTTGCCGAAGCAGTGCTCGACCAGCAGCGCGTCGGCCGCGAGCACGCCGAGGGCGAGCAGCCCTTCGCTGGCGGCTTCTGCGACGTGTCGATCGTTGTGCGCGATGTTGTCGACGAGCGCAGCCGCATGCTGGCTCAGCCCGGCGTGCCCGACGAAACGGAGCGCCGCTGCGCGAGCGGTCGGGTCGTCGTCGCGCAAGAGCGCGGTGACGCTGTCGGCGACCGACCGTACGGCCTCGCCTTGGCTACGCGCGGCCTCGGCCAGCGTCGTCATCGCCTGGACGCGAAGCGACCGGTGCTCGAGATCGGCCGCGGCGCGCGCCAGCCAGTTTCTCCAGCGGTCACCGGGCTTGGTCGTCAACAACAGCGCGCGCAGCTCGCGCTCGGCCGTCCGCCTGAGGCTCGCGACGTCGCTCTCGAGCGCTTCGTCGAGCGCACGCTCGAAGGCCGCGTCGTCGATGGGGTTGCCGCGTCTGAGCAACGCGCCGGCGGCGGCGAGTCGTACCGAGGGCGAGTCGTCTGCGGCCAATCGGGCATTTAACCGTGCGGACGCAGCTCCGGCAGGCGCCAAGTGGCCGAACGCCCGTACCGCGTCGGCCCGCTCGTTGTCGGCCAGCGCGTGGTCGTTTTCGATGAGTTCACCGAGCCGGGCCGCGGCCTCGGCGCTCTCGAGCCCCGCGCACGCGCTGTGCGTGAGGATGTCGGAGACGGTCTCGACGAGATGAGCACGGGTGGCGCCGTCGGCTTGCGCGGCAGCGTCGGCGAGTGCGGGGATGGCAAGTTCGGCCGAGGCGTCGCGAATCAGATCGGTATAGACGCGAGCGCGGTCGGGCGCGGTCAGCGCGGCGTCGGCGGCGAGCACACGGACCGTCGCGCGGTCGAGCATGCTGCCCGCGTCGTGCGTGTCGCCGAGCGACCCGCGATTGCTCGAGGCTTCGAGCAATAGCTTGGGGTAGCGCCTCCACAGCAGAACGCCGATCAGCAACCACCCCGCCGCGATGGGCAGCGCGACGTAGCCCACCCACAGCGCCGTGCCCAGGGCCAACGCGACCATCGTGACGACGTTGCCGAGCGCTCCGCCAACACGCTGCAGCGGCCCCTCGAGCAACGCCGTGGCGTGTGACCGGGTCTCCTCGGGGAACAAGTTGTACAGAATGCGCAGCGCCGGCTCTTGCACGGCTTTGATCTGCAGCCGCGTAGCGGCGACGGCCGCCACACCTGCCGGGAGGCTCAACTGGACGCTCAGGCCGAGGAAACCGAGCAAGTGCACGGCCGGTGAGAGCAGGATGGACAGCGGTACACCGATGCGGGCGTACAGTCGCGAGGTGACTCCGAGCTGTGTGAGCAGCACCGCCAGATTGATCCAGCCTCGGAAGCGGGCGTACAGGGCGAGCAGCTCTTGCTCGCCGCCTTGTCCGGAGGAAGTGGCGATGTCGGCGACGTAGGAAAACTGGAAATAGAGCATCGGGCTCAGCAGCCCGCCGCAGATGCCGAACAGCGCGAGCAGACGGAACAGGCCGCTGTCGCGCCACAGCTTGGTGGAGGAGGGCTCGGGCGTCGCGGTGAGGACTTCTTCGCGAAACGTTTGCGCGGATGCGCCGGGCGCGCCGCCTTCGCCCAGGGTTCTTCTTAGAGCGGCGCCGTGGTGCCCGCCCAAGTTGCGTGTGGTCAGCGCGCCCAGCGCCATTGCCCCGGCCGACACGTAGAGCAGGCCGTCGATACCCAGGGCGAGCCCGATGGGCTCGGAGGCGAAGCTGCCGGCGACGGCGCCCACCGTCAGCCCCGCCATCAGCGGGGCGAACAGCCGCTTGGCCTGGCGCGCGTGCAAGAGGTCGCCGAGCGCGACCCAGAACACCAGCAGGCCGACCGCCTTGATCTGGCTCGAGACCAGTATGAGGAACATGAAGACGCCGGGGGCGTCTACGCGCACGAGGATCCACAGCGGTAGAAGTGCTACGGCCAGCGCCGCGAACGCTTGCGGCACCAGACGCTGGCGGTCGTGGGTGGCCGCCAAGCGTCCGACGGCGGTGGTGGAGGCGACCATCAGCAGCGAACTGATGAGGAATGCGGCCGGCAAGAACTCGACGCCGACGCGCTTGAGGAAGTACGTTTCGGCGACGTTTTGGACCGTGACGTCGGCCCCGCCGACCAGCGCGAGCGCGAGGCTGCCGAGCGCGAACAGCTTCTGCTCTTCGGGCTCGACGCCGAGTCTCCTCAGGAGCCGCGCGATGATCGACTGCTTATCGGAAGGTTCCATGGTCGGTTGCCGCCGCCGGCAGCGGCGCGCGCGGGCTGTCAGCCGCGGCTACAATTCAGCTTTCCGGACTCCCTGGCAAGGCCGCAACCGTTCCTTCATCGCTCGAAGTCGTTACAATCGCCGGGCGATGCCGAGCAACTTGATGTTCCCGAAGTCCGCGCTGGCCGGCGCGGCGGCGCTCACGGCCCTCGCGGTCGCACTTGTCGCGCCCCTGCCGGTCTCCCCTGCGACAGCCTCGTCTCGAGCCGCTTCGGCCGACACGGCGCGCTACCGTGAATGGATCGAGTCCATGAAGGCCTCGCCGCGCGGTCCGTTCGAGCGTATCCGTTGGTTTTGCGCCGACGGCGAGGTGTTACCGCCCAAGCCCTATGCGTGCGTGGAGCACGGGGGAGGGGTGCAGCACGGCGAGTGGACCGAGGAAGCGGTGGCGTTGCGCGAGGCCGGTTACTCGGTAGCCAACGTGCTTGCGCGGCTCGATCCCGACGATTTCGTCGGTGAGACGGCCGACCTTGCGGCGCTGAGCGAACTCCTGGTGGAGCGCTATCTGATCGACGCCGACGAGGGCTGGATCTTTCGCGGGGCGGCGAGTTATCGCGGCGCACTTCAAGCCGAAGACGAAGAGGCCGGCGCACGCCGCTTGATCGTCTCCATGCTCGACGATCCGGCGTGGCGTGCGAGCGAGCGATTCTTGCTGATCCGCGAAACCGTGCGGCTGCTGCCGCTCGGCACCGACGAGGCCGACGCGGCCGAAGTGCGCCGACTGGCGTTGCAGATCACCGGAAAGGATCCCGACTTCATGGGGCTCAGGATCAAAATCCACGGGATGCCCGACGCGGGCGACGCCGAACTGGTGCGCGCCTATGCCAAGCAACGTGGCGCCGAGTCGATGATGGAAGACTACGCGGGTCTGGCCGGTTCCATCGACGCGCTCTACGCAACGGGCAACGCGGCCAGGCGGCTGCGTGAACTGGCCGACGGCGTGGACAGCGAACTTATCCGGCGTTCGCTGCTTTCCGTCGCGACTCGGCTCGAAGCCGATTCCACTCCAGCGGCGGTGCTCGAGACGGCCGGGGGCGAACTCTCGGCTTTGCGCGATCGTGTGCAAAGCGGGGGCCTCTCCGGCGACGCGCTGGCGATGCTGACGGCCGGCGTCGCGTTGGAAGACGACGTGTACGCCGCGGTGAACACGCTGCGCGCGAACCTCGCCGGCGCCAGCCGCGCCGAACGGCTCGAATGGTTCGAGCACGCGACCCGGGCGCTGTACGGCCTCGGCCTTCTCAGTCGTCGTCAGATCGCCAGTGTGGGGGCGAGCCTCATGCGCATCGCATCGGCCCGACCTCTGACGCTCGGCACCTACAGCGACGAACTTGGCTATCTCTCGCGCGTGTCCGACTGGGCGGCCGGCGCGCTCCATCTGGAGTTTGGCGAGGCCGTCGCGAAGCTCGGCGAACTCGACGGTTTGGCCGGGCGCTTCACGCAGGACCGGCTGCGCGGTTCGCCGGCGCTGATTGCGGGTCGGAGGTTCGACACGGTGGCGAAGGACTCGCGCGCTGTGGCCGGCGTCGAGCACGAGCTGTTCGGCTAGACCGTGGGGGTCGGGCTGCGGGCGCTCAACCCCGGTATTGCGCGAGGGAAACTCCACGTCGGCGGCGCCGGCGGCGGCGCTCGCTGGGACGGGGAGGGGATTTATGTGCTCCCGGAGACGGTCGCCGATCTGCCTCCGATCGGCGGCATCCTCACGCTCGGCGAAGGCAGTTCCCTTTCTCACGTGCAGTTGCTGGCGCGCAACCTCGGAATTCCCAACGTCGTCGTCGGCGACGAGCACGTGGCGACGCTCGAGAAGCACGCCGGCGCCGACGTGGTCGTGGCCGTCAGCCCGCGCGGTGTCGTGCAGATCGCCGAAGACGGCGAGCGTTGGGATGAGCTGCTCGGTCGCGACGAGGTCGCCGAAGCCGTGGTGATCCGGCCCGATCTCGACAAGCTCGATCTCTCGCGCACCGATTTCGTGTCGCTCGCAGAGCTGCGCGCCGTGGACTCCGGTCGGATCTCCGGCCCGAAAGGCGCGAACTTGGGCGAGCTGACCCATCACTTCGCCGACCGCGTGCCGCACGGGTTCGTCATCCCGTTCGGCGCGTTTCGTAAGCTACTGGACCGACCGCTCGAAGAAGGCGGGCCGGCGGTCTACGAGTGGATGAAGTCGGAGTACAAGGCGATCGCGGGGCTACCCGAAGGCTCCGCCGAGCAGACCAACCGAGTGCGCTCGTTCTTGTCGCGACTGCGTGCGTGGATTCGCTCTGCCGATCCCGGCGCCGAGTTTCGCGACGCGCTTCGCGCCCAGCTCGAGCGTACGTTCGGGGCCGACGGCAGTTATGGGGTGTTCGTTCGTAGCGATACCAACGTCGAGGATCTTCCCGGGTTTACCGGAGCGGGCCTGAACGAGACGATCGCGAACGTGGTCGGGTCACAGAAAGTGCTCGAGGCCGTGCGGCGCGTGTGGGCGTCTCCGTTCACCGAGCGTGCCTATGCGTGGAGGCAGGCGCACATGGAGAGCCCGGAGTACGTCTTTCCCGCCGTGGTGGTGCAGTACAGTTTCCCCGCGGAAAAATCCGGTGTGTTGGTGACCGCCGACTTGGAAGGCGGCTTGGCCGGCTGGCTCTCGGTCGCGGTGAGCGAGGGCGTCGGCGGTGCGGTGGACGGACAAGCGGCCGAGTCTTTGCGCGTGGCGGGCGACGGTAGCGACGTTCGCTTGCTCGCTCAGGCCACGGCTTCGCGCCGCCGCTCGCTCGCACCCCACGGAGGCATCGTGGAAGAGCGGGCCAGCGGCACGTCTACGGTGTTGGTCGATGGCGAGATCTCCCAACTCGTCGAGTTAGCGCGCGAAGCCCCGCTTCGTTTCGAGACTCTGCGCGACGAAGACGGCAAGGCGCTGCCCGCCGACATCGAGTTCGCGTTTCGCGACGGCAAGCTCGCTCTCTTGCAGATCCGCCCGTTCGTAGAGAATCGCGGAGCGCAGCAGAGCCTCTACTTGAACGAACTCGACGAACGGGCGCTCGGCAAGCGCGGCGTCGCGGTAGATATCGGCGACGTCCCGACCGGGGAGGAACCATCGGAGGCGAGCGGCGGCGATGCCGAGCCGATGCCGACGGCCGAGGAGGTCCGACCGTGAGCGCCGCGGTGACCTATCTAGTGTCCGCTTTGCGGAACTGCGGAGCCGGCACGCTTCGAGCCATGCCGGTCAAAGCTCTGGCGTGTTCCGGGCTGCTCGTGCTCGCTCAATTGGCGCTCGGCGTCGCGACGTCGAACGCTTATCCGCTCGATGCAGCCGAGGACACGGGGATCGTTCGGCTGCGCGCTTACTCGCTTGCACGCGACGGCAAAGTGGAGGGCGCTACGCTGTACCCGGGCTCGCTCAGGCCGACCTCCTCGGTGCGGCTTCGACTGAGCGACCGAGGGGATTTTTCCGTTCCCTCGCCGGACGCGGCGCTCGGCGAGAAGCTCACCGAGTTGCTCGGGGCCGACGCCGAGCATTACGGCGTGGCGGTTCTCGATGTGACCGATCCGGCCGCTCCGGTCTATGCCGAGCACCAGGCCGGTCGGCTGCAGAACCCCGGGAGCGTCGGCAAGGTGGTCGTCGCGCTCTCCCTCATGCAGGCGCTGGCGGACACTTATCCCGACGACATCGAGGCGCGTCGGCGCGTGCTCCGCGAAACGGCGGTCACGGCCGACGGCTTCATCCGCACGGACACCCACGAGGTGCCGTTTTGGACCGAAGGAGACGCGCGCATCCTCAAGCGACCGTTGCGTGAGGGCGACACGGCCAACCTGTGGACGTACGCCGACTGGATGTGTTCGAACAGCTCGAACGCCGCGGCCGCGATGGTGATGCGCGAGGCGTTGCTGCTGAAGAAGTTCGGTGTGGACTACCCGGTCGATGCAGCGACTGCCCGAACGTTTTTCACCGAGACACCGAAGCCGGCGATGCACGAGTACTTCCTGACCGCGATCGAAGGACCCGTCGTCGGAAACGGTCTGGATTCGGCCGGACTGCGCCAGGGCAGCTTCTTCACGCGCGAAGGCAAAATGCGCGTGCCCGGAACGTCCAGCCATGCGAGAGCGCGCGAGTTGATGCGTTTCTTGGTGAAGATGGAGCAGGGACGGCTGGTGGACGCGTTCTCGAGCTTGGAGTTGAAGAAGCTGCTCTACCTGACCGACCGGCGCATTCGCTACGCTTCTTCACCGGCTCTGCGCGACGCTGCGGTCTATTACAAGTCGGGTTCGCTCTATAGCTGCCGGCCCGAGCCCGACTTCAAGTGCTTCAAGTACCACGGCAACGTGAAGAACTATATGAACTCGCTGGCAATCGTCGAGACTTCCGGCCGTAGCCCTGATCTCCATTACATGGCCGTGTTGACCTCTAACGTGCTGCGCAAGAACTCGGCGGTGGCACACCAGACGTTCGCGACACGGCTGCACCGAATCGTGGAGTCGATGCACCCGGAGCGGGTGGCGGTGGAGAATGAAGAGCCCGTAAGGGAGGTGCCGGCCAGGGAGGTGGCTACGCCCGGCAAATGAGGTCGTCGAGAGCGACGATCAGCCGTTCGAGCCAGTCGCCCCCGTGGTCGCTCTCGGCCAACGCAACCGCGATGTAGCGACGGTCGCAGTGTTCGATCAGCGCGCTGTCGGCATGATAGCGCCCCCACGTCCCCGATTTGCGAAAAACCCGCGCGTCCGGCGCGGCCTGCGAGAGCCCGCGCACGAACTTGTGCGCGATGGCCGGCTCGCCGAGGATTTCTTTCATCTTGCGGCTGGCGTCGGCATCGATCAGCCGGCCGGCTTCGAGCAGATAGTAGAAGCGAGCCGTCTGCATGGCGGTGGCGCCTTGCGACACGCTGTGGAGCGGGTCGCGTCGCCACGCCGCTTGTTGCGCGTATTCCTTGCCGACCCACAGCCCGCCGTTGTGCTCGGGGTCGTAGAGGCGGTAGCGGCGCGAGAGCAGCACTTTGGCGATGTACTCGTTGCCGATCGCGCGCATCATCTCGGTGGCCGCCGCGTTCGACGAGCGCCGGATCATCGCTTCGAGCTTCGACAGTGTGGGAGTGTCCAGCGTGATCTTGCCGGCGTCAGCCGCTTCGAAAGCGGCCAGGAGGATGGCGATCTTCGGCAGGCTCGCGGCGAACATCATACGGTCGCCGTTGAGTTCGGCGACGCGCGGGGCATCGATGTCGGTGACGTCGGCGAGCGCCACGCTCAATCGTCGCTCCGAGGTCGCCCCGCCGAGCCCGAGGCCGGACACCGCCGCCTCCAGGCGCCGCTGCAGCGAAGCGTCGGTACGGGCCCACAAATTCGCCGGATCCGCCGCGAGCGGAGCCGCGGCCTCTGCATCTCGTCCCTTGAGCACCGGCGGCTCGATCAAGAACTCTTCGAGCCAATCCGCATACCCGCCACCGTCGGCGCGCGCCGACGGCGCCCCTGCAGACACGACCAAGAGACCGACCCCGACCGCAGCAAGCACGGCTCCGAGGAACCGTAAACGTGAAAATCCAGATGTCGCCAACACTCCTCCCATGATGCCCGCAACCAGCGAGCGGAGCCACGCGCGACCTGCCCCCCTCTCATCAACAAAAAAGCAGCGGAGCCGAACCGCTTCGATGTCCGGGCCGGGGGGCGAGTAGTCCACGTGAGTTCCGCAGGCGAAGCCGAGGACTGTTTGAGCCTGGGCTGCTCGCCCCCCGGCCCGGACACTCCGCAAGCGTAGAGGCGTCCTTTGCACGCTCGCAGGGTTGATGCGGCGGGGTGGGCGCGGATAGGCTGGCGGATGAGGTCGCGGCGCTGTGCGTGCGACTTGGAACATCGGAACCGGGAGAGCACCGGTCCGCAAGGCAGGGCTTTCCAGAATGTCGCAAGAAACGGTCCCGATCGGTCACGTGGTCTCGGTCTCCGGCTCGAAGGTTCGCGCCATCCTCGATGGTGGCGAGCGCGCCGACGCCGTTTCCCCGTTGGAGGCACAGGTCGGATCGCTGGTAAGGTTGGAAACGCCCGGTTCGATCGCCTACGGGCTCATCAGCTCGCTTTGGACCGATGAGCCGAAGTCGCCGCCGGATCCGGAGGAACGACGCTTTTTCGAGCTCGAGCTGCTGGGCGAAGCCCTCCACGACCCCGCCGGCGGCGCACGGTTGCCCTTCCAGCGCGGTGTTTCCGTCTATCCGCAGCTCGGCGCCATCGTGCATTCGGCTTGCCCGGACGACCTCAGCCAGGTTTACGCGCGCCCGAAACAGTCCACCGTGCGTGTGGGGAGCCTTCATCAGGACCGCACGCTGCCCGCCTTCGTCACCACCGACGACCTGTTGGGCAAGCACTTCGCGGTGCTCGGCACGTCCGGTTCGGGCAAGTCGTGCTCGGTGGCGCTCATTTTGCGCGCGATCCTCTCGCAGCACCCGCAAGGCCACGTGGTGCTGCTCGATCCTCATAACGAGTACCACGCCGCGTTCGGCACCAACGCCGAGGTCATCGATCCGAATTCGCTCGAGCTGCCCTACTGGATGCTGAACTTCGAGGAGACCTGCGAGGTTTTGATCGGACGCGACGCCCGTAAGCGCGAGACCGAGATCGGCATTCTCAAAACGGCGATCCTGGATGCCAAGAGGCGCTACTTCGGTGAAGGCGGGGCCGAGTACAACGTCACCGTAGACACGCCCTGCCCGTACCGACTGGCCAGCGTGAGCCAAAGCCTCGACAACGCGATGGGCCGCCTCGATCGCGCGGAGGGGGCCGTCCCTTATCTGAGGCTGAAGACTAAGATTGACCAGCTAACCTCGGATAGTCGCTTCGATTTCATGTTTTCCGGTATGTTCGTCAGCGACAACATGCCGGAGATCGTCTCGAGGATCCTGCGCGTGCCGGTCGGCGGTAAGCCGATCACCATCATGGACCTCTCCGGTGTGCCCTCGGAGATCGTGGAAGTGGTCGTCTCGATGTTGTGCCGGATCATCTTCGACTATGCGCTGTGGAGCGAGATCCCGCAGTCGTTGCCTGTGCTGGTGGTGTGCGAGGAGGCTCACCGCTACGTGCCGCGCGACGATCTCGACGATTTCGGTGCCACCAAGAAGTCGGTCGCCCGCATCGCCAAGGAAGGCCGAAAGTACGGCGTGTCGCTCGGGCTGATCACGCAGCGTCCCTCCGAACTCTCGGCGAGCGTACTCTCGCAGTGCAGCACCCTGTTTGCCCTCAGGATGAGCAACCAGACCGACCAGGAGTGCGTCGGCAGGGCGCTGCCGGACAGCGCTGCGGGGTTTCTGGCCTCGCTACCGTCGCTCAGGACGCAGGAGGCCATCGTGGTGGGCGAGGGCGTCACCGTGCCCGTGCGGCTGCGCTTCGACGACCTCGACGCTGCCTACCGACCGCGCAGCGGCACGGCGACGTTTTCTACGGTTTGGCAAGAAGAAGTCGCCGACGCGGCGATTATCAGCAAGACGATTGAACGCTGGCGACGTCAGGCGCGCTGAGCCGGGCCCGGCGACGATACACTCTTGCGATCTGTGGCCCGGGTGGGCATGATCGCGTGATCTCGGCCCGGCGACCGCCTGGGCGTGAAGGAGCTTCGTTCAATGAAACCGATTTATTCCGTGGCACTGGCCGCTTCGATTCTGCTCGCCGGCCCGACCGCGGGTGTGGCCGATACGCACGTGTGGGACATGGAGGCGAGCGAGGATCAAGTCGCGAACTCCGGTGTCGGCGACGGCTCGACCGAGAGCGGCGGGGGCGGCCACGCCCACATGCGCTACGACTCCACGACCGGTTTGCTCCAGTACGAGATTTCCTGGGCAGACCTCGAAGCCGACTTGAGCGCCATCCATATTCATGGTCCCGCGGCGCCGGGTTCGAGCAACACCAATCACTTCTTCAACATCTTCACCGGCGCCTCCGATGTCATCGCCGCCGGCGTCGATCGGCGCGCGGACACGATCTTTGGCGTGGTCGATCTACTCGACTTGATCATCGATTCGGCCGCACAGGACCCGCCCGCGACCGTCGTTCAGGCCTTCCTCGCCGAGATGGCCTACGTGAACATCCACTCCGAGCTGTGGCCGAAGGGCGAGATCCGCGCGAACTTTGTGTTCCTCGAGACGCTGACGGATTTGACCAAAGACCAGCGGGGTTGTTCGGGCGCGCTCGGCAAGTCGTTCGCGAAGCTGAGCGGCGCGCGTAGCAAGCAGATCGTTGCATGCGTCAGCGCGCACACCAAGGGCAAGCTCGCCGGTTCGCTCGACACCTGTATCGCCGATGACCCGAAAGAGAAGGTCGCGAAAGCGTCGGCAAAAGTGGCCACGTTCTTCGACAAGCGATGTACCGGCTTGGACAAGGACGGGGAACTGCGCTGGCCGACGTTCGGCTCCGGCGAAGACGACACTGCGGTGGCTCGGATCCAGGCGGCCGCGGAAACCAAAGAACTCGACTTGGTGCACGACTACTTCGGCTCCACTCTCGACACGGTGGTGGTGAGCGCCGACGACGACGAGGCGACGGCCGTTTGCCAAGGCGCGATCGCGAAGTCTACCAAGAAGTGCCAGGACACGATGGTCGCGAGCTACGCCAAGTGCAAGAAAAACGGCTTGAAGGGCAAGGGCGGCATGACGATCGTCGAACTCGACCAAGTCGAGGCCTGCCTGGGCGCCGACTCCAGCGGGAAGATCGCGGTCGCGTGCAGCTCGGAGTCGGGCAAGACGCGCAAGGTGCTCGAC
>PJEL010004821.1_pt1 | contig 11020 bp, 7 predicted proteins | sample 1853271 | NCBI WGS metagenome assembly PJEL01 (sample SAMN08108733, study PRJNA415343) | Invertebrate metagenome, whole genome shotgun sequencing project. | host: Globobulimina | place: Sweden: Gullmar Fjord | collected 2015-08 | reverse complement strand
ACCGGTCTCTTTTGCAGTTCAAATTTCCCGGCCTCAATTTTTGAGAGATCAAGAACATCATTTATCAGCGTTAACAAACTCGCTCCGGCTGTTTTAATTGCATTCAAATAACTTTTCTGTTTTTCATCTGAGACGATGGTGGATAATAGCTCACTGAATCCTGTAACTGCATTAAGGGGAGTTCGAAGTTCATGGCTCATGTTTGCTAGAAATTCACTTTTGGCCTTATTGGCCGCTTCTGCTTTTTCAAACGCGACCTCTGCGATTCTTTTTTCTGATTCCAGACGCTGGCTTTGTTGTGCAAGAGCAAGTTTTTCCTTCAGCGCCGTCTCCCTTCCAGCTTTGATAATGTTGATCCTGTCGGATAAAGCAATGGACAGCAGAACAACCTCAAAAAGGGAACCAAACTGCAGCGAGTATTTTGTAATAAAAATGAACGGAAGTAGTCCCATCTGAAGCATCACGATTACCGGACCGGAAAGGAGCACTGCTACCCAGGAAATCACATAAAACCGGGCAATCCGAAGCCCAGTTTTTAAGGCGATGATTCCTGTTCCCAGCATGACCAGACATGACACTAAGACAATAAACCCGGCAATCATGTTTGCAGGTAAAATGCCGACAATATACGATAAAGGGAGTGATATCAAGCTAACCCAGATCAGGAGAACCAACAGCCTGTTCATGCGAGGCAGGTTTTTCTTTGTTCCCAGAAAATTCTTACAAAACACCAGGGCGAAAAAAATAAGGATAAAGCTTGATACTGAAAAAATTTTTGGGTGCCAGTTATGAAACGATGAAGTCACGTATTCAGTGGTATGACCGCTGAATATCATTTGGAAAAGAGTCATGCTAAAAATGTACATCACATAGTACACATATGATATATCTCTTGTACCGAAAAATAGGAACAAGTTGTAAAGGGCCATTACGGTCAGGATGCCGAAGTAGCATCCGAAAAAAAACTGACTGTTTGCGTCGTTTTTCCAGAAAGCCGTTTTGCTCCATAATGTAATTGGGACCTGCACTGCAGAATCGCTGGAGACTTTGAGGAAAAATAGGTTCTCCCCTCCTGGCTCAATACTCACTTCCATTATGGGGTGCCTGTGACTCGGCGGTAAATCCTGCTCAGGGGAAATATGGGCGATCCTTCGATAGGTCCCGTCATCGCCGGGAAACCATGAATAAAGGTCAATATAATAAAGATGCGGGTAAGCTATTTCCAGAATCATGGCTTGAGACTGTTGGATTTCAGAATCCACCCGAAACTTCATCCAGTAAACAGAAGAAGTGAACCCGAAGCTGGGAATAGGCGCTTTACTATGCACCCATTTGCCATCAAAATCAGGTTGAATTATTTGATCGATCGTTAGCGTACCGCTTTTATCTTCCAGGATATCCAGATAAGGACCCAGGATGTATTTATTTGAGCCATCCCAAACTTTAATTGAATGCGTGGCGTGACATGGGGAGCTTGCCCCGACCAGCAGAAATAGTATGATGATTATTGGAAGCGCAGCAGTTATTCTGATCAGAAAACGTTTCCCCAAAAAGTGATGTGCGTTTCTTAGAGTCCTCAAGGGTTTCCTTATTGGCAATGAGCGGCAGACAGAAAGCAGCTTTGTCGATAAACCGGCATAAAAAATCCGATAGTGGTGTTTGAATCTTTACTCCAGTTCAAAATTCTGGAATTCTGACTTATGTTTTCTTCTTACAAAAATTAAAGCTTCAATTCGTTTTCTATTCTAAACCCACAAAAACGACATAACGATCATAATAAGATTATTAAGGTTTGTGCCGCTAGGCAAGATTGTTTTCATATCAAGTAAGCTAATTTCCATTTCATGTTTGTTTATAGGTATTTGACCTTGAACACAATATTTTAGCAAATTAGTGAATACATTAAAAGTAAAATAGTTTCCCTTTGTATCCCAAATCCCAGCCTCTGGCGTAAAAAAAATTCCGCAGCTATACTATTCTAATTTTATGGGAGAATTTCTTGTTTTCAGGGAATTTAACAGGGCAGTCAAAGAAACGCAATTGGTATGACGAACGGAATTATTACCCTTTTTTCAACTGTAACTACTGTAAGTAGAAGGATTTAGAGAGGAAATACTTTTTTACTCCACGACCATAGAATTGTTTTTGTAATACTGCCGAATCCAACCCTGTTTGAATCGCTTTTGAAATAAGCTCGTTGCTAACAATCAGAAAATATGAATATTTTCCAAAAACCAGATTTATTTAATTTATTTTGCGTCAAGCGCTTACAAATCGCGCCTGAGCCAGAATAACTTCCAGCCTTCGAAGACTGTCAGCAGTATTGATTAGAATTAATCTTGCTTTAATAAATATCTGTAGAAAGAATAAAATTGTTGCTAAAGTAGCGGGATTGAAGATGAACTTGGATCTTGTACCCTTGAAATTCCTTTGACCCTACATGTTTGACTCCCGTTTTGGCACTTTTGCAGCCCTTTATATCGGAATGATTATCGTCTTGATCATTCTGGAGAATATGCGTTAGATGTCCCTTCCCCTAGACTGTACTTCTTTTTGTAAATGAAAATTTGTTTTATCGGAAAGTCAGAGAATTAGATGAAAAGCGGTTGTATTTTTTCCCCATTTCATAAAGACTAACAAACAACCACAGTATGAATGGATTTTTGAAAAATTTCGAGCTATTACACTCTATCTGGCGAGTAACCGCCATAAATTCCAGGTTAATAGGAGGTGTTGAATGACAATCGTAAACGGCAAAGAGTATCCACAACTGTCAATTCTGAAAATGACGTCCCAACTCCGGACGCTGATGACGATTATCAGGGACAAAGATACAAAACGAAACGACTTCATTTTCTATTCGGATCGGATTAACCGTTTACTGGTAGAAGAGGGCTTAAACTATCTTCCGACCAAAAAGAAAGTCGTGGAGACCCGGACTGGAACAACCTACGAAGGCTCTGAATTTGTTGGGAAAATCTGCGCAGTGCCCATTATCCGGGCAGGCTTGAGCATGCAGAATAGCATCCGGGAGGTCGCAAAAAAAATCCGGATTGCCCATATTCTGATCCAAAGAGATGAGGAGACGGCCAAACCAATTTTTTTCAAAGACTGGTTGCCAGATGATATCCAGACTCGTTATGTCTTTATTCTCGACCCGATGCTGGCCACTGGCGGTTCTGCCAACGAAACAATTCGTTCTTTGAAACTGAAGGGTGTGACAGAGGAGAAGATTATCTTCATCAACCTGGTAGCTGCTCCCGAAGGTATTGAGGCGGTTTTGTCAGTCTATCCCGGTATTCGCCTCATTACCGCCGAAATGGATGATGGTTTGGACGAAAACGCTTATATCCTTCCCGGTTTGGGTGATTTTGGCGATATCTACTTTGGAACTGATTAAAACCGATTAAAGATTATGCCTGAAATACTTATTATCAATATCTCCGGGGAGGATCGACCCGGTTTGACCTCATCCATCACGGAACACCTGGCCAATCACAATGTCAATATCCTCGATATTGGTCAGGCGGTGATCCACAATACCCTCTCTCTGGGTATTCTGGTCGAGATTCCCAAGGCATCCCAATCAGCTCCGATATTAAAGGATACACTTTTTGCAGCCCACAACCTGGGTGTCAATGTCAAGTTTACACCCATCTCCAAAGAACTATACAACAGCTGGGTGGAAGAACAGGGGAAAAGCAGGCACATTGTGACCCTGTTGGCCCCTAAAGTGACTGCCGGGCATATATCGGCCATCTCCGGGATTGTCGCAGGGCATAGGTTGAATATTGATAATATCACCCGGATTTCAGGGCGGGTTCATCTGGATGCAGCGAATGAAAACGATAATGCCTGTGTGGAGTTTTCGTTCAGAGGGCTGCCGGAAGACCCGGAGAAGATGAGGGAGGATTTCCTGGAGGCGGCCAGCAAGATGGGGATAGATATTGCCCTGCAGGAAGACAATATCTATCGCAGTAATCGTAGGCTGGTAGCTTTTGACATGGATTCGACTCTCATAGAAGTGGAAGTGATAGATGAACTGGCAAAAAGAGCCGGCGTTGGCGAAGCTGTTGCGGCGATCACTGAGCGTGCCATGCGGGGAGAAATCGAATTCACGGAGAGCCTGCGGGAACGTGTCAGTCATTTACAAGGACTGGATGAAGCTGTTTTGAAAGAGATTGCTGAAAATCTGCCGTTGACCGAAGGGGCTGAACGGTTGATCAGCACCCTGAAAAAGCTGAATCTGACCACCGCCATTATCTCAGGCGGGTTCGACTATTTCGGTGAGTGTCTTAAGCAGAAACTGGGGATCGATTACGTCTTTGCCAACCACCTGGAGATTTCAGAAGGAAAGGTCACCGGACAGGTGTCGGGGGAGGTCGTGGACGGTAATAAAAAGGCAGCTCTGCTGGAACAGCTGGTCAGGCAGGAGGGGATCAGTATGAAACAGGTGATCGCCGTTGGAGACGGGGCAAACGATCTGCCTATGTTGAGCAAAGCCGGACTGGGGATCGCCTTTCGTGCCAAACCCATCGTTCGCAAATCCGCGGAACAGGCTATTTCCACCCAGGGTCTGGACGGGATTCTTTACCTGATGGGGTATCGCGACTGGTACTCTGTGGGGAAAGGCTGAAGGGGCTACCCGACAGTGCAGGAGCCTGCCGACGCTCTCTCACATCGGCATTTATTAGACAAGAATGCTCAGGCTCGACGAGGTTATTTGACTTGCACTTCTTGAGGTAGCTTGCGGGAGAGGATATCTGCCGCTTGTTCAACCATCTCTTCAACTATTTGAGCTGCCGGTTTAATCTCCTTGATCAGTCCGGAGACCTGCCCTGAAAACGGTCCCATATACTCCTTCATCTCGGCCCGGTTGAACATTTCTGCCAAGGCTGATGCGAACATGACCTGCTGGGGAAAAGGCAGTGCTTCAAGTCCTGATCGTTCCCAGAGCTCGTGCATCTCGTTGTGAATGGCCCTGGAGGTTTTCCCGGTGTAGAGATAAGTCCTGCGGGTATCCTCGTCCGTGGCTGCCACAATGTTTTCCTTCTGGATGGGCAGCGCACCACCCTCTTTTGAAGCGAGAAATCGTGTTCCGACCCAGACGCCGATACATCCTGTTGCCAGTGCAGCAACCAGCCCTCGTCCGTCGCCGATTCCTCCTGCAGCCAACAGTGGTGTTGGGGCCGCAACATCTACTGCCAGGGGCCAGAGAGCCATTGATCCGACCCGACCGGTATGACCGCCACCTTCATGTCCTTGTGCCACCACCAGGTCTGCTCCGGATTGGGCAATTCTTCTGACATTCTTGGTATTCCCTGCAATTCCAAGTACCTTCATGCCGGCTTTGTGAGCATCTTCCACCATGAAACCGGGATTTCCAAGACCCGCTGCAAATAGCGGTACTTTTTCTTCGATACAGACCCTGACAGCGGCATGGGGTCGTGTCACCGTGCTGCCTTCCTGGTAGGTTGATTCCATGTCAGGCAGCATCATCTCCTCTTTGAGCTTCAGGATAAATTCATAATGGGATTTGGGCAGGCTTTTGATAATTTCTGTTAAAGGCACCTCACCCCCTTCCCGGAAAGCCTGATCTCCGGCTTCCACGATATTGCTCGGAAGCAACAGGTCTACACCAAAAGGTTTGTCTGTTTGTTTTTTGATCTCTCGTATCTGCTTCTGCATGTCCTCAACCGTAAATCCGGCAGCCCCTAAAACCCCCATGCCACCAGCTTCTGAGACGGCTACAACTAGTTCCACTGTCGCCCCGGTCTCTTCACCGACCAGGCTGGGTCCCATGCCTGCACTCAGAATTGGATAATCAATGCCTAACATGTCACAGAGTTTCGTACGCAATATTCGTTTAGCCATGGTGCTCTCCTATAATAAATCGGTGTTTTCTTTATACATGCAATTAAGCTTGGTCTTGAATTCGTTGATCATGTTGGTTAGTTATAGGCTTTCCGGGATTTTGTCAACTGACAAAATCCCGGAGCCACTGAATTTATGGCGTTTTCTGTGTTTAAAGATGCCTGTCTGCTCAAGTATACAGAGCCAAAGAACTGGACACTTTCTGTTCGATGATCTAATTAGAGCAGATTGACGCTTTTTTCCCATTTATTTCGACCATAAAAACAATTTCAAATGAAATCAGAAGGCAATTCGCCTATCCACCCATTTGTTGTTAATCCCCATCGCACTTTCTGCCTGCTATCTTTACCTGTACTGTTTTCAATGATCGCCGAACCGTTGACCGGCCTGGTTGATACGGCTTTTGTGGCGCGGTTGGGCGCCGAACCGTTGGCGGCTCTGGGAGTAGGAACGATGCTGCTTTCCGGGATTTTCTGGGTATTCAACTTTCTGGGTGTGGGGTCCCAGACAGAAGTTGCACAAGCGCTGGGCCGACAGGAGAAAGAGAGAGCCGCAGAGATTGCCTATCTCGCAATTCTCGTGGGATTGGTTCTGGGGGTTTTACTAGTTGCGGTTTTCTGGTGGTTTGTCTCTCCTGCCGTGTCTTACATGGGAGCCATTGATGATGTCCATGGAATGTCGATGTCTTATGTGAGTATCCGCTTGTTTGGCGCGCCCGCTGTATTGATCACGATAGCCGCGTTTGGTGTGCTGAGAGGATTTCAGGAAATGCGGATTCCGTTGTGGATTGCAGTGATAGTCAATCTGGTGAACATCCTGCTGGATGCGATCCTGATTTTTGGAGTCGGTCCCTTTCCGGCTCTTGGGATTTCCGGCGCTGCATACGCAACGACTTTCAGTCAGTGGCTGGGGGCTATGGCGGTCTTAATCCTTTTATATAGAAGACTGCCATTTCCAAAAAGATTACTGGCTTCTGATATACGCAGACTGATCCAGATTGGCGGTGACATGTTTGTCAGAACCGGTCTGTTGTTGTTTTATCTCTTGATGGCCACCCGCACTGCCACGCGGATCGGACCAGAATCCGGTGCTGCCCATCAGGCCATTCGGCAGTTCTGGATTTTTACAGCCCTTTTTCTTGATGCCTATTCAGTGACTGCCCAAAGCCTTATTGCCTACTTCATGGGGATGAAAGAACTGTTGCAGTCCCAAAAAGTTGCGCGAATCGTCTGTCTCTGGAGCATGATTACCGGAGGACTCCTGACAATTGTCATGGTTGCCGGACAAGGTTTTTTTATCCGGATGCTGGTGCCTCCCGAAGCTGTGAGCGTCTTCATGGTGTCATGGTTGATCGCTGCTCTCTTTCAGCCGCTTAATGCAATTGCTTTTGCAACGGATGGAATTCATTGGGGAACAGGTGATTTCGGATACTTGAGAAACGGTATGATCGCCGCAACATCAACTGGTCTTTTGGGTATCTTTATACTGGAGTTTTATCAAGTCAAATCCCTCGAAATGCTCTGGGTTGTCACAGTAATCTGGGTTTTAGTGCGGGCTGGCGTGGGGGTGATCCGGGTCTGGCCAGGTGTTGGGGATGCCCCTCTTTCAAGACAGAGCGTTTGAGACACTCATCAGCTGTCCAAAGCCAGTTTGAACCCGAGGCTGACAAGTATAGTGCCGGTCAGACCGTCAAAAATCCTGCCCACTTTCGGTTGAAACAAACGATTTTTGGCCTGGGTCACGAGTAGCGCCAGAAAAGATTGCCAGATCATCGCAATAATAAAGTGGAGCCCTGCCAGAATCAGTGATTGAATCCAGGCGGAGTGCTGAGGATTGATGAACTGGGGTAGAAAAGCCATATAAAAAATCACGGTTTTTGGGTTGAGTACATTCGAAAGCAGTCCTTCCCTCAAGGAACGGCCAATTTGATACGGTTGCCGGACAGTGGAGAGCTCGCCTGCCAACGGTGCCGCCTTTCCTTGAAACAGTTTCCGCAGACTGCCGATGCCCAACCAGACAATATAACAGGCTCCTACCATTTTTAAGGCGGCAAAGGCCCAGGCCGTCTGCAACAGAATCACAGAAATCCCCACAGCCGATACAGATGCATGTACAAAAAGCCCACTGCAGATGCCAAAGCTGCTGGTGATACCGTCCCGCCAACCACCCCTCGCTGAATTGCGAATGACCAGCATGGTGTCCAATCCCGGTGTAATGGAGAGGACCGTGATTGCGATCAGGTAGGTAATCAGAAGATGGGTCTCCATATACATAGCTTTTATCCTTATTTAAAACCGATAGCGGTTCCGTTGTCTTAACAGAGTCCCGGAAAATCAGGGCTGACTTCTCGACTGTTTCAATCCAATCATCAGCTTAGCGCTGTTTTTGCTTTCATTCAAAACAAAAATATTTGATGGGTTAATCTATAACAATAAATTTATGGAATTCTTAGGGATCGTGCAAAAATAACTTGGGATAAACTGTCGGCAAAAGTCTCCAAAAGACTGGACATTTTGCCGACAGAATGCCTTAGCGACGTGTTTCTGACGAAACACTTGAGTAATAATTGAGCCGACCCTTAATTGGTGAGATTAGTTAAGAGGCTTAAAGTGACTCAATCATTTGATGGGTAACTCAATTACATAGGTTAACATATTGAGGTTGCGTGACATAAAAAAATTGACAAACTGAAATATTTCATTTAGTAATGCTGTTATCATACATCTATAAAATACCTCCATCATTTGATGGAAATACATGTTGTCGAGGTTACTGTGTATCGGTTTGACTATGAATAACCTGGATAGTTCAAGAATAAAAGAAGTTCCCCGCGCCAGCAACCAGATTCACAAACGGTTGGAGTCAGCGGTTATCAATGTGTTTTCTGAAGTCGATTTTTATCAGGCGAACATGCGTGAGATCGCCCGTAAAGCGGGCATGAGTTTCGGCACCATTTATAAGTACTACAAAAATAAGGATCACCTGTTGTTTGCGTTTATCCGCTATTGGTTTTCGCTGCTTCAGGATCGGATTCGAGATCATCTGCAGGGCATTGATGATACCCGGGAAAAGTTACGAAAGTTGATCTGGGTTCAGTTGGATTATTTTGAGCGGAACGAGGATATCGGTCGGATTATCTGGATTCGAACGCCCAATTCCGCCTGGATGGCTGATACGGCATACGAAGCAAATCCATTGTTGGAAATCATTCTGGAGATTTTGCGGGAAGGTCAAGCTCGAGGTGTGATTGATCCCAGCATCCGCACTGCCTTGTGTGTCAACTTGATTATATCGACGACAAGCTGGGCGTTTATTGACTGGATATACAAAGGCAAGGAAAGAAGTTTGGTAGATGAGCTGGAGCCAATATTTGAAGTAGTCTGGCGCGCAGTCGGGATTTCGGGCGCTCAATTTCGCCGAGATCATCTAGAAATTCGTCCAAGCAACTGAATAGGTTTCATACCGGACGCTCTGGGTTAAATATTTCAACTAGACAGAAAAACTTAATTGTTATGAAGCATGGTATTTATTTCAATACCCATTGTTAAAATTATTTTTCGGAGGTTCGTCATTTATGGAATTTAAATTTGGTGAAAAGGAAGAGAAACTGAGAGCTGAGGTCCGAGAGTTTGTGAAGGCAGAGATGCCACCACATCATATCGGGAAGCAGTTTGAAGAGGAAACCAGCGCCGAGGGCTGGGCTTTTTCGATGGCCATGTCCAAGAAGCTGGCTGAAAAAAAATGGTTGACCATGTCCTGGCCCGAAGAATTCGGAGGGATGGGTGCATCCCATTGGGAACGGGTGGCTTTTTCGGAAGAGGCCGCCTACTGGGGAATCCCGGGTCTCGGGATGGGCATCAGCGGGACTGCCTGGGTTGGCCCTTCACTGATGTTGTTTGGTACCAAGGAGCAGCAGGAAAAGTATATTCCTCAGATCGCAGCTGGCGAACCGGATGGGATCTGGTGTACCGGCTATAGTGAACCGGATGCGGGTAGTGACATGGCGGCCATGCAGACCACCGCTATCCGGGATGGAGACGAGTATGTCATAAACGGGCAGAAGGTCTGGACGAGTTGTGCACACTGGGCCCGTTGGCTCTGGCTGGCCTGTCGCACCAATCCGGACGCTCCTAAAAAACACCAGGGTCTGAGCTTGATTATCGTCGATATGAAAAGCGAGGGTTTGACCGTCCGACCATTAGAAAATTATGTCGGTGGCCATGTGTTCAATGAGCTCTTTTTTAAGGATTTAAGGGTCCCGGTGGAAAACCTGGTGGGTGTTGAGAATGCCGGCTGGTCACAGCTGATGACAGCGCTCTCCTTTGAACGGGGCACCGCTGTTGGTACAACTGCTGCCGCCAGACGGCTGCTGGACGAGCTGGTCATTTACACAAAATCAACCGGACAGATCAAGCAACCACAGGTTCGCCAGAAGCTGGCAGAATTGGCGATTGATATCAAGGCGGCGCGATTGATGGCTCACGAAGCGGTTTGGAAGACTGTGCAGGGTCAGACTGTCATCCATGAACCCTCCAGGGATAAGGCCAATGGCGATCTCCTGCTGGCGAAATTGAGTCGTATCGGTGCAGATATCTTAGGTGTCTATTCCCAGATGGATGTTGGGGTTGAGGATAACCGCTGGTCCCGGTTGAAGGGGGCTTTTGAGCACATGTACCACTATAATATCGGATTTGCCATCGCTGCCGGTACCACAGATACCCAGCGCAATATTGTCGGCCAGTTTGGTCTTCAACTCCCCAGAGCTTATTAATCATGGGTCGGCTCATAAATTGGTTCACATTCTGTTTGTAAAATGTCCAGTGTTTTTGGGACTTTTGCAAATAGATTATGTGAAGTTATTTATGAACGATCCCTAAGGAGATCATACATGGATTATACAATTGGAAAAGAACAGGAAATGCTGCGAAAATCGGCCAGGGAGTTTTTTGAGAAAGAGTGTCCCAAGGACAAAGTTAGGGAGTTGAAAACCGATCCCAAAGCCTACGATGCTAAAATGTGGAAAAAAATGGTCAAACTGGGTTTCCAGGGACTCGCCATCCCGGAGGTTTATGGTGGTATGGACGGAGATTTCGTGGACCTGGCCCCGTTTATGGAAGAGATCGGCCGGAACATCGTGCCTATGCCA
>PJEL010004820.1_pt1 | contig 11020 bp, 9 predicted proteins | sample 1853271 | NCBI WGS metagenome assembly PJEL01 (sample SAMN08108733, study PRJNA415343) | Invertebrate metagenome, whole genome shotgun sequencing project. | host: Globobulimina | place: Sweden: Gullmar Fjord | collected 2015-08 | reverse complement strand
GTTTGCAAAACAAATTATATGGTTATGTTCTTTTTTTGCGTTATCAATTAATTTAGAAGCTAGGCCTTTAAGGTGATAGTTATTGTCGGTAACCAAAGCATGTAAAAAAGCTATGGATGTTTGTCGCTCTGGGTAAGATATTATTAGAGATGCGATGATTTTGTCATCATATCTCCTAGCAAGATAACAAGTATCTCCTCCGATAAATCTAGCACTATAAGGTTGATTTTTATAAAAACGTAAAATATTTTTTTTATCACTTTTTTGTGCAATAAAAAAATTAATATCGGTTAAAGGTATCACTTAAAGGTATGCTCACTATGGTCATTAATGTTGCCGTTGCGCTCGTTAAGTAAATCGAAATTGGTTATAAGTCGCCGCATACTAGCAAAGTAGTCAACGTTTAAATGTGAGCTGAACATTAATTGATTTTTATGAATAAATAATTGAAAAACGCTATAAAACACAGTAGCAAATAATTGAAAAGGCCAAACATCTGTTTGACCTTTTTAACACTCTAATTCACCTTTAATCAATTTTGCTATTGATAAAGGCTTTAAACACGGAGTGCTTTTTCACCACGGGCAATGCCAACACAGCCAGAGCGTACCGCTTCAATAATTTCTGTTTCATTGGCGAGAGTTTTGACAAAGGCATTTATTTTTTCTGAGTCGCCAGTTAATTGAATAGTATAAACTTGCTTGCCTATATCAATAATAGCCCCTCTAAAAATGTCTGTTATTCGCTTAACCTCAGTTCTTGAGCTTTCTGTCATTGCCAGTACTTTGATTAATATAAGCTCTCTTTCAACATGTGCTCGTTCGGTTAAATCAGTTATTTTGATCACGTCGATTAGTTTATTTACTTGCTTTACAATTTGCTCTAAAACTTTATCATCGCCTTTGGTGGCAATGGTGATGCGAGATAGGCTAGGGTCGTCAGTAGGAGCCACAGTTAAACTTTCTATGTTGAAAGCTCTTTGTGAAAATAGCCCGACAATGCGAGATAATGAACCCGGTTCATTTTCTAATAAAATAGCTAAAATACGACGCATTATGCTTTAACTCCTTTTTTGATCCACATATCATCAATTGCACCCGTACGAATTTGCATTGGGTAAACATGTTCTTTTTCATCAACAAGTACATCAACAAATACTAGGCGATTCTTAATTAAAAATGCTTGCTCTAGTTTTTCATCAAGTTCATCTAAGTGATTAATTTGCATACCAACATGACCATAAGATTCAGCCAGTTTTACAAAATCAGGTAACGACTCCATGTAAGACGAAGAATGCCTGCCACCATAAACCATATCTTGCCATTGTCTTACCATGCCAAGAGATCGATTGTTTAAAGAAACAATAACAACGGACAAGTTATATTGCAGACAAGTAGAAAGCTCTTGAATATTCATTTGAATAGAACCATCACCTGTTACGCAAATTACATGGCTATTAGGGTGAGCTAATTTAGCACCCATAGCAGCGGGTAAACCAAAACCCATAGTGCCCAAACCGCCCGAATTTATCCACTGGCGTGGTTTTGCAAAGGGGTAATATTGCGCGGCAAACATTTGGTGTTGTCCAACATCAGAGCATACATAGGCTTCACCTTTAGTAATGTTATACATTGATTCAATAACACGCTGTGGCTTTATTTTGTCACCTTCTTGTACATAATTAACACGCTCAGCACGCCAGCCATTTATTTGCTGCCACCATGATGATAACGCTTCTTCATTTCTTTGATAATCACTTGCTTTTATTTCATCAAGTAACTGTCTAATTACAACGTCGACTAAGCCAACTACAGGTACGTGTGCATTAATGGTTTTAGAGATAGACGTTGGATCAATATCTACATGTATTATCGTAGCATCAGGACAGAATTTTTTGACATTGTTGGTAACTCTATCGTCAAATCTCGCGCCTAAGGCAAGGATCACGTCAGCATTCGCCATTGTTTTATTGGCTTCAATACTGCCGTGCATGCCTAACATGCCAATGAAATTGTCATGAACGCCAGATATACCGCCAAGGCCCATTAAGGTATTAGTTATCGGTGCATTTAGTGTTTCTACAAGCTCAGTTAATAGCTCAGAAGCGTTTGCCAAAATAATACCGCCACCAGAATAAACAACAAGTTTTTTAGCTGCGGCAATAGTTTTAACTGCTTTTTTAATTTGTTTAGGATGCCCCTTAACATTGGGGTTATAAGAACGCATTTTAACTTGTGTATTGATGTGAAATTCAGCAGTGCTATCGGGCATTAGAATATCTTTAGGCAACTCGATAACAACAGGGCCAGGACGGCCTGTTTTAGCGATATAAAATGCTTTGGCAATAGTATTTGGAATATCTTCAGCTGAGCGACAATTAAAGCTGTGTTTTACTATAGGGCGAGAGCAGCCAACGATATCTGTTTCCTGAAAAGCGTCATCGCCAATTAAACCTGTAGGAACTTGGCCAGACAAAATCACCATAGGAATCGAATCCATATAGGCAGTTGCAATTCCGGTAATGCAGTTGGTAGCACCAGGGCCTGATGTGGCGAGTACAACACCCACCTCGCCAGTTGAGCGCGTAAAACCATCGGCCATATGTGTTGCTGCTTGTTCATGACGAACTAAAATATGTTCAAATTCGTCTTGTTGAAATATAGCATCATAAATATCTAAAACTGTTCCACCTGGATAGCCAAATATGTACTTTACCTCCAACGCTGCTAGTGCTTTAACAACTAACTCTGCGCCCGTAAATAACTCGGTCGTCATGTTATTACCCTTATTATTGCCATTTAGAAATTAAAAAACCCTCGGTCTTGTTAAGAGCGAGGGTTTCGATATTTGGTTGTTTACTTCTTTATTTTACAAACAAAATCGTCCTCGCGAAGATTTGACAATCACCACGACAGAGAGCACGACATTGAGAAAAATAGTTGAATACATTTATTCAATTTATATAAGTAAAGCGATAGGCTATTTTTAAGTAGTTTAGCTACTACTGTCAAGTTCTAATTACATTTTGAGCATAAAAGCTTAAATATTTTTAATTGTCGCTAGATTGACAATGATATTTCGGTTGGAACCTAATGATGTTGAAACTTAGTACAGGTAATATCTAAATGTGTTTTTACTATTTATAGTAGCGTTATGTGTCCTAATTTCTAATCTCTAAATTATATTTAACTCATTGAGAGTAATTCAAATTTTTCATGATAGAATGTTTGGTAGATATTACTACAAGATAGTTACAACTTTTAACAGTGTATAGGTAAGAGTTGTTTTAAGCTGTATATGGCTACAATCTAATCAATTAAAAAGTGGAAGCGTATTATGAATAAATTGAAAACCCTATTAGTTTCATTCATTTTGGTTGTTATTGCTGGTTGTGCATCAACTTACGAAGCAAAAGTTGATTTCGACGTTAATAACGAAGTTGATATGACACAATATAAAACTTTTAGCTGGCTAAAAGAAAGTAAAATCATGGTCGTCTCTTCAGATGTTAATCCCGTAATGAAAATGCGCATTGATAAAGAAATTGAGCAAGCATTTATTGCTAAAGGATATCAGTTAATTGACGATGCTGAAGCAGCTGATTTTGTTATTTCTTATACCGTAGGTAGCCGAGATAAAATCAAAGTAGATACTTTTCCATCAACATATCACACAAACTGGGGCTGGGGTCGCGGGTATTATGGTGGATATAATGGCATGAGCATGGGTACTGAAACACGCGTGAGAAACTATACCGAAGGTAAACTTGCCGTTGACATTTTTGATGTGAAATCACACCAGCCTGCATGGCATGGTTCGGCAGTAAAACGTATTACCAAAACAGATCAAGAAAACTACGAACTAACAATTAAAACGATTGTTAATCAAATTGTCAGCCAATTTAAATAGTTACTAGTTAAGCCCATTAAAAACACGGTTTTTACCGTGTTTTTTTATGGGTGATTTTCAATACTTTTAACTTTATTGTTTTTTATTCAATAGATTACGCAATTATTATTAATTGGGTTACACTCAATAATACCTAATTATTATTATTGTATAACCTTCATGTCTCAATTTATTTTTAAAGATGAATCCGATCCAGTTGAACCTGTAAAGCGCGCAGGTAACGGCAAAGTATGGCGAATTTTAGTGATCGACGATGATGAATCTGTGCATCAAGTTACTAAGTTAGTCTTGGCTAATTCAGATATTGAAAGTAGAAAAATTGAAATTGTTTCAGCCTATACCTCAAGAGAAGCCAAAGAAATATTAAAAGATGATGACTCTTTTTGCATGGCATTTGTTGATGTGGTGATGGAAACTGATCATGCGGGTTTAGAGTTAGTTGAATGGATCCGAAAAGACCTTAAAAATCAGGCGATACGATTGGTCTTAAGAACAGGCCAAGCAGGCACTGCTCCTGAAGCAAAAGTCATTCGCGAATTTGATATTAACGACTATAAAGAAAAAACAGACTTCACCTCAGGAAAAATGATCACGACCGTTTATGCCAGTATTCGAGCCTATCGTGACATCATGACCATTCAAAAAAGCTTAGATGCGTTCAAACAATTGATCAAAGCAACGCATGACTTATTGAAGATCAGTCAATTTAAACCCTTTGCTTCTGCGGCTCTAAATCATTTACTTACTTTGATGGATGTTGATAGTTCTGCTCTTTATATCGCAAGAACTGAGGTTGATTTTGATGAAGAGCGCAATGATATGATTATTGCCTGCACAGGGCGATATGTATCTGAATCTAATAGTTTAGAAAGCTCTGAAATTGCTGATGATGTGAAAGAGGTTATTGAAGATGTATTCTCTAAAAAAGAGCAGCAATTAGGTGAAGATTACTTTGTCGGATATTACCCTTCTGCAATTGGAAATTCAGCCTCTGTACTCTATATTGAATTCGAAGATGATGCCGAACATTTTAAAGCAAGCTTAGCTGAGCTTTATGCGACTAATGTTGCCCTTATTTTAGAAAATATTACCAAGCAACTTGAGGTTGAACGTACACAAAAAGAGTTACTTTATATGGTGGGCGAATCAATTGAAGCCCGCAGTAAAGAAACGGGAGCACATGTTCGTCGGGTGGCCTACATATGTGAATTGCTTTCTCATAAACTTAATATGCCAGCTTCTTTTATCGACGCGATAAAACTAGCTGCACCTCTGCATGATCTTGGAAAAATAGCGGTGCCAGAATCGATATTACATAAGCCAGGAAAGTTAAATGACCAAGAGTGGCTTATAATGAAACAACATGCAGAAGAAGGGGGGCAGTTATTAGCCAAATCTAATTCAAGCATTTCTAAATTGGGCTCGCGATTAGCACGCTATCATCATGAAAATTGGGATGGTTCGGGGTACCCAGTAGGATTGAAAGGTGAAAAAATTCCAATTGAAGCACGAATTATGGCATTAGCAGATGTTTTTGATGCATTGGGCTCTAAACGTTCTTACAAAGAAAAATGGGAAAATAATGCGATAAAAGCATATTTAATTGCTGAAAAAGATAAGAAGTTTGATAGCGCTATTGTTGATATATTCATTGAACATTTTGATGAGTTTGTTGCTATTAGAGAACAGTTTCCAGATGACTAAAATCGATCTCAAGCGGGTGTGATTATGGATCTACAGATAGCTGATATTGTTAGGCATATTTCTCGTTCATATGGAACAGAATTTTTTGAACAGATTACCCTGCAACTAGATAAAGTAATAAAGTCTAGTTATACCTTCATTGCAAAAATAGATAATAATATTGCGAAAACGGCTGCGGTTGTGGCACATGGTAAGCTAATAAGTAATTTTGATTATGCCCTGGAAGATACACCATGTAAGAATGTTCAGAAAGATGCAACCTGTATTTACTCTTCAAATATCAGGCAGTTATTCCCTAAAGATCAGTTGTTAATTGATCTGAAAATTGAAGGTTACTTAGGCATGCCTTTGCATGACTCTTCGAATAATGTGATGGGCATTGTGGTTGCTTTATACGATCAAAAAATACCAGATAAAAATTTTACCCTTGCTCTGTTTCAGCTATTTTCAGGGCGAATAGCCGCAGAATTTGAACGCTTTGATAAAGAAGAAAAGTTGCTTGCCGCGAATCAAAAATTGGATGACTTTTCTAAGCAACGCACCGAGGAGTTAGTGCAAGTTGTTGATGATTTACGTAATGCACAAAACAAGTTAGTAGAAGTAGAAAAAATGGCGGCATTAGGGGACTTGGTTGCTGGTGTGGCACATGAAGTTAATACGCCGTTAGGTGTAGCGATAACAGCAGAAAGTTTTTTATCTGAAAGTTTTAACTCTTTTAAAGGACAATTATCTTCGGGGAAATTAACAAAATCTGATATGGACCATTTTTCATCGGTATTAGAGCAAGGCATACCGATGATTAAGAATAACTTGCTGCGAGCAAAAAAAATTATTGATAACTTTAAGTGCATGGCAAGCGATCAAATTTCATTTTCTGCCGAAAGCATCTCGTTGGAAAGTTATTACCAACGCGTTATATTTACCCTCACTCCTTTATTAAAACGTAAAAAAGTCGATATGTTTTTTGATTGTTGTGATGACGACCTTGTTACAACTTTCCCCGGCTGTCATGCTCAGCTTTTAACTAACCTTGTCACTAATAGCATTCAACATGGCTTTGTTGAGTCAAACATTACTAATAGTATCCATATCGACATTTCAAAAGAAGATGAAGATACTTTTCGAGTTGACTATCAGGATAATGGCATAGGTATTTCAGCTAAAATTCACGATCAAATATTAAAGCCCTTTTTTACAACATCTCGCAGTAAAGGAAATAGCGGCTTAGGTTTACCAATTGCTTTTAATTTAGTGAGTAACGACTTATCAGGCACATTTGAATGCCTACCGAGTAAATGTGGCGCTCACTTTCGTTATACTTTTACTTCAATTAATACTAGCTAGCTTAAGCTCAGGATAAGCAAAGTTTCCTAGCAAGCTATTTTTGCTTATCTGCGTTGAATTTATTACCAATAGTCCTTATACCAATTCCAATAAGTTTTTTTGGCTTGATTGACAAGTAAATGCTAGAGTGATTTCCTCATCATCGTATTCGAGCAACTAAATGTTTCACCATAAAAAAGGTAGCTTCACTGCCTGGATGTTAAGACTTAGAAAAATTATTCGTTGGCCTTTAATGACCTATCGCGAAGCCGAAACGTGCTCGCAACATTCCTTTGAAGTATCACTTATTAGTCATCAAATTGCCCTAATAGGTAAAATTAAGTTTGCTCGAGGTTATGATCCATCAACAGTTGCTATAACTGCTCTTTATCATGAAGCGGCTGAATCTGGCGGTGTAGGTGATTTGCCTAGCCCACTTAAATACTACAATCCTGAATTTACAGCACAAGTAAAAAAAATAGAAAGCGAAGTAGAGCACTCAATGGTGTATGAAGGTTTACCTGAGTATTTACATCAAACTATGTCTGAGTATGTAATTCAAAGTAAAATAGACTCAGATGTTAAAGCAATTGTTAAAGCAGCTGACGATCTGGCGGCTTATCATTACAGTTTAGCTGAGGTAAATGGCGGAAATCGAGAGTTTAGTGATGCAGCTAAATTATTAGATAAACGAGTGAAAAGTCATTGTAAAAATTGGCCTGAAGTAAATGAATTCTATCAATCTCAGTTTCCTGCCTGCATGCAAACATTAGATGAGTTGTCTCGTCCGGATTAAATTAACCATCTAAATTTCATTTGAAATGTTATGCGCCCACAGCGCTAATAAGCGCATAACACTGAAGTTACTTTTTTCTGGGGATCTTATTTGCCAATAGAAACGGTTAAATTATTAAAAGATTTAACTTGGTCTATTACACTCACTACGTCTTGGTGCATAGTGTCGTAATGTGGGATCACAATAACGCTATTACTATCATTTTTTGACAAAAAGCTTTCGATACGCGCAGGAAGCCTTTCAATATCAACCATTTTATTATTAAAAGAAATATTGCCAGTATTATTAATGCGGATGACCATAGTGGGTTTATTTTCGCTTGAAGGCTTATTAACCTTTGGCCGGTTTACTAACAACCCCTCATCGCGCATAAACGATGTTGTTACGATGAAAAATATTAGCAAGATAAAGACAATATCCAGCATTGGGGTCATATCTGTTTCAGCATTACCTTCTTCTGTTTGATTTTTTCTTCTACTCATTATCTCTTCCTTTTTTATTGAGTTTATTTATTATTTTTTTTCTTGTTGTATTTATTGTATGAAAATCATTCACTTTTTTACTATGTACGAAAGAGTACGTAGTGTCAAAATTAATTACGAAATTAATCGTACGATACTTTGTATATATTGAGATATCTTTAAAAATAAGAAAAGGTCAATGGACAAAGCTTTATTTCTTGTTAGTAAATTCTCGAATTACAGGGGGTGTAGGAGTTAGAGGATTAAGAATTAAGAGCAAGGGGGTAGAAGAGGGAAATGAAAACAAAAAAAGAGAACCTTATAGGTTCTCTTTTAAATGAATGAAAATGGCAAAGTTAATTATTCAACAATGTCCATTTCTTCAATTAGGTTTGTGGCGCCATCTACGTGCTCCATCACCCAAAGCATATATCTTACGTCAACATGAATTGAGCGGTTTAGTTTCTTATCGTAATCCCAGTCACCAATAATGCTTTCATAAACACCATCAAAAACTAAGCCAACAAACTCTGCTTTGTCATTTAGCGTTGGTGAGCCTGAGTTACCACCGGTAATATCGAGCGTGCCCAAGTAGTTAACAGGTACCGAGCCTAAGCTCTTTTTAGCATAGTCGCCATAGGTTTTGTTTTTGATAAGGTCAAGTTGCTTTTTCGGTGCATCAAAAGGTGCTACGCCAGTATCTTTTTCTACAATGCCTTCAAGCGTTGTATAAGGAGTTGCTACTAAGCCATCTTTTGGAGAATAACCTTTTACGTTACCGTAGGTAATGCGAAGGGTACTGTTTGCATCTGCGTATACAGGTAGATTTTTATCATTGAAATAAGCAATTAACGCTTCCATATATTTTGGACGGTAAGCTTGAATGTCGCCTGAAAGTGTTTCTTGTGTTTCTTCCATTGCTTTACGCGCATCAAATGTTGCTACTGCTAGCTTAATAAATGGATCAGAGCTTTTCTCAAAGTCTTTTACCGATTTATTCATCCATGCTAAACGTGTTGCTTCTTTTTCTAGCTTGGTCGATTTATACATCTTCTTCAGTTTTTTCTTCAATGCCTTTTCATTTAAACCTTTGCGTAAACCGAAGAATTTATCGATAGATTTAATACGTTGATCTTTTGGTAATTCAACATAATGTTTTAACAAAGCAAATAAGATTTTTTGATCAATATTGTCATCATAACGACGGTTAAGTGCTTTCATGCCTTGTTCGAAACGAGCGATGTCACGTTCTTGGTAGCCACGTTTACGTTCAACATTTGGTTTTTTATTTTCAACCGCCAAACGATGCAATTTATAAGCAGAAGAAAGCATTTTGTTGTAACGCAAGTAGCCAAGTAATAAGTCTCGCGCTTGCGTGCTTTGATCTTGTTTAATCAACGTATCTAAGCCGTTAAGTGCATCGCCGTATTTTGCTTTTCTTTCTGAAGTAGCGTTGATCCATGTGCTTAAATCATTTTCAAGTTGCTGCTTACGTGAAAGCGTTGTGCCTTTATTGTAGCTCTCGATCATGCTGCCATAGTTTTTAGCATAATTGGCAAGGCCAGCAAGTGTGCTTTCATACTTAATACGTGCTTCACTTCCGACTTCTGATTCAGTGTGAATTAAGTTGATGATTTCTTCACGGTAAGCTTTTGCTTGTGGGTAAGTCCAAGTGAACTGATTTTCAACTTCTAAAGCCGTGCGATAACGGTTAGTTCTACCTGGGTAACCAAGTACCATAATATAATCGTTTTCATCAACACTATTCTTGTTTACTTTTAAGTGATGCTTTGGTTCGTAAGGTACGTTGTCTTTACTGAAATCTGCCGGTTGACCATCTTTGCCTACATAGGCGCGGTAAAAACCATAATCACCCGTATGGCGTGGCCACATCCAGTTATCGATGTCGCCACCATACTTTCCTACACTGCTAGCCGGTGCATGTACTAAGCGTACGTCACGAATTGTTAGTTGTTTAAATAGGTAATATTCTAATCCACCGTGAAAGTTAACGACACTACAACGGTATCTGTCGTCGCTTTCACATTCTGCGACTAATGACTTTGAATTTTTGTCGATAGTTGAATAACGATCGTTACCCGCCATATCATTGGTTAAGCCCGCTTTTATTAGCTTGCTTACGTCAGTAATTTCTTCAGTTACATATATTCTACTGCCCGGTGTTGCCGGAAGTTCTTCATTGAAAGACTTAGCTAAAAAGCCGTTTTTCAATAAATTATTATCTTCAGTTGAATTGTACTGCACAGAGCCATAAACACAGTGGTGGTTAGTCGCAACTAAACCTTTATCTGAAACAAATGACGCGGTACATCCGCCAAGGCTAACAATTGCGCCCATTGGAAAACTGGTTAATTCGGTAAGGTCATTAGGATCTAATTTTAAACCGGCTTGGGTGAGTTCTTTAGCAATGCTTGGTAACTGATGAGGTTGCCACATGCCTTCGTCAGCAGAAACGCTACTAGCGGCTAACGCAAGTAGCAAAGGTGTGATTTTTTTCATTAATATGTCTCTAAAAGTCCTATTTTTATAGTGGCTAAAGTGTGCTTTACCTAGGCTAAAGAGTCAAAAATTAGCGGACAGTTTTCGTTATTAATGTGTAAACAAATGCGTTCAAATTAACAAAGTGTAAATACTTATCAAGATAAGGAGAAGAAGTTATGAAGGTAGTAAGTTATTGCTTGTTAATAACAGCTTTACTCAGCTAGGCAGGTTTAACGACCATATCACTAATATACCGTTAATATATTAAAGTAAATTAGTGACAGTCTAAGATTGTAGCTGAATGGTGTGTATTATTTTTTTTCAA
>PJEL010004819.1_pt1 | contig 11024 bp, 7 predicted proteins | sample 1853271 | NCBI WGS metagenome assembly PJEL01 (sample SAMN08108733, study PRJNA415343) | Invertebrate metagenome, whole genome shotgun sequencing project. | host: Globobulimina | place: Sweden: Gullmar Fjord | collected 2015-08 | reverse complement strand
TCTACATAGACCGGCTCTACCACTGAAAGCGGAAATCCCTTTTGACTGCCCTGCTTTTCAAGAAACTCGATATTGCCCTGTCTCCCCTTGCCAAAGGCATAGTCGTAACCAATAACCAACTCTTTGACGCCGATGGTCCTGATCAGAATATCGTCGACAAAGGATTCAGCGCTGGTATTGGCAAATTCTCTGGTAAACGGAATGACGACCAATACATCAATTCCTGCCAGAGAGATCAATTCAATTTTCTGTTCAAGGGTTGAGATCAACTTGATGCCAATTTCAGGTCTCATCACCTGTAGGGGATGAGGGTCAAAAGTGACTACTATACTGGTGCCTGCCATCTTGTATGCATTGCTGACCACCTCGCTGAACAGCATATGATGGCCAAGATGAACCCCATCAAAATTGCCGATGGTGACATAGCTGTTGGCAAAAGGCTTTTTTATTTCTGCAAGGCTCTTGTAGAGTTCCATAATATTTTTTTTGGACTATTTCCTTAAATAGCTATCAGGACGCTCTTTTCAGCCTGTCCTTATAATAGTGTGGAGATTTATCAAAAGTATACGCCAAGAACTTCTTGACAAAATTAAACCTCGTACTAATATTCCTTTCCTGCTGTGTGCCGAAGTGGCGGAATTGGTAGACGCGCTAGGTTCAGGGTCTAGTGGGGGTTTCCTCGTGGGAGTTCAAGTCTCCCCTTCGGCACCACACAAGCAAATTACATAAATTCACACAATGAACGCTCTGCTTCGGCAGGGCTTTTTTTGTTCGGTTCTGAAAAAAGTCGTGAATTGACCAGTTAGCAATCGTTTGGTCAACTCTTTTTTATCCTTATATCATATGCTGTCAAACCTTTCTGCAGTGGTGCTATCCCATGTAAAATAATTAGCCCCTCCGTATGCACTGGAGAGGCTAATGGTTTTCTTCCGGTTTAAACAGATGCAGTCGCCGGGTTTCTACCTTCCTTGCTGCGGTGGCGCCGGCTGACTCCTGGTTTCCTGTTCTGCCTGGCCCTTTTTTGTAAAGGCAAAACCCTTGGTGTTTGCCCAGATCTTATAGTTTTCAACCTGGATAGATTTATATTTACTCCTTGAACCCTGCAGGGTAATCTTTTCAGGATTTTTCACTAAGACCTCCTGGGCAACTCTGTTTTTTCTATCAAGGGCCAGTGCCCGGCGAGCATCCTCTCGGGCCAGCTTGGACTCGCCTATTTGCGCATATGCCTCCATCCTGATATTGTACGAGTCAGCAACATTGGGGGCCAATTTGATAATCTCGGTGCCATCCTTTATGGCCAATTCAAGGCTGCCCTGCACCAGGTAAGTCAACCCCCTCAACCTATAGGCTTCCCGGGTAGGATTTATTTTAATTGCCTCTGAAAAATCATTGATTGCCATATTGAGAGTACCTCTTTCAAAATACATCTCCCCGCGTTTTTTATAAGCCTCCATGTTTGGCTTCAACTGAATAGAAGTGCTGAAATCCTTGATAGCTGAACCAATATCGCCATTTTCTTTGTACGCCAATCCCCGTAAAAGATAAAACTTATACTTCCTCTCCTCGGGACTCTGTTCTATGGCCCTGGTGTATTCGGTTATTGACCGGGCAGCGAATAACCGGGCCGGGGTTGAGGCCATAAAAATGACCAGAATGGATAGAATAATTATGCGATGCATAGCCTTATCTTTTAGTACGTTCAGTAGAAAAAACAATAGTTTAATTATATATAATACCTAATATTCCTCCTTTTTTCATGCAGAAACAATGAATTATTAATTTAACAATTTTTTTGACAATACCTGGTTCCGTGTTTACCTGTTGACACAAGGTGTTAGAGCATACTCCTGAATCCGTGAGCCGTCGAATGTATCCCGGGTTCAGGATACTTCCAAACAGCACCATTCTTTAAAATGATAAAACACACTATGACTTCAACAGTTGGTCTACCGGCAAGCCGGCAGCAGGCGGAACAGTGGTCTTTGGTTCTGAGGGCCGTCAACATTCCCTCAACTGTTGAATTTGAACAGCACAGTTGGGTAGTTAAGGTTTCTCCCGTACATGCGAAAAGGGCCCTGCAGGAAATTGCCGCCTTTGTTGAAGAGGAAAACGACTGGCCGCCAAACCAGCCGGCCCCAAAGGTTCAAAAACTGGTGCTATCAAAATACCAGCCCCCCACCATTTTCATGATGGGGGCTCTGGTACTTTTTTACCTGTTCACCGGGCCATGGTCATACAAAAGCGCTTGGTTTGTCAACGGTGCCGTCTCCGGCAGACAGATCCTTGAAAACGGCGAATGGTGGCGGTTGACCACCGCCTTAACCCTGCATGCTGACCCTGTACACATATTAGGCAATGTCTTGATAGGCGGCGTTCTTGTCCACTTCCTTTGTCGCCTGCTGGGTAACGGCCTTGGTTGGTTTCTCATTCTTGTATCAGGTATTTTGGGTAATTTCCTGAATGTCTTTTTACGGGGCTATTCCCATAACTCGGTGGGTTTTTCCACCGCGATTTTTGGAACAATCGGCATCCTGGCTGGTTACCAGGCCGTGCGCAAGCGAACCGCAGCAGCCAGGGAGATCCTCCTTCCCCTGGCAGCCGGCGGCGGCCTGCTGGCTCTTCTCGGTACCGGCGGTCAACGTACTGACCTGGGGGCTCATTTCTTCGGCCTGTTAGTCGGTATTGCACTCGGCGCAGCCCTTATTTTTTTACCCTCCCAGCGTATTCTGGTCACCAAGGCAACTCTCCAGTCCGTTCTCTTTGTTGCCACCCTGCTCATTATCCAGGTTTGCTGGTGGCTGGCCATGGCAGGATAAAATAAAGCTTGATATGATCACTCTTATCCGGGTAAATTGTTTTTTTCAATTATTGCAGCGAATACATCACAAGAATTAATAATCAGTTCGGGACGCTAAAATTGTTTACCGCTGTAAATAACACCTTAGCGTACCATTCAATAAGCGAGGAATATAATGGCATGGCAAGATGAACAGCCCCCCTGGGGCGGTGGCAAGAAATCTCCTTCTCCAGAGGAGTTCATTGCACAACTTCTCAAGAAACTCAAGAATAGCTTTGGCGGAGGCGGAGGTAGCGATATCCCCGGTGAAGAAGGCGGCCAGGTCCCTACCGGCCCCTCCCGGGGTATGTTTGGCGGCATGGGCAAGATCCTGATCGTCATCGGCATCGTTATCCTGTTTCAGGTCGCCAATTCTTCCTATTATACGATAAAGCCCGGTGAACGCGGCGTTGTGCTGCGCTTTGGCAAATACAGCAAAACTGCCTCTCCAGGTCTTAATTTCAAGCTGCCTATGATTGATGTAGTCTACAAGGTGGATATTGAAACTGTCCGTAAGGAAGAGTTCGGCTTCCGGACCAAAATCCCCATCCCCGCCCGCCAGACCGTGTACCAGAAAAAAGGGTTTGATGCAGAGTCCCTCATGCTTACCGCCGACAAGAACGTTATCGACGTTGAATGGATCGTGCAATACAAGGTCCAGGACCCCTTCAATTTCCTGTTCAAGGTCCAGGATGTCCGCCAGGCGTTACGGGACTTATCAGAGACTGCCATCCGCCAGGTCATCGGTAACATGGACTTTGACTATGTGCTGAGCAACCGGGAGATCCTGGCCGGCATGACCGACAAACAGCTGCAGAGCGTACTTGATAACTATGAAGCCGGCGTCAAGATCGTCACTGTTCAGTTGCAGGACGTAAATCCACCGAATGCAGTGAAACCGGCCTTTAATGAAGTCAACGAAGCAGACCAGGATATGAAAAGGCTGGTCAATGAGGCAGAAGAAGCCTACAACCGGGTCATTCCCAAGGCACGCGGCGAGGCTTTGCAGCTCGTCGAAGAGGCCAGCGGCTATTTGGCCCAACGGGTCAATGAAAGCAAGGGCGACACGGCCCGGTTTCTGGCTATCATGAAGGAATACCAGGCAGCCAAGGAAGTCACCCGCAAGAGGATGTACCTGGAGACCATGCAGGAAATCCTGCCCTCGGTTACCGATATCTATGTGATTGACAAAGAGCAGCGTTCCATTCTGCCCTTTCTGAATGTCGGCAGTACGCCACAGAAATAATATGATTCAGACTCAAAAAATTTTGAATTTTATCAAAACAGAATAGAGGAAAACCGGTGAACAAAATAGTGAGAACCATCCTGATACTTATCGTAATCGTTCTGATATTTACCGTTGTCAACGGTGTCTACATCCTGCAGGAAGGCAGACAGGCGATCATTACCCAGTTCGGCAGACCTGTAGGCCAGCCGATCACTCAAGCGGGGCTGCATTTCAAGCTGCCGTTTGTCCAGGAAGTAACCTATTTCGAGAAGAAGATCCTCATCTGGGACGGCGACCCCAACCAGATACCGACCAATGATAAAACGTTCGTCTACTTGGATGTCACTGCCCGCTGGCGGATAGCCGATGCCCTGGTCTTTCTGCAGGCAGTCAACAACGAGGTCAGGGCCCAGACCATCCTGGATGATATTATAGATGGTACGGTCCGCGACCTGGTGAACAAAAACGACCTGGTTGAAATCATCAGGAGCTCAGACTGGTCAATGGAGACCATGACAGATCCTGAGTCGAAAACGAGATATGAAACTCTCGAGTACGGCCGTGATAAAATTTCTGCCATGATCCATGAGGCAGCCTCCAAGATCACCCCGAAATACGGCATTGAACTGGTCGACGTCATGTTCAAGCGGGTCAACTATATTGAAACTGTCCGCCTTAAGGTTTATGACCGGATGATCTCCGAACGTAAGAGAATCGCCGCTGAGAAACGGTCCCTGGGTGAAGGCCAGAAAGCGGAGATCATGGGTAAGGTCAAACGTGAGTTCCAGGTGATCATGTCTTCAGCCAACCGCGAGGCCGAGGAGATCAAGGGTGAGGCCGACGCCGAGGCAGCCAATATTTATGCCAAGGCCTACAACCAGGACCCGGAATTCTATGCATTTTCCAAAAGCCTGGAAAGCTACAAAATGTCCATGGGCAAGAATACCCATCTGATCATCTCGTCGGATTCCGAGTTCTTTAAATATCTGGATAAGGTAAAATAAAACCAAAGGTTTCAAGGGCCAAGGTTTCTAGGTTTCGAGGGGAAAGGCAAAAGCTATATTAAGTTGACAGAAATAAAAAAAAGAAAAGATTAATTAACCGCAGACTGTGCCAGTCTGCGGTTAATTTGTTTTTTAAGCTTTTACCCTGGAAACCTTGGAACCTCGACCCCATGGCCCCTGCTTTTATATCTTCTCACCATCATCACTTAAATCATCGGCCGGATAGGCAGGGCTGTGTTCTTTGGCAAACGGGATACGGCCTTCCGCTTCAAGCCTTTCCTGTAGTTTCTCGATCTGCGATTCCCGTTTGATATTTTCAACATCCAGCCTGGTAAACCTGCAGTTGCAGTGGGTCAACTGCCCATTGCACCAGGGACAGATCTCCACCGGGCAGCCGAGTATATGATATTCTCCAACCGCTGTCTGGCAGGCAGGACAGAGCGTACGGTCTGCCGGTGACGGCTCATATTCCTCTATTCTGGATAGATCTTTTCCCAGGGAGAGGAAAGACTCGTTATCCTTGAAACCGAAAAAATCAAGCAGCTCCCGTTCTGCTATACCCTCGGCCAGGGTTCCCAGCAGTACAGCTCCTTCATTGTTGACCATGTAATGATAATTAATTCCTGAAGAGCTGCTGGCGCATAGCAGAAATACCCCCTGCCTGCGGGTCAGCAGAAACAGTTTCTCAATGGCATCATCATTGCCCTCGGGCAGACAACTGTAAAAACTGTGGAAAAGGTTCAGCCCGATGATATCAGCTTCGTACTTGTCAAGCAGTACAGCAGCCTGCTCGGCAAATTCAACGGGAACTGCATACTCCATAAACTGCTTGATGGCTTCCTTGCGTTCTTTCAAAGTCTTGAAACTATCCATGATTCCCTTATGCAATCCTTTTATCTTGCTTGTCTTATGGCGTCAATCCATAGCCTGGTTTCGCAGGCAATATTTTCTGCCTGGGTAAGGGCTGTTACCACGGCTATCCGTCGTGCTCCTTTGGCAGCCAACTCCTTGACATGATCCAGCTTGATGCCGCCCATGACTGTGAAGGGCAGGTCACAGAAAGTTGAAATTTTATCTATGGCATCAACGCCCAGAAAGGCTGTCAGTTTTTTCTTTGTGTCGGTTTGAAAAAGCGGCCCGATATTATAATAGGATGCCCCCCTTTCAGCAGCGGTTGCCGCCTGCTCCGGTGCATTGCACGATACACCGATTATCAGGTCCGGCGCCATTTTCCGTACTTCTTCACATGGCAGGTCATCATTACCCAGGTGCACCCCGTCAGCTTCTGACAAAAGGGCAATATCAAACCGGTTATTCACTATGAACAGGACTCCGGCTGCCCTTGTTTTCTGCCTGAAAACTAACGCCTTTTCAAAAAATGTCCGGTCATCGGAAACCTTGTCCCGCAGCTGCACAATTTTCGCGCCGCCTGCCAGAACCCCTTCCAGCCATTCAATGTCAGTACGGCCATCTGCCAGAGGCTCACAGGAAACAGGATAAATCGTAACCTCATCCAGAAAAAAATCCATTTTCTGCTGATAACTTGCTAGCGTTGGAATCATCAATTCTCTCTTTTAAAAGTCTTACACTTGATTGATTTAAGTTTTTTTTCTATAGTAAAAAGTTTTCAGGTAACTGTCACCTCAGGAACCAATATTGATACATTCGCAAAAAGTCTCGTAGTCATCAACGGGGCCTAATAATATAAGCTAGTTACGTACGAAATACCTGTCCGCATCGCGCTTTTCGAAGTCTCATTTCGTTCCTTATCTACGATGCCGACAATATTGTTTTCGAAAAAAAATTAAGCTGATTAACGACTGCAGCTATCCATGATAGCCGGTATCACCCACCAGCATAATCCAGTTTTTTCTTTCTGTATTAAGGATAAACATACTGAAAAGGTTTACAACCATGGTAGACAAATATTTAACAGAAGATACAGCGCAAGTGACCATAGATGGGAAGACCTATCATTTCCCGATTGTTGCCGGCTCTGAAGGTGAAAGAGCCATAGATATCCGCCAGTTGCGTGCTGATACAGGCTATATCACCCTTGACTCCGGTTTCATGAACACCGGTTCCTGCGCCAGTTCCATTACCTACCTTGAAGGCGAGCAGGGGATTCTCAATTACCGTGGCTATGCCATTGATGATCTGGCAGAAAACTGCTCCTTTGTGGAGGTAGCCTACCTGCTGCTGCACGGCTATCTGCCCACAAACGATAAACTGACCAAGTTTAAACAACTACTCAGTCGTTTCGCCCTGATCCATGAGGACATGATCCATTTCTTCGATCACTTTCCACCTAATACAGCGCCCATGGCAATACTGTCCTCAATGGTCAACTCATTGTCAAACTTTTATCCTGAGATGACCGAGAATCCCCTGGAGGATATTGATATCATGGCGACGCGCCTTATTTCCAAGGTGCGGACCATTGCCGCCTTTACTTACAAAAAGTCAATGGGTTGGCCGCTGGTCTACCCCAGGCATGATCTCTCCTACTGCGCCAACTTTCTCAACATGATGTTTGACTCACCGGTCAAACCCTTTGAAGTCAACCCGGATGTGGTGGCAGCCCTGAACAAAATTCTCATTCTGCATGCCGACCATGAACAGAACTGCTCCACCTCCACTGTGCGGCTGGTAGGCAGCGCCAGGGTAAACCTCTACGCCTCAATCTCAGCCGGCATCAGTGCCCTGTGGGGACCGCTGCACGGCGGCGCCAACCAGGCAGTTGTTGGTATGCTTGAAGATATTTATGCCTCAGACGGTGATTACCAGAAATACATTGATAAAGCCAAAGACCCCAACGATCCTTTCCGGCTGGTGGGCTTCGGTCACCGGGTCTATAAAAGTCATGACCCGAGAAGCCGCATTATCAAAAAAACATGTGATGATGTACTTACTTCCCTGAACGTATCCGACCCTATGCTTGATATTGCCAAGGAACTGGAAGAGGTAGCCTTGAACGATGAATTCTTTATCGAACGAAACCTCTATCCCAATGTCGACTTCTACAGCGGTATTATTTACCGGGCCATCGGCATCCCGACCAATATGTTTACCGTCATGTTTGCCCTGGGCAGGCTGCCTGGCTGGATAGCACATTGGAAGGAGATGTGGGATGACCCCGACTGGCGGATCGGTCGGCCGCGCCAGGTATATGTCGGACCTGCACAAAGGCCTTATATCCACCTGGATGAACGGGGCAAGGAAGACCAGCAAAAAATTTAACTATTCTTATCCTTTCGTGATGGACCTTTTTCCTTTTTGGGAATTTCTATTTTTTCGAGTGGATAATTACGCTTGATATAATCGATTTCCTCTGCCCTGTTATGCACCTTGCCATCCAGTTTTGCCTCGAGCAGATGGTTGAGTATGGTGCGGTATATGGGGCCTGCCGGATAGCCCATTTCCTTGATATCCGCCCCGTGCACATAGGTGGAGGTATGCCGCAGGTTGGTTACGTAATGTGATACCGCCTTTTTAGCTGTTTTCTTACGGGCCAGGGCAATTATGTACAGGAGACTTTCGTGACTCCGGTCCTGCAGCAGCCAGTAAATTTCACTGGAACGCAGCCTTTTACCCCGGTTCAGCTCCTTAAGAATATTTTCTGATACATCTTTTTCCTTAACCAGAAAATTCCTCGTCCTGTCCGGCAGTTCAAAACGGTTGCAGAAGGCCGCCATTTCCCTGAGAGATGAGGGCGCCAGGATACTAAACAGGTACACCATCCATTGGCGGCACGGCTCATCCAGGTAGAGCAGTTTATTCCAGGCCAAAGCCCGCTGCGCTTCATTAAGATTGCGCTCTGTCCGTTTATCATATTTCAGGGTGGGATGGATAAATTTCAGCAGGTCAAATTCATACATCCGCCGTATGGCTGGGATCGGATTCTCCTCCGAGAAGATAAGCTTCAGTTCCGTAAAACAACGCTTGCCGAAAAAACGATTAAACAGGTTCATCTTCACCGCATTTTTCAGCAGTTTTACAGTGTGTTTGCCAATCGTAAATCCCATCCGCTGTTCAAAGCGGATGGCCCTGAATATCCTGGTTGGATCCTCAACAAAGCTAAGATTGTGCAAAATCCGTATGCTTCGTTCCTTGATATCGCTTTGGCAGTTGAAGAAATCCACCAGGGTGCCGAATTTTTCCGAATTAAGGCTGATAGCCATGGCATTGATGGTGAAATCCCGCCGATAGAGATCCAGTTTCAGTGAGGAAAGCTCCACCGTCGGCATGGCAGCTGGATACTCATAATATTCCAGCCTGGCCGTGGCCACATCAATATGAAAGCCGTCCGGCATGATAACCAGGGCTGTATAGAATTTTTCATGGGTCCTGATCGTTCCTTCAAAATGCTCGGCGAGCAGCTTGGCAAACTGGATCCCGTCTCCTTCTACCACAATGTCCAGGTCAATGTTTTTGGTACGCAGTAGAAGGTCACGCACAAAGCCCCCAACCGCATAGGCTGAATAGCCGTTTGCCTCTGCCACTTCGCCGATGGTCCGCAGCAGGACAACGATATCCTTATTCAGCACCTCAATCATCAGGCTGTTGACATTCCGGTGCCGTTCAATATAGGAGCGGTCATCGGCGGTGATCAGGTTTTTCGGTAAATGGGCAGGATCGTTAACCAGCAGGTTCAGCAGGTCCGTGCGGGTGATCACCCCCATTAACACATCTTTGTCCACCACCGGAATAAGCCGTTGCCGGTGTTCAATGATCAACTCCTGGATATCTGACAGGGTGGCCGTGGTCGGCAGTGTTTCAACGTCAGTGGTCATATATTCACTGACCGGCAGGTTGCCCAGGCTATGAAAAATACTTTTTTCCGCTACCCTTCTTGAGATCATCCCCAGGAGTTTTGTCTTCCCTTTGACAACCGGCAGCACGGTGATGTTGTAGCGGGTCAACACCTGGTTGGCATTCATAATTGAAATATCCGGCGGCACCGTGATAACCGGTGCAGACATCAGCTCTCCAGCCACGCTCTGAGGCCGCACATACTTATGGAACAGCCGGATAAGCTTTTCCTCCGCTTCAATCAGGGTCATGTCCTTTACCGTGGCTGAAGCTGCCGAGGCATGCCCGCCGCCGCCGAACTCCCTGGCTATCTCGCCGACATTCACTTCCGGCACCCGGCTCCTGGCGATCAGGTATATACGGTCTTCCATTCCGGCAAGCGCAAACAGAACATTCAGGTTCTCCATAACCATGAAACGGCGCACCAGCAGGGCAAACTCATCGACATATTCCGGCAGGACAATTTTAGCCACCACAATATCAATCGACTGGATGGTATAATTGATGGCCGACTTGATCAGGTCATTAAGCAGACCCACCTGGTGCACGGTAAGCTCCCTGGAGATAGACTGGGAGAGTGTATGCAGATTGGCGCCCTGCTCCAGGAGCCAGGATGCCGCTTCAAGGTCTTCAGGTGTTGTGGATGCAAAGTTGAATGAACCGGTATCTTCATAAATACCCATGGCCAGGAGAGTTGCCTCCTCCCTGGTGACCGAAATTTCCTTTTCCTGAAAAAGCTGGGTGAATATTGTCGAAGTGGAACCTACCGGTTTGATAATTTCCACATCACCCCGCAAATCATCATGGGTATCCGGGTGATGGTCATAAATGTGCAACTCCAGGCCGGGATTCTTCAAACACTTGGCAAAATTGCCAAGCCGGCGGGCCTGCCTGGTATCAACCAGGATCAGTTTTGTCACCTTTTCCAGGGATATCTGCTTCTGGCGTTTAAATTCATAAAAGTAGTGGCTGGACTGGGCAAAAAACTCGCGGACATTCTTCTCCTGGGAACCTGAAAAAGACAGAATGGCATCAGGATAGATTTTTTTGGCAGCCACCATGGATGCCAGGCCGTCAAAATCAGCATTGAGATGGGTGGTTATTACTTCCATTTTTTTATAAGTACCCCGCGAGGGGGCATAAA
>PJEL010004818.1_pt1 | contig 11025 bp, 8 predicted proteins | sample 1853271 | NCBI WGS metagenome assembly PJEL01 (sample SAMN08108733, study PRJNA415343) | Invertebrate metagenome, whole genome shotgun sequencing project. | host: Globobulimina | place: Sweden: Gullmar Fjord | collected 2015-08 | reverse complement strand
GTAGCGTTAATTTTTCACCAAAATATTATGAATCGCAGAGCTCTTTTAATAGCTAGCCTACTTGTCTTTACTGTGCTTTTGACAGCATGTGGAGGAAGCAAGGCTCCTAAGGATTTTTCTACTCACTCCAGTGGAAATGGATTAGTGCCGGAACATTTTATTCCAGCGGATGTTGGGTTTATGTTTTCTTATTCGCTTAAGGAGGATGGGCAGTTTGCGGCGGTTAACGCAATGGAAGAGCGGCTTGGTGATGATGGGCGAGTGTCTAGAACTATCGCTGAGCAGTTGAATAGTCAGCTTTCTGAAACTGGATTAAGTTATGAGCAAGATTTGGCTCCTGCTTTTGGTGAGCAGTTCCGTCTTGTGTTTGGTGCACAATCCACAACAGATAATGCTGCGGCTTATAGCGTTGTGACTTTGGAAGATCCAACATTAATGAAAAATACTTTGGATAGCTTGAGCGATGAAGGTGAATTGGAATTCAAAAAACTGAGCAAGTTTGAGGCGTGGGTGAGTGAGGATGATGATTTTTATGCGGGAATAAATGGAGATCTACTTTTAGTGGCAAACAGTGCGGAAAATTTGGTGGGAATGGTGAATTTGGATGCTGATGAGAGTCTTTGGTCTGCAGATGTTTATCAAGATGGGCTTAGCCAAACCGGCTCTGACTATCTACTTTATGGGATGATTTTCCCTGAGACTCTAGGTCAAGATGCTGGGATTCCAACTCTTGATGTGATTGAAAGACAGACTTTAGTGGTTAAGGCGGAGGAAGATGGCTTTGCGTTTGATGTTTATATTCAAGCGAACAAAGAAATTGCGGATGAAAATGGATTTACATTTGATCAAGCACCACGTTCAAAAGCATATATGTTTGAGGAAGTTCCAGTGGATGGACTCATGGCTTACTTTGAATCGTTTGGGCTGAAGCAGACTATTGATCAGGCATCTGAATTGGATGGCTTGGAGGCTATTTCATCTTTGGATGATACTTTCACAAACTACTTTGGTATGAACTTTACGGAAGATGTGCTCAGCTTCATGGATAAAGGATTTGCATTTGCACTTCATGCGAATGGAACAGGAATTGTCCCTGGTATTACTTTGCTAGTTGATGTGAGCTCAGATACTGAGGCTGCTGGCGAATTCCTTACGCAGCTGGATCTCCAATTGGATAGTTTGCTTGGACTTTTGGAACTTGCGCTTCCAGATGCTGTGACAAAAGATACAACAACTTTGGATGGAGTTGAGTTTGATAGACTGGTGATTGATTTGGATGCTGTGCAAGGTTTCAATACTTCGCACGCGCCACTTCCAAGTTCAGTAACATCCAGCATTTTGCAGCTTAGCTATGGTCTTAAAGGAGATAGACTTTTGATTACTACTGCGGAAGTTTGGGATGAAGGAACTGAAAACAATATTGCGGACAGTGCACTTTACTCAGCACTAAGTCCAAAGTTGGACGGCGTGGACGAAGGGCTAATCTTGCTTGATGCGGGTGGGCTTGGAGACTTTGCGGAGTCGCTCCGTGCGCTTAGAGAACAATTACAATTGGATGTGGGCGAAGAAAGCTTAGCACTTGAAGAACTTTTTGATGGGTTCTTGGGATTGATCTCTGCGAGTGAAACCAAACCTTATGAAAGCCACTTTAGTGGATTCTTAATGCTTGCAGAGTAGAGCTGTTTATTAGTAAATAATTCTACTACAATTTGAAAATTGGACTTAAAACAATTCATTCCTCCTCACCGCATCTTTACTTGATGCGCCTTCGTCGGTCTTCATTGTTTGCGTCTCAATTTTCTGCATTTCGCAACAAATTATTTACTAATAAACAGCTCTTGTAATGCATAAAGTTCTAATTGGACTCATTAGTTACAATGACCTTCCGCTTCTGCGGGAGAGCATACCTGCTATTGAAGAGTTGCGAGAATATTTGCCTGCGGATGTTGTTGTGATTGATACAGCTCACAATGATGAGGTGCGCGATTTCTTTAAAAAAGAATATCCGGATATTCATTATTTCCGTCATCCTGACGGGAACATTGGATATGGCCGTGGGCATAGTGAGATTATTCGCAAATTTCCCAACCACAAATATTACTTGGCTCACCAAAGCGATCTGATTTTTGATGCGGCCAATGTGAAGAAAATTCTGAAGAGAATGGAGCATGATTCGTCTATAACAATGTGCGCGGGGAAACTTTATTGGTGGGATTTAGAGAACCATAGGAAGACAAGGCAGATTGACTCTTTTGGAATTGAGGGGTGGAAGAAACAGCACTTTTTTGATCGAGGGCAGGGGGAGGAAGATCGAGGGCAATATGATGAAACTTTGAATAATGTCTTTGGAATTTCTGGCGCGACTTTTTTGATTCGCACCTCTGTGATTCCTGAATTGCATGGCAGTGATTGGGAGCTCTTTGATCCGCGGATGTGGATGTACAAAGAGGACATTGATTTGTCTTACCGTCTGCGTTGGCTTGGGAAAAAGATTGTAATCTTCCCGGAAATTTGGGGCTGGCACGCAAGGACGGTTGCCAACCGTGAAGGGCAAGGTTTGGGTTCATTGGTGAAAGCTCAGGAGGGGAAGGCGGACTATTCGCGGCGGCATTCCTATAAAAATCATCTGCTGCTTTTAAAGAATCATTTTTCTTGGCGTTACGGGCCTGTGGTGGTTTTACGAATGCTGATTTTTGAATTTGCAAAAGGGCTTTACATGCTTTTGCGGCATCCTTCGGTCTTTTTTGAAGGAATGAAGACTCTTTTCACAGTTGCCCCGCGGCGTAGTGATAGGTTAGTATCAGCGAAACATATGCTCAGTTACTTTAATTAATGGATCTTTCAATTGTTATTTTGCATCACGGTAGTCCCAAGGAGGTGACCAAAAATCTCACCGCCCTTAGCCACGCTTGGTTGCCGGAAAAGACTGAAGTTTTTGTGATTAATAATGGCCGCAAAGGAGCAAATGCAGAAATTCCTTTTGAGCGAAACATGAAGTTCGATCTCAAGTTTTTTGAGATTCCAAACAAAGGTTATCCGCAAGGAAACAACTTTGGGTTTGAGATGGTGCGTGGAGCTTTCCTATGCATTTTGAATCCTGATGTGCGAGTGGAAAAGAATACTTTCAAAGTTTTAATTGATTATATGAAGGTTCATCCAAGAGTTGGAATTGTTGGTCCACGATTGGTTTATCCAAGCGGGAAAATTCAAGACAACTACAGGAATTTTCCAAAGGCAAGAGACCTTGTGATTAAAAGAACGCAGCTCAGAAAATTATTCGCCAAAAGAATGCGACGCTACTTAATGTGGGATAAAGATCCGGAGCTCACAGAGCCTGTGGATTGGCTGACCGGAGCTTTCCAAGTTTTCACAAGAAAGTCTTGGAATGATTTAGGTCCAAATGATGAGCGCTACTTTCTGTTTATGTCTGACTTAGACATCTGCCGTACGGCCTGGGAACGTGGCTATGAGGTGCACTTTGTGGGAGACACACAAGCACACCACAATGAAGGCCGCCTATCTGCTGGAGGCATTAAAAGTTTCTTCAAAAGCAAAGTAATGCGCATCCACGTTTTGGACGCAATGAAATACTACGCAAAGTACAAAGGAAAGAAACTACCAAAGAGGGCGCCGTCTGCTTCGCTTTAGAAGATAGTGTTTACTCCTGCAAAGGCAAACACTGTGACAATAATGGCAAGGATTCCACCTCCAAAGAGACCTAATCCGATTAGCGCAATTTTTCCGTATTTCTTCTTATTCTTTTTCTCTTCAGATGCCAAGGAAATTATTCCAAATACAAGAGCAATTAGTGGGCCAATGATTATGCCCAAAGTTGCCAGTAATCCAATAAAACCAAGTATGAAATTACTACCACTCCCAACAACAGAACGAAGCCCACCTTCATCAGTTGGTACGGAAGATATTAGTTCTGGATTAACTTGAGTTGCAGATGCTGGGTCAACAAGGAACAAGGAAACTAGAAGTGCTGCTCCAAGAATCAGGAGTAGTTTATTTTGCTGAGCATGGGTCATGAAGGGGTGGGTTAAAGTGTCTGGATCTATCTTAACAAATATTGTAATCTACTGCCACGTAGGGCCATAGTATAGTGGTAGTACACGGGTCTCCAAAACCCTTGGCGCGGGTTCGATTCCTGCTGGCCCTGCCAGATTTGTGATATGATCATTGTATGAAAAATCTGATTGGTATTCTCTTAGTCATTAGTCTTATCTCAGTTGGATGTACTGCCACTGAAGTTGAGACAGAAGTTGTGGATGAGCCCTTGGTTCCGGTTGTTATTGATGCAGAATTCGCTGAAGAGATTCAAGTGTCAGAAGAATATCAGGCGATATGCAAAGATTTGGTGAAGGATAAGGAGCATGTGTTTAAAGGAGATGAAGTGTTTGAAGGGGCTGATCCAGATAGCTTTCGCGTTTTTGATGCATACTACTCATTCTATGATCCAATTTGTGTGACAACGGATGGATCAAATATATATTTCAGTGTGTATTCTTACATCACAAGAGTGACTCATTTTGATGTGGAGACTTTTGAGGTTGTTAGCGGAGAGAATGGCGCCTTGTATTTCAAAGACAAGGACGCTGTGTATAGTTGGTATGGAGAGGATGGGAAAATGGAAGGGGCGGATCCAGAGACTTTTGAATTAATTGAGGATTCTTTTTATGGTGCTGCAAAAGATAAAAATAATATTTACGAATGTGGGGTAACTGTAATGTCAAACCAAGAAGGCTATGAGTTGCTTGGGGATTATTATGTAAAAGTGGGGTCAAATATTTACCATGAAAACGAAATCGTTACAGATGCTGATGCAGATTCTTTTGTTGTTTTGGGTTGGGGAAATAGGCTTCTATGTCAATTAGAGGGAAGTTATGCAAAGGATAAAAATTACGCATATTACTCTGGTGAGATAATTGAGGGGGCTGATCCGGAAACTTTTGAGCGAACTCCAAGAGTTGGATATATGGAGGATAAAAATGCACTCTATGCATTTGGTGAGAAAGTTAGAAATGATTTTGTCTTATGCTCAACAGACCTGGCAGATCTCCCGGAAGGCCAAGCTTTTTGGAAAGATAAATTAGAATTTAATATTGAAGGTGAAGAGGCTTTGTTTGAATTCTGTACTTTGCCAGATGAAAGCATCGTGTTTGGATATAGAGAAGATTCAGAAGTTGAAAGAAAGACAATTGACTGGTTTGATTCAAATTATGAAATGCTACAAACAATGGATTTAGTTTGTGGTGATTTAGATGAGCAATATCCATTAGAATTTTTACCTGATCAGAGTATTGATCGTTTGGTGGAATCAACTCTTACACTGGTCTGCAGTGCAGGTGAAGCTTGTGAGGGGAGGGCATTCTATGAATTAGATTTGGAGGAATTTAAAGACTCTTCATCCGTGGAGCTTATTGAAACTGATGAGTTCTATGACTGCGGGTATCGTGGTTGAAGCGGAAAACTAAGTTTGCTATCATCTTCCTGAATTTTTAACCCTCCTCAAATGAAAGTCGTTTATATTGTCCTAGGTCTAATTGCTATTGGAGCATCAATAGGTATGTATATTGTTGGATCTGGATCTAGTCATCTAGATGAACTCTTACAATTTTTCTGGATACCACTTCCACTAGGTGTTCTATTGCTAATTATGGGAGCGAAGCAGAAATAATTATCGGCCCTTTTATCAGGCTTGTGCGATCTTGTTCTAGATCTGATTTTATGGTATAATTATGGGATAAATAAAAGCGTATGGTATATTTTATTCTTCTCATTGTTTCCGCCAGTATATTCCTTGTTCCTTTGAGCCTATTTGTAAGGGTGAACAAGATGACTGCGTCTATTAAACACAAGTTTAGATGGACCCTTATATGGGGACTTACAATCGCTTTCTTTTTTGCTTATATCTTATTGGCGCTATCATTTGTTACTGAATTGGCAGTTTTTAGAGATCTATTAGTGGTTACAATTATGCTTGCAGGAACATTATTTGTAACTGTATCAGCATATGTCTCTCATTCGCTTGTAATTGAATTGAATAAAAAGATTGTTGAGCGTACAAAGGCAAAGAATAAAAAGGCGAGAGAGCTGGATGACTTGAAAGATCATTTTATTTTTGTTGCGGCACATGAACTTAGGAGTCCTGTGACAGCAATAAAATGGAATCTTGAAGTGTTTAAGGAAAAAACTAAGAATAAAAGGTTTAACAAGGTGCAGGCTGAAATGTTAAAGGGGATAGGTGATAGTAATGAATATTTGATTGAACTTGTAAATGATCTTTTGGATGTTTCAAAAATTGAGTCTGGAACTTTTAACGTTAGGCTGCAGCCCACAAATGTTGAGGAAATTATTGATGAAGTGGTTCAACTGCTTTTGTTTCATGCAAAAGAAAAAGGGGTTAAATTGAAGTACAAAAAAATGAGAGGGCAGACGCCCTATGTTATGGCAGATTCAAGGCGCATGAAGGAAGTTCTTGTTAATCTAGCAAGTAATGCAATTAAATATAGCCCCAGAGGTAGTAATGTAACCATTTCTCTCAAATCAAAGAAGGGGCAGCTTGAGCTTCATGTTTTGGATTGTGGTATTGGACTTTCAAAGAGAGATATATCTGCACTATTTAAAAAATTCTCACGTGTTAAAAGAAGTAGAACCAAAAGGACTGTTGGAACTGGATTAGGTTTATACATATCTAAAAAGATTGTATTGAAAATGGGCGGTAAAATATGGGTAAAGAGTGAAGGACGTGGCAAAGGTTCTACTTTTGCTTTTTCAATGCCTATCACTGATGAGAAACCTACTGTGAAATAATCTCAACGCTTGCGTCAGGATACCATTCTTGGATTTGATCTAGATATTTTGTGGAACCGTTGTTCAAGCCAGCTTTAATTTTGATTTCTTCTGCATTGCCTAAATTATGGAATTCTTTTAAGTCTTCAAATATGGCAGTGACAACTTTTACGCCTCTAAGTTGTAATGTGGACTCGGCAATAAAATCTATCTGTTCATCACCCCACCAGCCATCTGATGTGCAGTAGCTTAGAAACACATGATTGTAATCGTAGTAATCTGGATTTTCCTCTGCTGAACTTGAGAACACGCCGTTTAGTTTTAAAGAGTTTGGTGTGTTGTTAGATGTCATTTTGTCTTGATCATTTGTCCATCTTTCCATGCAAGTTTCAAAATCACTGCAAGTCTCGCCTTCTTCAAAAAAGATTATCCATTTATCTTTGTTAGTCTTTTGTCCTTCGCGAATAAAATAAATTGCTGGTGTACCGTCATTACAAACCGCTAGTCTTTCTACAGCATTTTCTACTTCGACCCTTATTAAGAGATCTTCGCCTTTTGTGAAACAGCCAGACAAAACTGCGACTGCCAGAATTAAAAGTAGGAGGGAGGTTTTTTTCATGCGTAGCTGAATTGTATCACGATTTGTCCGGCGGTACATTATAGTAATCGTACAAGAAGCTGATGATGTCTTTGAAGACTGGACCTGCTGTTGCGGCACCCCACTCAACTGTGCGAGGGTGATCAATTTTCACAAGTACTAAGAATTGCGGATCTTCAATTGGACCATAGCCAACAAAAGAACCAATTGTGGTTCCAGGTCCGCTAAGTGCTTTACCCCATTTGTATGTTTGAGCTGTACCGGATTTTCCACCAAAGAAATGATTGTCTAATTTGAGGCTTGAATAAGATTCTGCTACGGCGGTCATCATTGCAGTGATCATTTGTGACGAATCTTCCGTGATTACTTGGCTAACAACATCTGGTTCAAAAGTTTCCATGCTTCCGTCTCCATACTCAACGTTTTTCACCAAGTAAGGACGAACCATTACACCGTCATTCGCCAAAGCAGTGTAGGCCTGAATTAGCTGAATTGGTGTCATGGAAATACCCTGTCCAAAAGCTTTGGTTACAAGTTCTGATTCAGTCCAGCCAGAGAAGTGTTCTACCTTACCAGTCACTTCATCGCTGAGTTCAAGTCCTGTTCTTTTTGTAAGACCGAAGTCTTTTATGTAATTGTAGAAAAGTGCTTCTCCCAGTGTGCGAGCTACAAATACCATTCCCACATTATTGGATTTTTCAAGCACTTGAGTCATGGTTTGCACGCCATAGTGTTGGCCATCAAAAGTGTCTATGGCGAAGTCGTATTCGCCGGAGATAACATTGAAATCTACTTCCACAGGGCCGCTGTCTACAAAGGTTGTATTTGCAGTGACTTCGCCACTGTTAATGGCTGCTACCATTGCGAGCGGTTTGAAGATGGATCCAGGCTCATAGACTTCCTGTATGGTTTTGTTTTTGTATACAGCTGGGCCAACGTCATTTGCAAAAGCTAGCCACTCACCTTCCTCCTCTTCATTTGGGAAGAGCTCAATTCTTACATCTGGATCTACTTGAATGTAGTGCCAATATTTTGGCTCATCTTCTGTTCCGGCTACATAGATGTCCTCTTTTTCTTCATCCGTGAGTTCAATTTCAACTCTTTCAAATACATCTCCGTAAACGTTTGGATTGAAAGTTGGATAGTTTGCCATGGCGAGAATTGCTCCGGTTTCTGGGTTAACAACAATTGCTTGGCCGCTGTCTGCATTGTATTCTTCCACGCCAGCGGCAAGGATTCGCTCAACTTGTAATTGGATGGCACGGTCAATTGTTAGGGTGATGTCTGCTCCGTCCTCTGCCTCCTCAATTACGGATTTTCCAACAGTGATTTGATTTCCATGAGCGTCAATTTGCGAGGTGAAAATCCCATCTTTTCCGCGGAGTATGTCATCAAAACTTCCTTCAACTCCATATTGTCCGGCGCCAGCTGAGTTTACGTATCCCAATATTTGGGAGGCGAGTTCTTGTTCTGGATAAAAGCGAAAATATTCCTCGCTCAAACGAATCCCAAGGAATTGTGGATCTTCAAGTTCGCGGTCATTGATTAGGATTTCCTCAATCTCATCTGAGATTGCTGGCTCCAATTTGTGTTTCAAAATTACAAAACGATTCTTTCCTTCCAGGATGCTTTCAAGTTCGTCTGAGTTTGTGTTGAAAACGCCAGCTAAATCTTTGGCGACTTTTACTTTATTACTGATGTTGCCGGGGTAGGCGTAAAGATTTCCTTTTTCCGTGAGTTCTGTTCCTTCCAAGTTTAGAGCTTTGATTGCGTTTTGTGTTTCTAGATCCAAGGGTTCTGAATTAATCAAAATTACGTCTCTGGTTCGCTGGGCTAGGATCTGTTCTAGGTTTTTTTCAAAGTCTTCAAAAAGTTCCTCCTCACTTTTGAGTCCGACTTTTTCCATGGCTTCTTCACGCAAGACGTCGTTCTCAATTAGAAGAGCGATTTCCCATTCGTCATCTACTCGTTGTTGGTCAATTTCCTGCTCAATTTCCAAGTCAAAAAGTTTTGGTGCCAAAGTGTTAGCCACAACATTTGGATCCGTGATTAAGGTGGGATCTGCAAAAATCATGTTCAGCGTTGTGTTTGTGGCAAGGGTGTAGGATTCGCCAGATTGGAAATCTTCCACGCGTATTTCACCTCGCCGGGCAGGTAATTTGGTAAAACCTTGCTGTTCAGCCTGAGCAATTTCCTCATAATATCCGTGGGATAGAATCTGTAAATAAAAAAGCCGCGCCGTGATTGCGCCCGTCACGACTAAAACTATAAGGAGTAGTATGCTGATTCTGGAGAAAGCGAAATCTCTGTTCATAAGTTTTAGGTGGACTACTATAATAGCTTTTGATAGCATTCCGGCGCAAACCTTAACACATTGCCATGCACCGTAAAACCACTTTGACCAATGGGCTTCGAGTAATTACCGAATCTATTGAAGGGACAAAAGCCGTTACAGCGCTTGTTTTAGTGAAAGCTGGATCTCGCTGGGAGCATAAAGAAATCAATGGAATCTCGCACTTTTTGGAACATATGTTCTTCAAAGGTGCCAAGCGTTATGAAAATGCCAAGGCAGTTTCTGAGGCGATTGATGGGGTAGGTGGTGAATTCAATGCCTTCACTGGCAAGGAATACGCCGGTTATTACGTAAAGTTGGCGGCGGATCATCTTCCTTTGGCGCTTGATGTGCTTTCTGACATGATGCTGAACGCGCGTTTTGATCAGGAGGAAATTGAAAAGGAGCGAGGGGTGATCAATGAGGAATTCAACATGTACCAAGACACTCCAATGTATCAAGTTGCGTGGAATTTTGAGCGAGCGATTTTTGGAGACCAGCCACTGGGTTGGGATGAAGTTGGGACAAAAGATGTGATTGCAAAACTACAGCGAGAGGATTTTGTGAAATACAAAGAAGCCCTCTACACACCTGGTAATATGGTGCTTTGTTTGAGCGGAGCTGTGAATCATGAAGATGCTGTTAAGATGGCGGAAAAATATTTCCCCTTGAAAGAGACGGAAGTTGGAATTGAATTGAAAGATTTTGAGGAAGGTTTGGAATCTGTTGAGCGAATAAGTCTACAAACAAAGAATACGGAGCAGTCTCACTTAGTTTGCGGATTCAAGTCTTTGCCAGCAGAACATCCTGACTACTATGTTTTGAAAGTAATGGCTTCTGTTTTGGGAGGTAATATGAGCTCCCGAATGTTTACTGCTGTTAGGGAAGAGAAAGGTTTGGCTTACTACATTTCTTGTGGAGTTGAGGCCTATTTTGATACAGGAACTTTTTACACTCGCGCAGGTGTGAATGTGGATAAAATTACGGATGCGGTGACTGCAATTATTGAAGAGTATGACAAAGTTCGTTACGTGGAAATTCCGGAGGCGGAACTTAAAAAGGGGAAGGAGTTCTTGAAAGGAAAACTAACTTTGGCTTTGGAAGATTCAGAGGACATGGCCCAACTTTTGGCCAGGCATGAACTTTTGTATGACAAAATCCAAACTTTCAATGACATCGCCAAGCAAATTGATGCCGTTACAGCGGAAGATATTAAACGTGTGGCTGAAGAGTTATTCAAAGATGAATCCCTTTATCTTGCGGTGATTGGACCTTACGAAGACAAGAAGATGTTTGAGGG
>PJEL010004817.1_pt1 | contig 11025 bp, 9 predicted proteins | sample 1853271 | NCBI WGS metagenome assembly PJEL01 (sample SAMN08108733, study PRJNA415343) | Invertebrate metagenome, whole genome shotgun sequencing project. | host: Globobulimina | place: Sweden: Gullmar Fjord | collected 2015-08 | reverse complement strand
GATTGACTGCGAAATTGTGGTTCTGTGCTGAGATTTCAATACGGCCATCTGGCTCAAATCGGATTGGATGGTTTCCTCCGTGATGTCCAAACTTGAGCTTGAAGGTATCAGCACCGAATGCTTGGCCCAAAACTTGGTGCCCCATACAGATTCCAAATACAGGCTTTTTACCAACAATCTTTTTTGCATTCTCAACAGCATATGGAACAGCAGAAGGATCTCCTGGTCCATTTGAAAAGAAGACACCATCAGGGTTCATCTCCAACACCTTTTCTGCAGGATAATCAGCTGGAACGACAGTCAACTGGCAGTTATATGATGCAAGTCGGCGGAGAATATTTTGCTTGATTCCAAAATCGTAGCAGACTACTTTATACGGCTGTTCCTGGGAGGAAGCATCACTGCTGAATTCCCACTCTCCAGAAGTGTCCTTCCACTCATATGGCTCAGAGCACGTGACTTCTTTGATCAAATCTTTCCCTACAATACTCCAACTCTTTGTCATAGCAATCAATTCTTCATCCGTCTTGGATGCATCCGTGCAAATCACACCATTCAGGCATCCATCCACCCGCAATCTCCTAGTGATAGCTCTTGTGTCTACATTTGCAATACCCATGACTTTCTGAGACTTGCAATATTCATCAAGAGACATATTAGATCTGTAGTTCGACACTGACAACGAAAGGTCGCGCACAATCACCCCACCCAGATGGCATTTGGTAGACTCCATATCCTCAGGGTTGATTCCCACATTGCCAATGTGTGGGTAGGTAAATACCACAAACTGACCCTTGTAACTAGGATCAGTCAAAATCTCTTGGTACCCAGTCATAGATGTATTGAAGACACACTCTCCTACCTCCACACCAGTATGACCAAACGCAGTACCATGCCACACACTTCCATCTTCCAGCACCAATCTGCACAACACAACACAACTCAGACCCATCCCCCGGATCGTTCGCCAAATATTCGTACATCAAACATACCTAGCACCTGGCTTTGAAGCCCACGGAGATTCCCCCGTAGCTTTTGCCAGCACTGCCACTCGCCTTGCTGCCCTAATTCCCGGAAAAGTAGGGCAAGCCATTTTGCCTCGAGTACCCTGAGCTGCCCCATTCCATGCCATCTTTGGAGCATTTTGGAATGATTTCTGTGTACGTACGCCACCAGAAGTCTGAAGATGCACAGGCATCGACATTAGGGCGTGGTTGGAGGTTGCCATGCAACTTTGAACGGATCCCAACACCAACACCATCTCTGCGTAGATAAATGTTTATGTGGTTCTGAAACTATCCAGTGATGGTATTGAATATGATGAATTTTCTTTTGATACGAATCCCACTGCGATATGGTATGCCTTTTATAGTCTCGAGTTTTTCTACATAGAATGTTTAACATTTTTTGTAACTTAAGTAACATTTTTATGTTTGCTAGCGCTAGCGCTGCCCTACTTGGTGTACGACGTCGATCCTCTCAGGATCGTAGCAAAAAATAACTACTTATTTCTAGTGCTGATCGTTGGCATTGATCGTGTACACACCAGGTATGTTGCGTAGACAGCATGAATGAACCATGGCTACTTGGAGGACTACATCCCCATTCTCTGGGGATTGAAATATACTCAATCAGTTGATATCATTATTGTTTTGGATGTACATGATGTGATAGGAATGGCCATTCACATAGATGCTGTTGCGTGTAGAAATATCTAGACATTTACAGAGACGCTCTCGAGGTGTGGCAAGATGAGTGCACGGCGTTCTGTGTTTCGCTTGTGTCGCAGGTTGTCTGCTGTAGGACGAGGTGGAATGGGGCAAGAACTGCGTATGGTGACCTGTGCTCCCCAATGTGCTGGTACTAGTTTGGGTAGGGGTGAGGTAGGGGTGCTTGGTGGACAGGGAATGTGGGGCATGACAATGCCAAGATACATGTCATCTCTTCCTGATCATGAAGAGCTTTCCATGCCGGCATTGTCTCCAACGATGTCTCAAGGTAATATTGTTGCATGGAAGAAGAAGGAGGGAGATTCTGTCCAGCCTGGGGATATTTATTGTGAGGTGGAGACAGACAAGGCTACGATTGAATGGGAAGCGCAGGAGGAGGGATATATTGCAAAGATTTTGAAGGGCGATGGATCGCAAAATATTGATGTTGGTGTTCCTGTTGCTATTGTTGTGGAAGAACAAGGGGATGTTGCTGCCTTTGCAAATTACACTGGTGGTGAGGCCCCTGCTGCACAGGAGGCAGCACCTGTGGCACAAGCCCCCGCAGCAGCTGCCGGTGCTGGGGGTAGTTTTCCGGTACATGAAGTGATGAGCATGCCTGCATTGTCTCCTACAATGTCAGAGGGGACACTTTTGAAATGGAAAAAGTCTGTTGGAGATGAGATTGCTGCAGGTGATGTGTTGGCAGAGATTGAGACCGACAAGGCAAGTATGGAATGGGAAGCACAGGAGGATGGAGTGCTTGCACAAATCTTGGTTCAGGAAGGAACATCTGGTATTCAGGTTGGGGCCCCAGTGTTTGTACAAGTTGATAGTGTTGATGACGTGGATGCATTCAAGGCATTTACCGCGGCAGATGCAGGAGCCAGTACAGCACCAGTGGGTATTAAAACAGAGGCTGTGACAGAGGCTCCTGCTATGGCTGCTGCACCGGCATCTACGCCGGCAGCTCCAGTCTCGAAGGCTCCTAGTGTACCAGTAACACCAAGAAAAGCAGGTGAAAGAGTTGTTGCGAGTCCATATGCTCGCAGCCTTGCATTGGAAAATAATGTCGACCTGTCCACTCTCCAAGGCTCTGGACCAGGTGGCAGAATTGTTGCTGCAGATGTGTTGGGAGCTCCAGCAGGCTCTGCTTCAGCGGTGATGAGTCAATTTACGGATATTACAAATTCAAATATCAGAAAAATCATCGCACAAAGGCTTTTGGAGTCCAAGCAGCAGATTCCACACTACTATCTTACTGCTACCTGCCGTATTGATACAGTCTCTGATGTTAGGGCAAAATTAAACAAAGATTTGGCAGCATCCGATGGAGGAAAAATTAGCATGAATGATTTTATAATCAAAGCTTCAGCAATGGCTCTGAAGAAGGTTCCAGAGGCCAATGCATCATGGCATGGGGACTTTATAAGGCAGTACAACTCTGTGCACTGTAGTGTTGCTGTGCAAACTCCGGCTGGCTTGATGGTACCAGTTGTTCGTAACGCAGATAAGAAAGGGCTGGCTGCTATATCATCAGATGTGAAATCTTTGGCAGCAAAGGCCAGGGAGGGCAAGCTTGACCCTGCAGCGTCAGCTGATGGAACATTCACCATATCAAATTTGGGAATGTTTGGTGTGTCACAATTCTCTGCCATTGTCAATCCTCCACAGGCATGTATATTAGCTGTAGGATCTGCGGAAAAGAAGGTTGTACCTTCAGAGAATGGAAGTGGATTTGAGGAGGGAACCTTTGTCACTGTGACCCTGAGTTGTGACCACAGAGTCATTGACGGAGCAGTGGGTGCCCAATGGCTCCAGGCTTTCAAGGGATACCTGGAAAATCCAGCTAGCATGTTACTGTAAATTTAGTTCTCCTTTATTAAAGATGTAATACATCAATCAATCTGATGATGCCGGTGGGATGTTGATTTATGATCCAAATGTAATGGTGCTTTTGACTCGGCACAAGCTCTCATACACCTGATCTTCATTGATCGCTTTATTCTGATATAGTTCTCGGATGCAATCAATTTTTGAGCAAGCTTTCAAGATTTTTCTCTCTTGAGCAAGACCTGGCATAGACTGAACACAGAGCCCCTTTGAAATATTGCCTACTACCTTTTCTGCAATTTCTCCAGCATCCTCAATGATATCAGCTGGAAATCCCAAGCTCTCTGCCAAAGCAATGCCATAATGCTCAGATTCTTGAATTCTTCCTGGATAAATTTTCCTATTTTCTTGCCTCTGTTCATCTGTATCAAAAATATGTATCCGCAAGGAGCAGCAAGTGGGATAGAGCAGACTCAGATTTGCCAATGAGTCGACATGAGTGGTTATCAAAGCTTTGCTCCCACTGCAGACCATCGTCTCTATGATGGCCCAACTCAAGGCAATGGAATCAGAAGATGAAGAAGAGTCGCATAATTCATCAATGAGAATCAGACTTTCATCGGATGCCGAACGAATGCTCCTTGTGACTTGAATCATCTTCTGATTGAACAAAGACCCATGACCTTTGAACACGTTTTCTTTAATCATTGATATACTTTTGAAAGGAGTCAGACACATGAACGAGGCAGGTACAAACGATCCAATTTGTGCCAGAATCGCAAGCATCCCATTTTGCTTGAGAAATGTGCTCTTTCCAGCCATATTTGGTCCCGAGAGAATTTGCACACTGCACTCCTCTGCCAAGTATGTGTCATTACTGACATAGTCGTCGAGAATGTCCTCCAAAATCGGATGCCTTCCTTGCTGAATAATAAGAGGACCATTCTTTGTGACGATGGGTCTTGTATATCCATCCTTTTGTGAGCAAAATACCGCCATGGCTGAAAGCAAATCAATCTCCCCAATCACATCTTGCAAGGAGACAATCCACTCCAAATGATTACTGACGACAGAGCCACATTGATCGCGTAATATCTCTTCTGTAATCTTCAGGCATTCAATAGACGAATCATGAATTCTCATATTCAGTGCATTGAGTTCTTCACAAGTTGCCTGGATAGTTTTGCCATTGTCAGAGAGGCACACAAGACCACTCCCTTCTGGGAGTTGCAAGGGCTGCTCAGGTTGTCCCTCTCCATCAACCATCCAAGACGGGGATGGGGGCCCATGAGTCCTTGATTTCATCAGAAAGAAAAACCCTCGTGACCAGGAATACTTGACGGTCAATGTTGCGCACTCTGCAGGGTATGTGTTTCTGAGCATGGATGCCAGTTCGTGAACATGCTCTGTGGCCACAGTGAATCTGTTCCTATGGGCATCAAGGAGCTGGCATCCACTCTTCAAGGCAAAAATCTGTTGCGTCTTTGTTATGAAAGGGTTCTTTTTAGAGTCCATCATGACTGATTCGACAATATTTTCATCGAACAAAGATTCCAAAGTTTCAGTGACAGCACCACTCACCTGGCGGTTCAGCACACCCCTGAAGGATTCAAACATGCCAGAGTGAAAAGAACGTAGCGCGTTATTGAGGATCACCAAAGCATCACAGAAAGTTTTCAATTCAATCAATCCAGATGTAAGCATGGCAATCTTTTGACTGCTCGTACCCTTGTCCGGATCCATACTCATGATCTTGAGCAAACCATCTGCACTATTTGCTGTGTCAGACAGGCCAGCGAGGCCAGACCTCACAGCGAGCATCCCATCCTGGTCTTCCATCATTTCTTCAACACATTCCTGTCTTTTGATAATGACATCAGGGTCACGAGGTGGCTGCATTAGATTTGACCGAAGTACCCTCTTCCCTCTTTTGGTAATACAAAACCTTGACATCCTTTCAAACAGACTGGGTATCGATCCATTACCCCGAGTACACGACTGAGAAAATATATTCAGCATATTCAAGCAATCTGTGTGAATAATGTTCATATAGAGACAATTTTCGATATCTTTGATGACCTTTATAGCATTTCTACTGACCACAAGGCCAAACTCTGCCTCTGCAATAACCCCGAGTGCATGAACAGCTCCATGATACGTGCACTTGTCATGCTGATGACGAGAACGTTGATCAAGAACATTCTGCATCTTTTGAAGCATCTGATACCCCTGAGTTATGTCGAATGAAGACTTGGAGAGTGTGAAAAACTCTGCATGAGGAATCTTGGACGAAATCAGTCGCTCCATGGTTTTCGCATGTGTTGGCAGAACGACAGCAACGACTCTTGAAGATCCACCCATTTTCAATATCCATTCATCAAGCCAAAGGAGATCACTAGTCAAAGCATCCTCAACAGCATGCCCACCCTCTCCACAATGTGCACATTCTCCTACATACAGTGTATAACCCCCATCAATCTCCATTGCAGCCATTCCCATCTGCATGTATAAAGCATGATGAATTAGTATCTATGGATCCATGTCCAAATATCAATCTCAATTGTCAACACACCATTCCCTCTCGACCTTGATAATTCACTGCCAGGATCCACCGTTCATCTCCTTCTTGTGGGTCATCACCACGCGTATCTATATTATCATTTTGAGAATGATTCTTTCTCAGGGTATGCAGGGCCAGGGCTACTTCCGACATGTCGGAATGATGCTGCAGAGTACCTTGGTAGACGACACCAACCAACCGGTGGTTTCACAACAACGCCTGTATCAGTTACTATCAAAATAATGATGAATATATATATAATACGAATTGCGATATGATTAACATATTGTAGCACATACATATAAAGACAGTCTTGGGCACACGAGTCTATGTCAGAATGAGTTCATGCACTTTGCATGAATGCTATGGCAACTCTGGAACAACATTCCATAATGTCACAACTCCATCGTCTCCTGCCGATGCAAGAGTTCCTATACAGCCACTTGTACACTCTATAGATGGTCTCCACCGAACACAATTTACATCTTGACTGTGGGCATGTAGCTGTTGTGCAGCTATGGTGGTTTCTTGTGTGAGTGAATCAAAGGATATCACATGTATGACATCATCTCCACCTCCTGTAGCAATATAGATTGTTTCACCTTGCCGTAACATGTCTATTGAATATACACTGCGTGTATGTAGACCAGAAAGTGTCTTCAATAAGGTACATTCTACAGACTCTGCGCTCATGATACAACAATGTTATACAACCTCATTACAATCATTCTGTACACACACAACATACCACCATGAGATGCATTTGTTATTTCCCAGATTTTTATAGTACAGTCATCCCCACATGTAGCCATATAAGATCCTTCAGCATCAAATGTGACATCCCAAACAGTTGATGCATGTGCAGATGCAAGAGTCTTGACACACACCCATTCACTATCCTCTGATTCCATCCAAAGCTTTACCGAATCATCATAGCTCACAGACGCTAGGAGCTCTCCATGAGGATGCCATGTGACGGCTTTGACATCCTGAGAATGCCCATGCTTTACATCAACAACATCAAAGTCTTCGCCTGGCTGACTTTCCCAAAACCATACAGTTTTATCCCTGCCACAGGTGGCCATCATGGATCCGTTTGGATTCCATGCCACTCCTTTAACTTCACTCTCATGTCCTTCCAGAACTGCAACACTTTCCCATTCTTCCTCGTCTCCATCACGAATCTTCTCCCAGAGTACCACAGTTTTATCAAAACTTGCTGTTGCCAGAAATTGGCCATCTGGAGACCAGCAACATGACCGGATTGTCCCCGTATGGGCACCATCCAAAATATGAGATGTCTTCCATACAGCAGTGTTACTGTTGTTATTGTTAGATTCTTTCATTTCTTTCCAGAGTCTCACCGTTTTGTCCCCTCCACAACTGGCCAAAACAGTCCCACAAGGAGACCAAGCAACAGACCAAACTCTATCCAGATGACCAGATAGGTCACATGCTCGTTTCATACGTGCCATAATTTCAATATATAATACTAAATAATTCTTCTATGATGCCAGGATGCGCCTCACGCATCTACAGGCAAAACTTTGTACCAATCATGTCTCAGACTAGGCAACTTTTCTAGAGGCAACGAAGAGAATCTGCACCCATGAAATAATCCTTGATGGGTTCCTATAGTTTTATAATGATAGAAAGACCATTAAATAATCCAGAGAGAATGTAATATCATCGTAGATGAGAATGAATGAATCAAAATGATTATGAAGTCAGATGCCTGCATGCATTCTCTACACTTTTAAAACTCAATTCAAGAATTTATTCGATATATAATGGATGAGATTGACTCTCATCCATCTATTTCTTCTAGTGAAGATCTCTTGGAAGTATATCAAGGGGGAGAGAAGACATGGCGAGTATTTTTAGGTGGCTTGTTGGATGCACATTCCGATGCAGATGTGTCTGCTCTTTTCGCTTCTTTTGGCATAACGGTTCTCTCCGTTGATAGAATGGGACCATATAAAGAACGTGTGTTTTACAGACGCAATAAAAGGGTTCGAGCGAGGTATGAACGTCGCATTTCGTTTCTGACCTGTCGAGCTGCAGGAGAGAATGATGGACCTCTTCACAAGGCTCTGCGATCGTTGCATGGAACTCGCTGGAAAGGTACCACGCTACGATGTCAGCTGGCAAAGTCTTCCGGTCTTGATAGAGTTCGAGAAGAAATTGAGATGGATTCAAAACTCAAGGGCCGTGAAGCTCTGGATGACGTTGAACCCATCATGCCCATGTATCAGGGTGATCTTGAGCATGGAGGAAACACAGTTCACTTTGAGGACGAGGACGAGGACAGTGGGGAGCTTGAAGAATCTTTATGGGATTCAATTGAAACTCCCAAGCAAGCAGTGTATAATTATGAAAAACATCTGGAAATGTGCAATGCATTGGCCAGAGAGCAGCATGGTGATGAGCCCAAAACTGAGGAAAAAGGAGTGTCGGTTGTGGAGGCTTTCCTTCAGGCACAGGATGCCGCGCGATTGAAAAGGAGAGAAGAGCGGAGACAGGCAAGTTTTGCTTCGTATCTGGCCAAGGAAAAGAGGGAAGAGGAGGGAGACTCGTTGGCTGTTGTTGACTTTGCATCTGATGATGACAATCATGCCAAGCACGTAGAGGCCTTTGATCTCAGTCGATTTGACGACAGCGATGATGATATTATTCCTCAGGTCGATGGGGTGCACGACGATAGTAGTAATAGTAGTAGTAGTAGTAGCAGCAGCAGCAGTGGCACTAGCAGCAGCAGTAGTGGTGAAGATGACAGCGATGATGCACCATCATCTCCTTCATCGGCGTCACATGACTCATCGTCCGAAAGTGACAAAAGAATTTCAGAAGATGAATTGAGTGATGGTGATCTCGCCGCCGAGTTGTTTCCTGGCGGAGCTTCATTTCATGCAAAAAATGACGCATCGCAGGCACAGGAACAAGCAAAGCTGGGTGCCCATAGTGAACGTATACAGGCAAGTTTGAAGCAGTACCGCAAACGGGCCCGGAGAATATCCATGTCAGGTCCATCTTTTTAATGCATGCTTCCGATTGTAAGAATTTCATACACGAGTTACATTCAATCATCAAAACCAAGCTCTTGAAGGGGCTGTTTAATCATAAGGTTCTTCGACATACGGCATTCTAGATATGCCTTGACTTCCTTCTTACATGTATCTGAGGCAGTTTTTCCTTTGTTCTCCTTGATACACAACATATATGCCTCCTTCTCTTTGGTGCATTCTCCAAAATGGTCCAAAGGAAAGACCCCCTTTTCAGGAGGCTTTGGAGCTGACGTCTTACTGGTCCCTACACCACCAAAGTTTGACATCACATACTTATTTTATGCAAACATACTATAATATTTTTTTATATCTTAATGCAACCTGTTCCTTTAAAGTGTTGAAATTTCAACGAAATCAGACATCCGATAGGTTTTTTTTGAAAACCGTTGGAAACAATTGTTGTATAGTCTAGACTGAGATCTTATCGTCGAGAAATCACCAATAAAGGCCCATATATAGTATGACTCTAGAAATGATGCTTTGAGAAAGAGGGTACCCTACATAATAATATGAGGAGGACCGGAGTAACGAAACCCATCAAAATATAGGCATATGCCTTCCAAGCTACCAAGGCATACTATAGCACTATGGTACATCATTTCATACGTGCTCTAAGAAGTATCATCAATCAAGAACATATCGACACAGCAAAGGTACTCCGAGGTAGTAATTCACAAGAATTAGGCAATGTAGACACGCTGAGGGAGGCCTGAAGCCCTGCAGATGGGACAGGTTGTCATCTGCTCTGTGCTGCAGCGTTGGCACAGACACATGTGGCCACATCCGCTCATCATTGTATCCATGGTGGCATTCATACACACGCGGCACGGAGGGAGCCTGTACAAATTCTGTGGTGTTGCACCGAGATTTTCATCTTCAGAAATCTCCATGGGTCCACGTCTGCCTTGCTGAGCATGTTGTTGCAGGGCAGCAACCATATCTGTCCTATCTTTGCTTCTTGGAGTTGACAATGCAGTCCATCGATGATTCAGGCGAGCATGGACATCTTCATAAGCCTCAAGCAAGGCACGGATTGTCTCGACATCCCTAGCACTCCTGGAAGCATGCATGAGGGCAGTCATTCCAAAATTGTCCACAGCATGCACATTAGCACCAGCCTCAAGCAAGGCTCGGACTCTTTTCACATCACCACCCTCTCCAGAAGCATACATCAGTGCAGTCATTCCAAAATCGTCAACAGCATGCACATTAGCACCAGCCTCAAGCAATGCTCGGACTCTTTCCACATCACCACCCATTTCACAAGCATGCATCAATGCAGTCTCTCCTTCATTGTCCACAGCATGCATGTCAGCACCAGCTTCAAGCAAGGCACGGACTCTGTCGACATCGCCACTCTGTCCACAAGCATACATGAATACAGTATCTCCTTCATCGTCGACATGGTTCACATCAGCACCAGCCTCAAGCAAGGCACGGACTCTTTCCAAATCACTACGGTACACAGCATGCGACAGCGCAGTCATTCCAAAATTGTCGACAGCATGTATGTCAGCACCAGCCTCAAGCAATGTACGGATTGTCTCGACATCACCAACCTCTTGACAAGCATGCATGAGGGCAGTCATTCCAAAATTGTCGACAGCATGCACATTAGCACCAGCCTCAAGCAATGTACGGATTGTCTCGACATCACCAACCTCTTGACAAGCATGCATGAGGGCAGTCAATCCTCCATCGTCCACAGCATCTACATTATCACCATTCTCAAGCAAGGCACGAACTCTTTCCACATCACCATACTCCCTACAAGCAACTATCAAGGGAGTCCATCCAAAAACATAAGCCTCGTCCCACATCTTTGGACACTTTGCTACGGTTTAAACGTATTTATGGT
>PJEL010004816.1_pt1 | contig 11026 bp, 10 predicted proteins | sample 1853271 | NCBI WGS metagenome assembly PJEL01 (sample SAMN08108733, study PRJNA415343) | Invertebrate metagenome, whole genome shotgun sequencing project. | host: Globobulimina | place: Sweden: Gullmar Fjord | collected 2015-08 | reverse complement strand
TTTAGATACTATTCAAGTAATTGAAAACAATATGGTTAAAGTTCTTTCATGGTATGACAATGAGTGGGGTTACTCTACAAGACTTGTTGACATGGGTGTACACGTAGCAACAAACTAATTAGGCAAGGCAAAAAATTAATGAAATTACAAGAAATTAAAAATATTGACATATCTGGTAAAAGAGTTTTTATTAGATGTGATTTTAATGTTCCAATGGATGAATATAACAATATTACTGATGATAGAAGAATTAGATCAGCATTAAATACAGTTAGATATTGTATTGATAATGACTGTTCAATAATTTTAGCATCACACTTTGGAAGACCAAAAAATGGTTTTGAAGAAGAGTTTTCTCTTAAACCAATTGCAAAAAGGCTACATACACTTTTAAAGCAAGAAATAAAAATGGCCCCAAGTATTATTTGTGATGATACTATTGCTATGGCTTCATCTTTAGAAGCTGGAGAAATTTTACTTTTAGAAAATATGAGATTTGAAGCTGGTGAAACAAAAAATGATGAAGAACTAAGTGCAAAACTTGCTTCTATGGCAGATGTTTATATCAATGATGCCTTTGGTGTTTCACATAGAGCACATGCTTCTGTTGAAGGTATTTCACAACATTTTGATATTGATTCAAAAGCTGCTGGTTTCTTACTTGCTAAAGAAATTAAATTTTTTCATCATATTGTTCATGCTCCAAAAAGACCATTTGTTTCTATTGTAGGTGGTTCAAAAGTTTCTGGAAAATTACAAGCACTTTACAACCTTGTACCTAAAGTTGATAAAATTTTAATTGGTGGAGGAATGGCCTTTACATTCCTTAAAGCATTAGGTCATGAAGTTGGTAATTCTTTAGTTGAAGATGATTTAATTCCAGAAGCTATTAAAATTATGGATGAAGCAAAAAAATTAGGTGTTAAGTTTTACTTACCAGTTGATGTAGTTGCTGCTGAAGCATTTAATGAAGAAGCAATCGCTAAATTAGTAACTGCTCAAGAAATTCCAAAAGATTGGATGGGATTAGATATTGGACCTGCAACTGCATTATTATTTGCACAAGCACTTGAAGATGCTAATACTATTTTATGGAATGGACCAATGGGTGTTTATGAAATGGATAAATTTGCAAAAGGAAGTACTAAACTTTCTCATGCTGTTGCTTCTTCGTATGCTACAACTGTTGTTGGTGGTGGTGATACTGCTGACTTAGTTAGAGTTACAGGTGATGAAGATGAAATGACATTTATTTCAACTGGTGGTGGAGCTTCATTAGAATTAATTGAAGGTAAAGTTTTACCAGGTGTTAAAGCACTTGTAATTGAGGACAAATAATGGCAATTATTGCTAGTAACTTTAAAACAAATCATACTAGAAAATCAACTTCTTTATTTATAAATGAAGTAAATGAGTTTTTAGAGACTAATCAAATATCAAGTGATGTATATATTTTCCCTACAGCTACATCTCTTGATTCATTTAATACTGTTTCAAATTTTACAATTGGAGCTCAAAATGCTTATGCAACTGTAAAAGGTTCTTTTACTGGTGAAATTGGAACAGAACAATTAGATGAATTTGAAATTAAAACTATTTTAATTGGTCACAGTGAAAGAAGGCATGTTTTAGGTGAATCTCAAGAAGAAATCGCTAAAAAATTTGCTTTTTATAAAGAACTTAACTATAAAATAATTTACTGTATTGGTGAACCTTTAGAAGTTAAAGAAGCTGGATTAGAAAAGACATTAGAGTATGTTTATGAACAATTAGATGGTATTGATACTAATTATGAAAATTTAGTTTTAGCTTATGAACCTGTTTGGGCAATTGGTACAGGAGTAACTGCTACAAATGATGATATTACAGCAGTTCATTTAGCAATTAAATCTCAAATTGATAAACCGCTATTATATGGTGGTTCAGTTAAAGTAGCAAACGTTAGAGAAATATGTCAATTAGATGGTGTTGATGGTGCTTTAATTGGTACTGCTTCATGGAAAATTGAAGATTTCAAACAAATTATTGAAAATACAAAGGACGTATAATGTTTATGAAGGGCAAAAAAGGTGTAATTTTAGGTGTTGCAAATAATAAGTCTATTGCTTATGGTATTGCAAAAGCATGTGCTGATCAAGGCGCAGAAATTGCATTTACTTATTTAAATGATTCTTTAAAGAAAAGAGTTGAACCAATTGCTGAAGAATTTGGACGTGCTGATTATGTATATCCTTGTGATGTTTCAAATCCTGATGAAATTAAAGCATTAAAAGAATCAATTGAAAAAGACATGGGTCAAATTGATTTTATTGTTCATTCAATTGCATTTGCACCTAAATCTGGACTTTCTGGAAGATTTTACGATATTACAAAAGAAGCATTTGATGTTGCTATGGATGTTTCTGTTTATTCATTAATTGAAGTGGTAAGAGAATTAAAACCTTTATTAACTTCTGATTCTTCAATTTTAACATTAACTTATTATGGTGGAGCAAAATATATCCCTAACTATAATTTAATGGGTGTTGCAAAAGCTGCATTAGAAATGACTACTAAATACTTAGCTGAAGATTTAGGAAAAGATGGAATTAGAGTAAATGCTATTTCAGCAGGTCCTATTAAAACTTTAGCAGCAGCAGGAATCAGTGATTTCAGATTTATGCTTAAATGGAATGAAGCTCATGCTCCACTTAAAAAGAATGTTACTATTAATGAAGTTGGAAACTCAGGAATGTATTTACTTTCTGATTTATCTTCAGCTGTTACTGGTGAAATTCATTATGTAGATTGTGGATATAATGTAATGGGTATGCCAGCTGTTAATTTTGATGAAAATGGTAAACCAGCAATTGCTTGGAATGGTGAGAAATAGTTATAAGTTTTAGTTTTTAGAGAACTTCTACTATGAAAGAAAAGATTTAGATATTTATTATGTTTAAGTCTTTTCTTCTATCTTGGCTTTTAAATATAATGCTTCTTTCTCTCTATACTTAATAAAGTTTTACTTTTAAATTTACTAGAACAAATTTTAAATTAAGATTTTAAAGAATAGGAAACAATAAAAAATGAATATAAATTTTAAAGAATTAGCAAATAAATATCAAACACCTTATTACGTTTATGACTTTGATCATATTACAAAACAGTATGAAGAATTAAAAGGTTCTTTTAAAGCTAGAAAATCACTTTTAGCATATGCTGTTAAAGCAAACTCAAACCTTTCAGTTATAAAACACTTAGCTGAACTTGGAGCAGGAGCTGATTGTGTTTCTATTGGAGAAGTAAAAAGAGCAATAAAAGTAGGGGTTCAACCTTATAAAATCATTTTTTCTGGTGTTGGAAAAATTGATTCTGAAATTAAAGAAGCATTAGAACTTGGGATATTAATGATTAATGTTGAAAGTGCAGCTGAACTTAATAGAGTTGAAAGTATTTCAAAAGAATTAAATATTATTGCGAGAATTTCAATTAGAGTAAACCCTAATATTGATCCTTTAACACATCCTTATATTTCAACTGGATTACATGAAAATAAATTTGGAGTAGATATTGATACTGCAAAAAGAATGTATATTCAATGTAAGAATTCAAGCTCATTAGAAGCAACAGGTATTCATTTACATATAGGGTCTCAATTAACTAAGTTAGATCCAATAAAAGAATCTGTAAAAATTGTTGCTGATTTAGTAAGAAACTTAAAAGCAATTAATATTGATCTTTCTTTCTTTGATGTTGGTGGTGGTCTTGGGATTGTATATGATAATGAAAAATTAATTGATACAAATGAATATGCACAATCTATTTTAGAATGTTTATTTGGTTTAGATATTACTGTTGTTTGTGAACCAGGAAGATTCTTAGTAGGAAATTCAGGTGTCTTTGTTTCAAAAGTGTTATATGAAAAAATCAATGGTGATAAGAGATTTGTTATTATTGATGGAGCAATGAATGATTTAATTAGACCATCTTTATATAATGCATATCATAAAGTTGAAGTACTTAATGATAATAAAGAATTATCTGATTGTAACTTAGTTGGTCCGGTATGTGAAAGTGGTGATTTCTTTGCAAAAGATGTTCAGCTACCTCAAACAGAACATAATGATTTAGTTGCAATTTATTCAGCTGGAGCATATTGTTTTACAATGGCATCTAATTATAATACAAGAGGAAAAGTTGCTGAAATTGCTGTAGAAAATGGAATTGATAGAATGATTAGAAAAAGAGAAAAATTCGAAGATTTAATTGCTTTAGAAGAAGAATATATAAAATAATTATCAACTAAAAGGTTAAAAATGAATGAAGCAGGATTACAGAGTTTAAGAGATAAATTAGATAATATTGATAATGAATTATTAACATTAATTAATGAACGAATGAAAATTGTTCATGAAGTTGGTGTTGTAAAAGCTCAAAGTGGTGGTTCAATTTATAGACCTGAACGAGAGAAAGCTATTATTGATAGATTAGAATCTTTAAATGATGGTATGTTAAATAGATCAGCTATTGAAGCACTTTTTTTAGAAATTTTTGCGATTTCTAGAAATTTAGAATTGCCTGAAAATGTAGCTTATCTTGGACCTGAAGGGTCTTTTACTCATCAAGCAGCAGAAGCTAGATTTGGAGCTATGAGTTCATATGTATCTATATCTTCAATCAAAGGTATTTTTAGAGAAGTAGATACAAGAAAAGCTAAATTTGGTGTTGTACCTATAGAAAATTCTTCAAATGGAATTGTTACAGATACAGTTACATGTTTAAATAGATATAATTTAAAAATTATTGCTGAAGTTGTACTTGATATTCATCATACATTAGCTTCAACATGTGATAAGATTGAAGATATTAAAAGAATTTATTCAAAAGATATTGCTTTTGAACAATGTAGAAAATTCTTATCAAATTTTGGTCTTGATGAAGTAGAATTAATTCCAATTGAATCAACTACAAAAGCTGCAAAAATAGCAGCAAAAGAGCCAGGAAGTGCAGCAATTTGTCCTCATGTAGGAGCAAAATTACATAATCTTCCAATATTATTTGAAAATATTGAAGATAAAGACAATAATAAAACAAGATTTTTTATAATAAGTGATTTTGAAAATGCAGCATCAGGTAATGATAAAACGTCTATTTTAGTTGAATTTTTAGATAGACAAGGTGCCTTAGTAGACTTTTTATCAGATTTTAATAATGCTGGAATTAACTTTACAAAAATTAAATCTCATATTGTTCAAGGTAACTCAATTTTCTTTATTGATTTTGATGGTCACCAAGATGATGAGAATGTAGCACCAATATTAAAAAAACATGGTGATACTATAAAAGTTTTAGGGTCATATGTAAAAGAAGTAAACGATATTTAAAAGAATTATAAAAGTATAGGAATACAAATGGAATTTAATAAAGTATTAGACAATGTAACAACTTACGAAGCAGGTAAACCAATCGAATTGGTTGTAAGAGAATATGGTATTGATCCAAAAGATATTATTAAACTTGCCTCAAATGAGAACCCATATGGTACATCTACTAAAGTTACAGCAAAAATAAAAGAAATAGCTGAAAGTATGTTTGTTTACCCTGATGATTCAATGTATGAATTAAAAGAGGCATTATCAAATAAATTTAATGTGAAAAGTTCAAATGTTATCATTGGTTCAGGTTCAGATCAAATTTTAGAATTTTGTGTTCATGCAAAATGTGATAAAGATTCTAAAATTTTAATGTCAAAAACAACTTTTGCAATGTATGAAATTTATGGAAAGCAAACAGGTTCAACGATTATTAAAACTGTTGATGATGAACATAACTTAGAACAATTTTCTTCTGAATATAAAAAACATGGTGCTGATATTATTTTCTTATGTTTACCAAATAATCCATTAGGTGAATGTTTAGATAAAGATGATGTATATGAATTTTTAAAAACTATTGATTCAAATACTTTAGTTGTTGTTGATGGTGCTTACCAAGAATATGCAAGTTTTAAAGATGAGAAAAAAAGAATTGATGCAAATGATTTAATTTCTACATTTCCTAATTGTATTTATTTAGGAACATTTTCTAAAGCTTATGCATTAGGTGGAATGAGAGTTGGATATGGTATTGCACAAGATGATATTATTAAAACTTTATATAAATTAAGAGCTCCATTTAATATTACAACTTTAACACTTGCTGCTGCTATTGAATCTCTTAAAGATGAAGATTTTGTAACAGAATGTATTGCAAAAAACTTTGATGAAATGACAAGGTATGAAGATTATTCTAAATCAAAAGGTTTTGATTATATTCCATCATATACTAACTTTATTACAATGAAAGTAGGTAATGAATTCTCTTCTAAAGAAGTAGCTCAAGCGTTATTGCAAAGAGGTGTGATTGTAAGAGATCTTACGGGATATGGAGTTAATGCTATTAGAATTACAATTGGTTCAAATGAGCAAAATACAAGAGTATTTAAAATATTAGACGAAGTATTAGAAAAATTAAAATAAATTCAGAAGATGAAATAATGAATATAAAAGATAAATCACTTAAAGAATTAGAAGAAGTATCTCAAAATATAAGAGAACGAATTATTGATGTCGTTTCTAGAAAAGGTGGACACTTTTCTTCAACTTTGGGTGCTGTTGAATTAACAGTAGGAATGCATAGCGTATTTGATGCATATTCAGATCCTTTTATATTTGATGTTTCCCATCAATGTTATCCTCATAAATTATTAACTGGCCGTTGGGAAGAATTTGAAACGATTAGACAATTTGATGGATTAAGTGGATTTACTAAGCCAAATGAAAGTCCTGCTGATTATTTTGTTGCAGGACATAGCTCAACATCTATTTCTTTAGCTGTAGGTGCTGCTAAGGCAATACAACTTAAGAAAGAAAATAGGGTTCCAGTTGTTATGATTGGAGATGGTTCTATGACTGCTGGTATGGTTTATGAAGCACTAAATGAATTAGGTGATTTAAAACTTCCCGTTGTTATTATTCTTAATGATAATGAAATGTCAATTGCTAAACCAATTGGAGCAATTTCAAAGCATCTTTCTAAATTACTTGCAGGTAAACATTATCAAAGTTTTAAAGGAAAAGTTGATTCTTTTATTAAGAAAAATATGCCAGAAGGCACAACTTATTTAGCTAAAAGAATGGAAGAAGCTTTAAAACTTATAACACCTGGTATTTTATTTGAAGAAATGGGTATTGATTATATTGGTCCCATAGATGGTCATAATATTGAAGAAGTAATTGATACTTTGCAACTTGCTAAAGAACTAGGCAAACCTGTTATTGTTCATGCTCGAACAGTAAAAGGAAAAGGTTATAAAATAGCAGAAGGTCAACATGAACATTGGCATGGAGTTGGTCCTTTTAATGTTGAAGATGGAGCTTTTATTAAAAAAATTGCACCAAAATCTGCAACTGCTGTGTTTGCAGATGCTTTATGTCTACTTGCCTGTAAATATGAAAATATTGTAGGTGTAACTGCTGCAATGCCAAGTGGTACGGGTATAAATAAACTAATGGAAAAATTTCCAGATAGATTTTGGGATGTTGCAATTGCTGAACAACATGCTGTTACTTCAATGGCTGCTATGGCAAAAGAAGGGTTTAAACCATTTATTACAATATATTCAACTTTTCTACAAAGAGGATTTGATCAAATAATCCATGATGTATGTCTAATGAATTTACCTGTTGTTTTTGCAATAGATAGAGCAGGTACTGTTGGTAATGATGGAGAAACTCATCAAGGTGCATTTGATATTTCATATTTAAGATTTATTCCTAATATGATTTTATTTGCACCACGTGATAACAAAACACTTGAAGATGCACTAGAATTTTCATATTCATTAACTTCTCCCTGTGCAATAAGGTATCCACGAGGTAGTTTTGATGAAATCGACGCAGATTTTATTCCTTTTGAACTAGGGAAATCACAAGTTATTAAAAAAGGCTCTAGCAATAAACTATTTATTGGTTATGGTGCTGGTGTTGGTCGAGCTTATAATACTGAAAAGCTTCATAAAGAAGATATAACAGTTTTAGATTTAAGATTTATTAAACCACTTGATACAGCAACTTTAATAGACTTATCAAAAACTTATGATGATTGGTATGTTTTTTCTGATTCACAAAAACAAGGTGGAGTAGCAAGTGCTATTTTAGAATTTTTAAATGATGAAAGAATCAATATAAAAGTAACTTCTTTTGAATATAAAGATGATTTTATTGATCATGGAGATACAAAAAAAGTAGAAGAGAGTTTAGGTCTTTTACCAAATCAATTAGTGAAAAGAGTAATATAAAATATGAATGATAAATTATCAGAACTTTTAAATAATAATAACAAATTAGAAATATTAGATTTTTGTACAAAAGCTTTAGAAAATAGTGAAGAAGCACCTTTTTGGAAAGAAAAAATTGTTCCATTTATAGATGCTATCTTATCAGTGCTTTTACCTTTAAAAGAACAAAAACTTTTATTTACACCTGAGGGAAGAATAGTAGAAGAATTAAGCTCTGAACTTTTTTACTCATGGACTGATTTAATTTCATTAAGAACCTTAGCTTTTATTTTAGAGCAAAGTAATGAGGCTGAAAAATTGATTAGAACAGATTATGAAGATGCAAAATACTCAAAAGTTGATTTAGAGATCTTAGGTAAATATCTTAGTTCTTATAAAGTGAATTTAACAGAAGAAGATAATCTTGATTTTCCAGTAGGTAATTATAATCTTCATATAGGAATGGTTACTATTATTAAGAGTTTATTCTAAGAAGAAAAGATCAAATTCTTTTCTTCATTCTTAAAATATAAAGTGAATTTATAAACAATGTTATTAATATAATACTTCCTCCAATAAAGGTACTTTCTTCGGGTACTTCTTTTAACACCATCCAAACCCATATTGGTGCCATAACGGTTTCTATAATCATAAGAAGACTAACTTCACTAGCTGGTAAGTTCTGCGTTCCTATACCCATCAAAACTCTTGAAATTGGGGAAATAAATATTCCTGCTATTAATAAAATACTTAATGTCATATTATCAAGATAAAAACTTTCAACAAAGATAAAAGAAATTGTCATTGCACTAAAGCCTGCAAAAGCTGTAATTGCGAATTTATTAACTTTCTTATATTTTGCAAGAACTACAAATGATAAAGCAAAAAGGTTTACACAAATAAGAGCATAAATATTTCCAATTAAATCACCACTTCCTATTTGTGAATAAAAGATTATAAATAAACCAATAAATATAAAAAATGATGCAATATAAATATTCTTTTTACTTTTTTCTTTATAAATAAGGTATGTGTAAAAAGCTGCAAAAAGTGGTGCTGATGCAAATATCATTACTGTATTTGCAACACTTGTAGTTTTAATTGCATTAATAAAAAAGATATTTGATGTTCCAAATAAAAAACCACAAATAACAATTGGGAAAAGTCCATCTTTATATATTTGTATTGTTTTTTTCTTTTTTGTAGTAACTAAAATAATATTAATACTTAAGAACATAAATACACCAATATAAAAAGAAAATGTTAAAGCATCAATTTTTGCAAGTTTTATAAATAGTGATTCTAAACTCATTAATAATACACCAAGTGATGTAATTAAAATTGAATATAAATGAGAGTTATTTTTCATTAGTTTCCATAAAGGATATAAGCTTTTCTACACATAAACCCATTGCTGTTGATTGATATCCTTGAACATTTCTTATATATTTCTTGCAAAAACCTTCAACCATGATCACCCTTTAGTCTTAATATATAAATGTTACTCATATATTTTATTTTTATGGATATTATAATAGGATTATAGTAAAATTAAAATAAAAAGATTTATTATGAGAATAAATATAATCCCACGATTAGAAATTTATAAAGTACAATCAAATAAAATAGAAATATATAATGATAATTTTTATATAACTTATTATAATCATTTCCCAATATTAGTTAATGATGATGGAACTTTATGGAAATACGCAAATTTATATTTATTATATAAAATCAAATTTCCTAATCTACCTCATTATTCAACTCTTCATAATATTGCAAAAGAATTAAAAGCATTTTTGGAATGGAGTTTAGAAAATAATATTGACTATTTAAATGAAAAACGAAGAGTAAGAAGACCAACCTACATGTATAGGTTTTTTCTTCAAAAAAAATTAGAAAATGGTACAAGTACAGGTAAAACAGTCAAAAAGAAAATGTCAGTAGTTATCAACTTTTATGAATATTTACAAAATATACTACATTTAAAGTTTAGGTTTCCATTGTGGGAAAAACAAGATACTTATATTTCTTATAAAGATGGATATGGGTTTCAGCAAGGTAAAAAAGTAGAAACAAAAGATTTATTAAGAATACCTTCTTTTTATAGTTCTAGTAGTGATGATTATATACAAGATGAAGGTAAGTTAAAACCTCTTACACAAGAAGAACAAATTTTAATTTTTAAAGCATTAAATAAACTTGGAAACACTGAAATGACCTTATCTTGCTTGATATCAGTAACAACTGGTGCAAGAATACAAACAGTTTGTACATTACGTTTAAAACATTTTGAAAAACAAGTTAGTGAACAAGAAAGATATATAGCTATTAAAGTTGGACTAGGAACAGATGTCGATACAAAAAATGATACGGTTTATTTTTTACAAATACCAAGTTGGGTTTATCTGAAAATTCAAATTTATTTAAAATCACAACGATATAAAAAACGATTTGAAAAACAAAAACATATCTTTAAGGATGAAAAATTACAATACATTTTTTTAACTAATAGGGGGACTCCATATTATGTGTCTAAATACGATAAATATATAGAAACATATATAAATATAATACCTAATGGTAATACTATAAGACAATTTTTACATACTACACTTTATAAAGAATTAGGGGGAAAGTTTAAATTTAGATTTCATGATTTAAGGGCTACTTTTGCAATGAATTTGTTAGATCTTCAAATGCCTTTAGTAAATAAAGGTGAAATGA
>PJEL010004815.1_pt1 | contig 11026 bp, 12 predicted proteins | sample 1853271 | NCBI WGS metagenome assembly PJEL01 (sample SAMN08108733, study PRJNA415343) | Invertebrate metagenome, whole genome shotgun sequencing project. | host: Globobulimina | place: Sweden: Gullmar Fjord | collected 2015-08 | reverse complement strand
ACAATTGCCTCCAGGCACTGTAGATCCTAAAGGATACACAGATCGATTTGGTGTTGATGGATATTAATATGCCACAAATGGATGGCATGTATCTGCTTGAGCTGATTAAAGAGCAGGAGATGTCATGCAAGGTGGTGATGTTGAGCATGCATGACAACAAGGAATATATAGTCGCGGCAATGCGCCACGGCGCCGATGGCTATATTCTCAAGGATGTACCCGGTAAGGAACTGATTGAAGCGATAAAAAAAGTGGCCGCCGGTAAGCGCTATTTCAGTGCAGATGTCATAGACACCCTGTCGCAGGAGCTCGCCAGTGGCAAGCAAGCTCTGGTAACCCAGCGGGAACAGTTAGTTTTACGCTTGATATCGCTGGGGATGAATAATAAACGCATTGCGCAGGAGATGAATGTCAGTGTACGCACGGTCGAGACCCATAAGCGTAATATCAAACAGAAACTGGCTATAGACTGTACGGCCGGCCTGGTGCGTTATGCCATAGATCATGGCTTAGACAGGTAACACTTTTCACGCCCAGTTCTCAGGGCCTACCCTAATTGGAAAAAAATACCCGAAGCGGGGTCATGCTTCGGGGAAAACATGGCGATCCAGCCATGTTGTGGGAATTAAGTAGGGGATTTATCCTCATTTATGGTCAGAGGAACAAGGCCAACCATCCCACAGGATGACCTTTTGGAGCTTATTCTCTTGGGGCTGATGGATGACAGCCAGTTTGAGTGCTTTGTTTCCCGCCCTGCTTGCCTTATTGATAGGGGCAAGTGCGCGGACTTTTACAAGGAAAACCAGCGACATAAATTAGATTATGCCGCCCGCTATTAAAGTACGTACTTGGCCGAAAGCTGGATGTAATCAGAATCCGCAGTTTCAGTGGCTGATATATCAGCATCATAGTTACCGAATTCAACGCCCACGCTTAACTGCTTGCTAAGCTGCTGGATCAGGTTGATGCCGTAGTGGTTACGATCAGAGTCAGCACTCACACCATTGAAATCTTCAACTTCAGAGTGGCCGTAGTAAACGGTAGAGCGCAAATCGTCAGTCCAAAAATGGCGATAGGCAACGGTGTAAGCTTGCGTTGTCAGCAGATCACCACTGCCATCGGCATTAACCTTGTCGCCGGCGTTGTGACCTGGTGAAATATAACGACCCGCAGCGCCCGCGTTATAGGCGAAACGGAAATCATCTTTACCAAAGGTATTGATTTTACCGCTTATGCTGTAAGCCAACTGAGTGCCATCGGCATGACCAGCCACACCGTTGTCATCAAAGGTGCGAGCCAGCGCTGCAACGGCCAGCTGGCCAAAATCGCCTTTGAAAGTGTAACGAGCCACTACATCGGGGATACTCTGATTGTCATCGGTAGCGTTCGCCGGGTTTTCCAGCGCCAGTTCCAGCCCGCCATTGGTGTAACGTATCTGGCCTTGACGAATGAACACCTGACCTACGTGCGCTCCACCAAAGTCCAGCGCCTCGGCGATAGAGGCCAATGGCATAAAGGTTGACCAAGTCTGGCCGACTTTCCAGTTCTTGTAAGAGATAAAAGCATGACGCATACGCGGCTCGTATGAGTTAGAAACCAGTGCGTTACCGTCACTACCATAGAAATCATACTCGAGAAATCCCGCTAACTCGCCATTGGAGTACTTAACATTGAAGCGCGACTCTCTGGCCTGAATGCTGGTTTTATTGGTATCTGGTGCGCCTGTACTGGAACCAATCCAGAAGTCTCGGTAAGCTTGGTCGCCGCTGACATTACGCAAGTCGGCTTTGAAGTAGCCACCGAAAGTTAACTTCGAGGTGTCATCAATTTGGACTTCGTAGCCGGCGAAAGAAGATGCTGAGAAAAATGTAGCTACCACTAACGCTGTTTTAGTTATTCTGTTCATCAAGGTGCCTTTTGGGATTTGTTGACTCTTTGGTTATTGTTGCTTGCCCTGGCGGCGACCAAAGGTCCGTGCCCGGCAAGTTTATTGTTTATCCGCGGCTAACCATATGGGTTTATGGAAGGAGGGGTTATCGGTGTTTGCACCTAAGGCTGCTAAGGGTTTGCACGTAGAAATGCCGATTTGTTCGGCTTCAACCTTACGATTTTCCAGAAGATATATTGGAGGGATATTATTTTTAACATTTAAATACATGTAGTTACAAAACGGTTAACCCCATGTGTCAAGCCTGGTTGTAAATAATAATTTCAGGCGATTACCAATATGATGCAGATCAAGTTTATAACGATTAATGGTTAAATCTGTTATCGAAGAGTACCGAGAGGTGGCCGCAATATCGCCAAGTGACACTGAAGCGGAAATTCATACCGCAATAGATAGAATGATTTATCAGACCAGGAAAATCGAAAAGAAGGGCGCGCCAAGCACCATAGCTATACCCGTAAAGATCATCGTTAAACTGGCAACCACCCCCTCCTCTTTACCAAACTCACTGGCTTTTGCGGCTCCCGCGCCATGTGCCGCGGCTCCGAGTGCTGCGCCTATAGCTAAAGGTGAATTTATTTTCGCCAACTTAAACAGAGGTTCACACACCAACATACCGATAATCCCCGTGAGCAGTACCAACATGGCGGTCAACTCTGGTACCCCGCCAAATGCAGACGTGGCTTCCATGGCGAACGGCGTCGACACCGAGCGCACTAAGGTACTTTGGGACAACTCTGGCGGCAGTGAAAATATCTGCGTCAATCCCCATGATGAGAGGAGCCCTAACAACAGACCTGTCACCACGCCAATGCCAATCGTTAACGGATAGCTGAAAATCAATTTTCGTTCTCTATATATAGGCACTGAGAATGCGATGGTCGCGGGAGCCAACAGGGCCACCAGCCAATGGGTATATTCAAAATAGGCAGGCAGAGGGATTTTCAGACTAACCACAAACAGAACAATAACCACAGGTACAATCAATATGGGGGCTAACCACCATACCCTCTTTTTTAGGTACAGCTGTTTAATCAAAAAGTAGCAAGATAGTGTAAAGACCAGGCTGATCGCCGCTAACATTGACTGAGACATCTATGCCTCCCCTATCGCTTTTGCTGCACTGAGACGCTTAATATTCATCTTAGTTTCAAACCTAAATACTCTATCGACCACAAATCCGGTACCGAGTAGCACACAAACACTGCCAATCACTAATGTGAGCATCAAAGGAGCCGAGTATTGCTCGAAGAGGCTTTCATACTTAATAATTGAGATAACCGGAGGAATAAAAAACAGCAATAACTCACCGGTTAACCACCCCGCGCCAAGCTTGACCGATTTTTCAGGTACCAGTTTTAACCCCATTAACAACAACAGGATAGCAATCCCCAATACACTGCCTGGAATAGGAAGTGCGAAATAAACCGAGAGTTGATCCATTGCCCAGGCTAACAGACAAAACAGCCCGATCTGGCTCAGTAATTGAAGAACCCCATAACACTTTTTAATACGTTCAGCTGTCAACAAAGTAAAACCTAAATCTGAAACCTATGCGATAAACAGAGTTTACTCTTGCTAAAAAGATAAAAAAAATGAATATTAAGAATAGAAAACATAACCAAAGGGAATATAAATGGATCTCAGAGTGATTGGCTACTTCATCGACATCGTCGATTCTGGGGGCTTTGTAAAAGCCTCTGAAAAAATCCATATCACTCAACCCGCACTCTCTAAGGCGATCATTGGGCTTGAACACGAGTTGGACTTAACCTTGATTGAACGAGGTAAACGCGGTACCCAACTCAAGCTGACATCAGCAGGTGAAGTGGTATATCGCCACGGTATCGAGCTCTTAGCTGGAAGACATAGGATGCTTAATGAGCTGGCCTCTCAACGGGATTTAACCTCGGGAGAGCTAAGGCTTGGTCTGGCCCCGCTGGGCAGCGCCGAGCTTTTTGCTCCCGTGATAGCCAAGTTCAAAGACAGTTACCCTAAGATTGAGATGAATCTGTTCGTGCGAGGAGGAGTCGAGCAAACCCTCGCGCTTCAAAAAGGTGAGATTGAACTGGCAACGGGTATCATCTCATTCGATAAAGAGTTTGACGGGATCAGAATCCATGAGGACCCTATGGTCGTCGTCTTACCCAAGAATCATCTCCTGGCTCACGAAGCCTCCCTTCAACTTTGCCAAATAGCCGACATTGCCCAGATCATGTTCGAGCATGATTTTGCCCTCTATGGTCAGGTATTCGAAGCCTGTGAAAAAGCGGGATTCACCCCAAAAAACATCACCCGTGTGAGTCACCCCGATTTTGGTATCGCCCTGGTCGCTGCCGGAGCCGGCACTATGGTGCTTCCTAAGCTGATAGCCGAACGACACAGTGTGAGCGGTGTTGTCCATGTCCCTTTGAAAAGCTCAGATCTGTATTGGGAACTGTCACTCTATTGGAGAAGAGGAAAGCAGCTCTCATTTGCGGCTCAAGCCATGCTTAACATGGTAAAAGAGCAGTTGGGTACTCACCGATATCCACAAGCGTAGAGCAAAAACGTAATAAGCAACGGCTTCAGTGAGTGTAGATGACCGAGCGAAATGCCCGGCCATAACAGAAATGCATATTGAATATCAGCTTCTGAGCTTCTGGAATCCGGAAACCATTAACAGGGCAAGCGCTCCGGCTATGACGCCAAAAACTGTATTTAACAGGCTCGGAGTGACAAAGGCTAAGGCCGGTCCCACCGCGGCTAACTGCTCGACCCAGTGGGCAATGGACTCTATCTGCACACTGACGACATGCAGTCCGTGAGTGAGAATGCCACCTCCCACCATAAACATGGCGATGGTGCCAACTATGGTGAGCCCTCTCATCAGGTGAGGAGCCGCGTTTACAAGCCCGCCGCCGAACCAGCGACCGAAACGGGTCAGCAAGCCAGAACCTTGTCTTTGACTAAGATAAAGCCCGGCATCATCTAACTTCACGATACCGGCCACTAAACCATACACGCCAATCGTCATCACTAAGGCGATGGCCACCAGCGTAAAAACCTGAGTCATAAAACTACTCTCGGCAACGACCCCTAAGGTAATAGCGATAATTTCGGCCGACAGGACAAAGTCGGTCCGGATCGCCCCCTTGATCTTCTGCAACTCATAAGCCTTAAGATCATCAATCTCAGGGAGCTCCGAGGCATCTGAGTGCTCCCCGGACCGCTTAGCTCTCCTATGTGTATAACTGTGATGTAGTTTCTCGAACCCTTCGAAGCAGAGGAAAAGGCCACCAAACATCAATAGAGGGATGATAGCCCAGGGGATAAAGGCACTGATAAGCAGCGCCGCCGGCACTAAGATACATTTATTGCGTAGCGAGCCTAGGGCGACAGCCCAGACAACGGGTAACTCTCTATCGGCATTAACGCCCGACACCTGCTGGGCATTGAGTGCGAGATCATCACCTAACACACCCGCCGTTTTTCGTGCTGCAATCTTACTCATTACCGCGACATCATCCAGGATAGATGCGATATCATCCAACAATGACAACAGGCTAGCTCCAGCCATAAATATTCTCCAGATTCCCTTTTCCGCGAGCCGATTATTATACACTGGGCTCGCAACAAACGTTCATTAACTATGATGGGGTCTAAATCTACTCCAGCAATCTTTTTTTTGCCACCGTCTTTGGCCTATAGTTAAATTTATAGAGTGCGTGACATTTTACTCCTACTTCCACGGTCTATTAGGTGAATGCAAATTAGCATTACCCACTGATGTATTAAAATGGACTGTTAATCATAAGGATAACCAATGAAATCTCTCGACTTACTCCGCTCTTTATACTCTATGGCAGCCGTTGTTGAAGCAAGAGATGCCTACACAGGTGGTCATTGCTGGCGCGTCGCTCAACTCAGTGAACTGGTGGCCATTGAGATGAATCTGGATGAAAGAACCCGTCTGCGTATAGGTTTAGCCGGTTTCCTGCACGACTTAGGGAAAGTGGGGGTTCCCGATGCCATCTTGAATAAGACAGGAAAACTCACCGATGACGAATATGAGGTCATTAAAACTCATCCGAGTATCGCAGCCGAAGTGCTCAAACATCACCCCTTGGGAGATTTAGCGATTAACGGCGCTCTCGCCCACCATGAAAGACCCGATGGTAAAGGTTATCCCAACGGTCTGAGTGAGGCTCAAATTCATTTAGATGCCAGTATTATTTCAGTTACCGACGCCTTCGATGCCATGACCTCTTACCGCCCCTACCGCAATGGGATGGGGGTCGATAAGGCTCTCGACATATTGCAGCAACACAGTGGATCTCAGTTCAATAGCAATGTAGTCGAACATTTCTGCTCCATCGACAGGCACGATATCGATGCCATAGTGTTACATAGCGATCACCATACTCCCATGCAGGTCTGCCCTAATTGCGGCCCGGTTGTCGTGGTCTACAAAGAGATGGAGCAGGGCGACAAGACCTGCTGCCGTAATTGTGGCGGAGAATTCAGCTTGTTTATCGAACAGGGTGTCAGAAGCCTCAAGCCCACAGGTGGGGTCGCCACTCCCGAACAGTTACAGCCGACAGCCGATCATGAATTGATTAGTCGTCTCGCCAATCGCGCCCTGCCCCTGCTCAAGAAGGATGCAACCTGGTGGCAGAAGTTGGTAGGAACCGCAGGTAGCTCTAGTTAGCTTGTCATTGAAAAATACCGCTTCTCAAAAAAGCTGACCTGGTGGCTACAAACATACAGGAACCGCAGGTAGTTCGAGTTAGAAAAAATATCTAACCTGGGGCCTGCAAATATGATGGCACCACCGGTAGCCCTAGTTAGCTCAAAAGTGAAGTATTAGCACTGCAGTTTCAACCAAGTGAGAGTATAATAACGTCAGAATTTTTGAAAATACTCCTTACAGGACGCTACCATGACACAAGATGAGATGAAAAAAGCCGCGGGTTGGGCTGCACTAGAATATGTCGAGAAAGACAGTATCGTAGGTGTAGGTACGGGCTCTACCGTCAACCACTTTATCGATGCCTTGGCAACGATGAAAGCCGATATCGATGGTGCAGTATCAAGCTCTGAAGCTTCTACCGAGAAGATGAAGGCATTAGGGATCCCGGTTTACGACCTCAACTCAGTCGACGAGCTATCTGTCTATGTCGATGGCGCCGATGAGATCAACGGCCATATGGATATGATCAAAGGTGGCGGTGCTGCACTGACACGTGAAAAGATCGTGGCGGCTGTCGCAGGCAAATTTATCTGTATCGTCGATAACACTAAGCAGGTTGATATTCTGGGTGAATTCCCACTGCCGGTAGAAGTTATCCCTATGGCGCGCTCTTATGTCGCTCGTCAATTGGTTAAGCTAGGTGGCGATCCTGTTTACCGTGAAGGTGTTGTTACAGATAACGGCAACGTTATCTTAGATGTGTACAACATGAAGATAATGAACCCTAAAGAACTTGAAGAGCAGATCAACGCCATCGTCGGTGTTGTCACTAACGGACTATTTGCCCTACGCGGTGCAGATGTGTTGCTAGTGGGTACCCCAGAAGGGGTTAAAACGGTTAAGTAGACCGTTTTATTGCTTCTCAGAAGTGACTAGATTTCTAGGTACTAGCGCCTAGAAACTTGTTTAGCTAAGCCACCCTTAACGGGTGGCTTTTTTGTACAAGGATGTAGTTATCCCATCATCTCCATGGATGGAAAGATGTGGGGTTTATACATGGAGATCTGTTTACTTGTCGGATCACAATTTTCAAATATCTTTTTAGATTGGGTTCATTGGGCAGGTTTGGTATTTGGTTGGCTTTCCGAAGCCAAGGGTTCAATTTGATCTATAGCCTGCGGCTCGCTGAATGTGCAGATACTTCTTCGGCACGCTGCAAGTACTTCCATGTAAGCTCGACGGTGGCATCCATGCCACCAACGTCCTCAGCCGCATCTACACCTGAGTGTTTATCTCTTCGACGTTGGTCTTCTGTTGTAACTCATTTTTGGACAAGAATGAGCTAGATATTTGACTCTAGCTCATGAGGTCTTAGTTAGGAAGGTATGCCAGCCGCAGGCGATCATTGACCGTTTTGTTAGGTGTTTTCTGCGGGAATAGCATTTTCCCATAGGTAGCACTCTGATTTATATTTTCTTTCGAACACTCTCAGTGGAGTGATATTTATACCCCAGCGCCTACATATTACAAGAAGCTTTAGAACAATCTCCTCCGTAGGCTCAATTTCAAATGTAATCGTAAGTTCAACTCCATGACCACGGACTTCAATAAATGAAGGGAGATCGTAGATAAAGCCAAAAAATAGATTCTCATCTTCTTGATGGTAGAAAGATGGGCCTTCAATGGTGATATTCATTTGCACACCTAACGCACGTTTTTGCGGCTGTTTTGTAGCGAGACACGAGCGGAAAACCGTCTAAGCCACGCAGTGGCTGATGCAACATATGCTTGTTATATGCCATGTGCTTCAACAAAGTAAGATTTATTAACAAAGTCCCACTCTGGCTCTACAGTGATGTATTTTTTGAGAAAACTAATATTTTCCGATTTGATTGAATAGCAATCAAACATAGGATCCTCAGCATTCGGTTCATTGAACTCCTTCTGAAATTCCAAAAGTTCAAAACCATCTAAGTCGTGCTCAGCAACTAGCTCTTCAGTTTCCTCAGAGAATTCGGTTATGTATCGCTTAACTTTATATTTAGAGTCAATCATTGCTTTGCCATATAACGCCCGCTTATGCGGGCAAAAATTGTGGAGCGAAGCTGAACGTAGCCAACTGTTTTTTGTTCCGTTTAAAGCGCTTGTTATGCCTTATCTACGATGGATTCTACTTGCGTATTCAAGATCCTTCTCATCATAATTATCGAAAATTTAACGCCATCTTTTTCTGAAACTATATCTCTTAAATATATCTTTTCTGCGCCATATTTTTGAGGGAATTTAATACTCATATAAGTCATAAGTTCTTTTTTTGGTTCCCAGAACCTATATTTAATTTCATCGTGACCTGAATACTTTTTTAAAAAGCGATCTATCGTAAGCCCTTCTCTTTGCCAATTAACGAGATCTTTGCTTACCCAAACATCATTCCAAGTTTCAAAAACAGGAAAATGGGCAAGAATGTTACGCACAAATTTAAATAACGCTCCACCAATTTCAGACTCCATAGGAGGTCGATGTTTTTTCAAAGCTTCTAATACGTACTTAAATGGCTCATAACTTAATGCTTCGGCATATACAGCAAACAAATGAGAAACCTTACTGAAACGATACCAACCTTCCTTTTCCCAAAATTCATCTTCTATAATTTCGTCAGCAAGGTCATAGAATCGATTATATGCAAGACTCAAGAAGAGTTCTTCAGACTTAGTTGGTCTCACATCCATGCAGATAACTCCATTAGGCATAACAGCTTATCCAATAGCAGCACGATAACACTCTTGGCTGCTTGCTCAGTTAGATAAAACTATCATCTACAACCCATTGCTGCAAAAGGATTATTTACTACCTGTGAAGAAAACACTCAAAACTGTTCAATCAAAAGATGCGTGGGGGTTTATGAGGTCTGCATAAGACTTTATCGGGCTTCACAATAAGCTGATATTTAGCGGGTAAAGACTAATCGGAGAAAGACACTCTTCTTTTGAATACCCAGGTGTGGATGCGTCTGAGGGTATCGAAAACAGGGCCGATAATGTTCCAGACATTTTTCGGCATTCCCTACGTCCCTGTAGGTCAGATGTTTTGGCAGATGTAACAAAGCTCAATCGGAGAGAATGCCTTCTTGTGAATCATCAAGTGTGGATGCGGCTGCGAGCTTCGATGACAGGGATGTCATCGCAGAGCCCACAAGGAAGTGTTCACGGCGTCTCGCAGAAGTATCCACACATTCAGCTCACCGCAGGTGATAAATAGCCATGAAGGTACAACCTTCATACAAACTAACCAATACCAACTCAGCCAGAAGCTAAATAAAAAAATGTAACCGGTCTTCATTCGAAGACTACCCTTCTCCTAGCTTTACGAAGGCTTCCGCTGCTGGGGTCAGTGGCAGGTTCTTACGCCAGATAAGCGCCAGATCCCAGGTCAGCATGGGGGACATGGGTTTATAAACCAGTTTAGTTGAGCCTATTTTGTCACAGATGGGCTGAGGCAATATGGCGACGCCAACGTTAGACTCGACCATGGCGCCGATGAAATCCCACTGACCGCTCTGAGAGGCGATGTTGAGCTCCACCCCATCCTCCCGGCTTAGACGGGTGAGTAACTTTGCCAGTGAAAAATCGTCGTTATAGAGCACGAAAGGTAAGCCCGATAGATCTGACCAGGTGATAGACGCCTTATCTGATAGCGGGTGTTTTATCGGCAGGCACACCTGCAACGGATATTCCTCTAATGGCTGACAATGAAACTCCTGGGTATGGGTAGTCGGCAAGGCCGTAAATGCAAGATCTAAGCTGTCGTTGAGCAGAGCCTCCTCTGCACCGAAACCGCCCAGTTCCTGTATCTGGAGCTCTATGCCCGGATAGCGGCTTCGAAATTCAGATAGCAAGGAGATGATTATCCCGCCCATCATAGGGCACACGCCGAGTCTCAGTTGCCCCGTTTTAAGCCCTTTAAGATTATTAAGATCCTCCTGCAATCTATGCCACTGTCCCACAATCTTTCGCGAACTGTTGGCCAACAGCTCGCCGGCTTCGGTCAATTGCACCTTCTGATTATTTCGGATCAGTAGCGGTTGCTCCAGGTTATCCTCGAGACGCTGGATCATCTTACTCAGCGTGGGCTGAGTCAGGTGTAACTGCTCTGCCGCGCGGGTATAGCTGCGGGTTTCCACTAATGTCAGGAAACACTGTAGATTCTTAATCGGTATATTCATGCTTTATTGGAATGCACTTAATGGAATTAATTCATTTTACTTATAAACCGTGGTCGCGTACTTTGATTTCGATCTTAAATACAGGAGTCATTATGAAAAAATTTGAAGGTTTATGGGTAAATGCCTTAGTGAGTGCAGCCGCCCCTTTGGCCGAAGACAGTGCGTTTCGTCAATCACAAAATCA
>PJEL010004814.1_pt1 | contig 11028 bp, 10 predicted proteins | sample 1853271 | NCBI WGS metagenome assembly PJEL01 (sample SAMN08108733, study PRJNA415343) | Invertebrate metagenome, whole genome shotgun sequencing project. | host: Globobulimina | place: Sweden: Gullmar Fjord | collected 2015-08 | reverse complement strand
GAACTACCTGATCCGCTGTTCGCCGAGCCGCACCTGCCGTATCCCGAGTGGGGACTGCCGCTGTTGCCGTCGCGCTTCTGGCGCCTGGCGTTTCGCACCGCCTGGTTTCTCGGCTTCGCCAGCCATACCGAGCACATCCGCGAATCCACCAGGCGTGCCAGCGTAGCGGCTGATCGGTTGATCGAGCTGGCCGAGGCCAATGAAAGCGTGTTGCTGATGGGGCACAAGATCATGAATGCGCTGATCGCCCGGCAACTTCGTCAGCGCGGATGGCGTGGCCCCGCACTGCCGCTGCTCACCGGCTACTGGCAGCCGAGTCGCTACAGCAAGGGCTGAAGCCAAGCTAGAGCACTCCGTCCAGCTGCGTTCCGCCTCCCTTCGGTCATTCGGCAACCGCTTTGGCTTGCCAGATGAAACGTTTCAGCTACCTTGAGCAGGAGTCATAACAACAAAGGGAACCCCCATGACCCGTTTGCAGCTTCTCCTCGGCCTGGGCATCTGCCTGGCCACTCCTGCCATGGCCTGGGAACAGGTGCTGATCGACCACGACAAGCCGGCGAAGAACTGGCGCATCACCAGCGAAGAGCTGGGCATCGACGCGCCGACGCCATTCTCGGTCAGCATGCGTACCTTGCATGGCGGCCGGCAGGAAGGCGTCAGCCTGATTGAGATCGACAACGGCAGCATGCGCATGACCGTTGTGCCCACGCGCGGCATGAACGTGCTGGAAGCGGTGGCTGGCGAGGTACGCCTGGGCTGGGATTCGCCGGTGGATGAAGTGGTCAACCCGGCCTTTATCGAGCTCAACGGGCGCGGCGGGCTGGGCTGGCTCGAGGGCTTCAACGAGCTGGTCACCCGTTGCGGCTTCGAGTGGGTCGGCCACCCCGGCAAAGACAACGGCGAACTGCTCACGCTGCATGGCCGTGCGGCGAACATTCCGGCCTCGCGGGTGGTGCTGCAGATCGACGAGAAGCCGCCCTATGCCATTCGCTTGCGTGGAGAGCTGCAGGAGAAGGCCTTCAAGAAACTCGACTTCGCAATTGTCACCGAGCTCAGCACAGAGCCCGGCCGCACCGGATTCTCGTTGCACGACACGCTGACCAATCAGGGCGACTATGCAAAGGAATACCAGGTGCTGTACCACACCAATTTCGGCACGCCGCTGCTGGAGGAGGGCGCGCGCTTCGTGGCGCCGGTCAAGCAGGTCTCACCGTTCAACGCCCGCGCGGCGAAGGAGCTGAGCGACTGGCAGCGCTATCGCGGCCCGACCAGGGACTACGACGAGACGGTGTTCAACGTGGTGCCCTATGCGGACGAACAGGGCCAGACCCTGACCATGCTGCACAACCGCGCCGGCAATCTCGGCGTCAGTGTTGGCTTCAATACCGCCGAGCTACCGGTGTTCTCGCTGTGGAAGAACACCGATACCGAGAAGCAGGGCTACGTGACCGGCCTCGAACCGGGTACCAGCTTTTCCTACAACCGCCGCTATCAACGGCCGTTGGGATTGGTGCCGAAGATCGAGCCGGGTGAGCAGAAGCATTTTCGCGTGAGTTACGAGCTGCTGGTCAATAGCGCCGCAGTCGACGCCGTGCGCAAACGGATCGAAGCGGTACAGGCCGGTCGCGACACTGAAATTCGTGACGAGCCGCTGGTTGACCTGTCCAAGGACTAATACGTCTGCTGGACAGGTTTCGCGCGTTTTGGATCTCGTCGCAGCGATGCACCGTCGATACGGTGCCTCGCTTGCTCAGGATGGCTCTACGTCAGGCCTTTCAGGGCGACTGCGAGGCGTTCCTTGGGTCTGAAAGTTCCCTGGCTCCTGCAGCTATAGCAAAAGGCTTACAAGAGGCTGCGGCGTTCGACCCTTTTACTTACCAAGGCGTGTAATTAATCTACACCCACTCTGAAGCGCAGGACGCACTCAGGATCAGGAAGATCGACCATCGCCAGGACGGCAATCGAAGGGAATTCGGAAAGGTCAGAAAAAACCCGCTTCGGCGGGTTTTTGCTTTTTCTGACGGTTTCATATGCCGCTGGCGCTGAACGTCGACCGCGCGTATTTGCGACATTCAGAATTCGCACCATTATTTCCCGATCATGGGAAAAGCCATTGCGTCAGATATTACGGACGAAAAAAAAGCCCCGCCGAAGCGGGGCTTTTTTGTATCAGGCGTCTTAGGAGACTTGAACCTGATCAGCCTGCATCCCTTTCTGGCCTTTGGTAGCCATGAAAGAGACCGCTTGGCCTTCGCTCAGGCTTTTGAAGCCTGTGCTTTCGATTGAACGATAATGAACGAACAGATCTTCGCTGCCATCGGTCGGCGTAATAAAGCCGAAACCTTTTTCATCGTTGAACCATTTGACTGTGCCATTTTGACGAGTAGACATGAGTATCTCCCAAGGTGTTTTAAGGCTGCAGCACTGAAGCATTCGGTGCCGAGACTGAGAAGCGAGAAGCAAAACGAACCGAGGAGATGAAACAGAGAAACATCATGCCGGGTGTCGAAGTGTTAATTGCGAAGCAGTGGGGGCGAATATACGTAGATTTAAATATATGTACAGCTTTTATTTGTGATTTAAATAAATTGGCTTCTTTAAGTAAGCCCGCGAACTCAAATATTTTGGGTTTAACTAGTTGTTAATCATCAATATTGTATGAGCTATGGGATCAAGAGAAATAATTCAACAAATGTTCCACGCTAATAATTCGTAGCGGGAGCATCGCTTGCCGACAAGCAGCGGGGGTGCGTGGCCGCGCAAAGGCGCCTTCTGTCCCGCTAGGCTGGTAAGCGCGACAGTGAAACGACACGTTCGTTTTAGCTATAGCGAAAGGCTTACAAGAATCCCGGTTTTTGGCTCTTCAGTGCCTGCGGCCTGATGATTAATCTATGCCCACTCTGAAGCGCAGGACGTGCTCAGGATCAGGATGATCGACCACCGCCAGGAAGGCAGCCGGAAGGATTCGGATAGGTCAGAAAGAACCCGCTTCGGCGGGTTTTTTGTTGCCCGCGCCATGCGCATCAAGCGCAGATCGGTGATTTAAGCGGCGGTGGATGGCCGGTCGGCAACGTCAGGCTTCGTCGAGCAGGCCGCGGATCTTGATCAGCAGGTCTGCACCTTCGAATGGTTTGAGCACCAGCTCCATGCGCTCATCGACAAAGCCCTCGCGACTGGATGCGCTCTCCGCATAGCCGGTCATCAGCACCACCGGCAGTGTCGGACGCTCGCGGCGTGCCCATTCGGCCAGCTGGCGACCGGAAAGACGGGGTAGCCCGACATCGCTCAGCAGCAGGTCAATCGACGGATCGGCCTCGAGCAGAGACTGGGCGGTTTCCACGTCGCCCGCCTGGCTGCAGCGGTAGCCGGCTTCGATCAGTGTCTCGGCGATCAGCATGCGCACGCTGGGCATGTCTTCCACCACCAGCACGTGCTCGTGGCCGACCAGCCGCATCGAACTATCCGGCGCTGCGGCAGGCGTCGCTGCCTGTTCGCCGTTGGCGGCGGGCAGCAGGAGGGTGACTTCGGTTCCGGCGCCGAGCGTGCTGCGAATGCTCGCATCGCCACCCGACTGCAGGGCAAACCCGTAGATGCTCGATAGCCCCAGCCCTGTGCCGCGGCCCTGCGGTTTGGTGGTGAAAAAGGGATCGAAGACCTTGTCCAGCACGCCGGGATCGATACCCGTTCCGTCATCGCTCACGCACAGGCCGATGTAACGACCTGCGGCGAGTTCCGCCTTCTGGCCGCCATCTGAGGGGAACGTACTGATGCGGATATGCCCGCCTTCGGGCAACGCATCGCGTGCGTTGATCACCAGATTGAGCAGGGCGCTCTCGAACTGGCTGACGTCCACGCGCGCCACCGCGGGCTCGGCGGTGAAGTCGAAGGTCAGCGTGATGCGTTCGCCGATGGTGCGCCGCAGCAGGTCTTCCAGCGAGCGGATACATTCGTTGATATCCAGCGCCCGTGCATCCAGCGGCTGTTTGCGAGCGAATGCCAGCAGGCGATTGGTCAGCGACGCTGCACTGCGCGCCGAGCTGAGCGAGGCATCGGCAAAGCGCAGTACGCTGTCGGCGCGGCCTTCGATGATGCGCTGCTTCATCAGCTCGATGCCGGTGATGATGCCGGTGAGCAGGTTGTTGAAGTCGTGGGCGATACCGCCAGTGAGCTTGCCCAGGGCGTCCATCTTCTGCGCCTGCAGCAGCTGCTCTTCGGTGCGCGCTCGCTCGGCGACCTCGTGGGCGAGCTGACTGGTGGTAGTCGCGATTTCCTGGCGCTGTGCGCGTTCACGCAGACGCTGTTCGGTTACGTCCTCAACGAACACCAGGCCCAGGCCCTGTGCGCGGTACGGGGAAATTTGCCACTCGGTCTCGCGGGTATCGCCGTTGACCTGCATTTGCAGCGGCGTTTGCCAGCGCTCGCCGGCCTGAAGATGTGCGCTCAGCTCGGCGAGAATCGTCTCCTGCCCGGCGGCAACGCTTTGCGACAGGGGCGAAGCCGGGCTGGCACCGCCAATCAGCAGTTCGAACGCGTGATTGCACTCGTGCAGCTGCAACTCAGCGTCGAGCACCGCGATGGGCGCGGCGACATGGAAGAAGATTTCCCGGAAGCGCGCCTCGCTGTCACGCAGTGCGCGCTCGGTATCGCGCACCCGCAGCAGGGTGCGCAGCGTCGCCAGCAGCACGTCGGGGTCGACCGGGTGGATCAGGTAGGCATCGCCGCCGGCATCGAGGCCGGTGATGATGTCGTTGGTCTCGATGGAGGCGGCGGACACGTGAATCAGCGGCAGCAGGGCGGTGTTCGCATCGGCGCGCAGCTGGCGGGCGATGTCGAAGCCGCTCATGTCCGGCAGGTTGACGTCGAGGATCAGCGCATCCGGCGCGGCGTTGGCCACCAGTTCCAGGCCTTCGCTGCCAGTGCCGGCTTCCAGCACCTGATAGCCATGGCGTTCCAGTACCCGGCGCATCGCATAGCGCGTCGGCGCGTTGTCGTCGACGATCAACAGACGGCTGTCACGCTCCATCGGAAGGCTCCGTATCAATCGCCAGAGGCAGAACTACATAGAACTCCGAGCCCTTGCCTGGTTCGCTTTCCACACCGACACGGCCGCCGAGCAGTTCGGCGAAACGCTTGCACAACGCCAGGCCGAGGCCGGTGCCGCGCAGGCGCTTCTGCAGCGGCGAGTCGACCTGGGCGAAATCTTCGAAAAGCCGGTCGTGCAGCTCGGGGGCAATGCCGATACCGGTGTCGCTGACGGCGAAGCGGACCTGCTGCGGGTTTTCCATCCGTGCCGACACGCGCACCACCCCCTGGGGCGTGAACTTCACCGCGTTGGAGATGAAGTTGCGCAGGATCTGCGCCAGCTTCTTGTCATCGGTATAGAGCCGCGGAATGCCTTCGGGCTCTTCGAAGATGAGGTCGATCGGCGAGCCCTCGACGATGGGGCGGAACATGCCGCGCAACGCCGAGAACAGGTCGAGCATGTCGAACCAGGCCGGGGAAATGCTGACGCGGCCGGCTTCGATCTTGGCCAGGTCGAGCAGATCATCGACCATCTCGCTCAGCTCGCTGGCGGCCGAGCTGACGAAACGCACCTGCGTGTGCTGTTCCGGGCTCAACGGGCCGTCCAGTTCGTCGCTGAGCAGGCGGGTGATGCTGAGGATCGAGCCCAGCGGCGTACGGAACTCGTGGCTCATGTACGACAGAAAGCGACTCTTCAGGTCCGAGGCCTGGCGCAGCTGCTCGGCCTGGGTGTCCAGCTCGGCATACAGCGCCAGTACACCCTGATTGGTTTCTTCCAGTTCGGCGCGCAGCGCTTCATTCGCCCGGCGCAGCTGTTCGAGCTGGCCGGCGTCGCCGGTCTCGGGGGACGTCGGATCAGCCACGGGGAGCCTCCAGATTGAGTGCCAGCACGGTCACGTCGTCGCGACCGCGGCAGAAGTCGCGATGCAGCAGTGCGGCGATGATGGCCGGGTGACGGTGAACGAGACCGGGGTAGTCGCGCAGATTCCAGCGTGTTTGCAGGCCATCACTGTAGAGCACCAGCAGCCGCGCCTCACCCAGCGGATAGTCGAAGACATGCGCCTTGCGAAAGCGCACGCCGACGATGCCAGGATGCGAGGCCAGGCCACGCGAGCCCTCGCTAGCGATCAGGCTGGCGCCGATATTGCCGATGCCGGCGAAATCCAGCGTCTGACGCTGGCCGTCGAAGTGCGCGATGGCTGCGGCGCCGCCACGAGTGCCGTTCATCGCCTGGTGCATATTGCTGAACAGGGCGAAGGGGGAATCCAGTGGGGATTCTGCAAACGCCACCGCGCCTGCCAGCGCGGCCTGTTGGGCAAGCTCGCCATGGCCGATGCCATCGATGACCAGGGCGCTGCAGCGCTGCCCGTCGAAGGCCAGCTGCCAGGCGTCGCCGCAGGCTGTTTCGCCTGGATAGGGATGCTGGCTGACGCCGTAGCGCCACGGCGGCGGCTGCACGCCGCGAGGAAACAGCTGCGCCAGCACCACCGAGCCGCGGGCATCGGAATAGGCGTCGAACACCTGGGCCTGACGCGCCAGCGCGCCGAGCCCGATGCCCTGTGTGCCGCGGGTGGAAAATCCGTCGGTCAGGCATTGATCGAGGTCGAAGCCCGGTCCGCGGTCGATCGCGATGATTTCGACGCCGCGCCCCTCTCGTCCAGGAATTACGCGCAGGTGCAACTCGCCGCGCCCGGCGTGCTTGAGCAGGTTACTGCCCAGCTCGGTGGCGAGCAGGGCGACGCGCCCGGCATCGGTGGTGTCGAAGTCGTGCTGCTCGGCCAGCCGCTGGGCGACCCGGCGGGCGTGGCCAATCTGGCTGTTGTCTTCGATCAGCAGGACCTGGGTGACGCTTCCCTGAACGTTCATGTCCACCGCGTGATGGTGATTCGGGTGCCCGCGCCGACCGTGCTGTCGAGTTCGAACTCGTCAACCAGCCGCTTGGCGCCGGTCAGCCCCAGGCCGAGCCCACTGCCGGACGTCCAGCCGTCGGTCATGGCCAGTTTGATGTCGGCGATGCCCGGGCCTTCGTCGCGGAAGGTCAGGCGCACGCCGACCCGCGTGCCGTCCTCGATCAGCTGCCAATCCATATCGCCACCGCCGCCGTAGACCACGGTGTTGCGCGCCAGCTCGCTGACCGCCGTGACCAGCTTGGTCTGGTCGATCAGGCGCATGGCGCATTCCTGGGTCAGCTTGCGCACGGTCTGCCGGGCCAGCACGACATCCTGTTCGAGGCGCACCGGCTGGCTGCCGCTGCTGCGCACGATCATTGCGCGGCCACGCGGGCGCGCAGCAGCTGCATGCCACGCTCGACGTTCAGCGCGGTGCTGACGCCGGGCAGTTCGAGACCGAGTTCGACCAGGGTGATGGCCACGGCCGGCTGCATGCCGACCACTACGGTCTCGGCATCCATGATCCGCGACAGGCCGGAGATGGTGCCGATCATGCGGCCGATGAAGGAGTCGACCATGTCCAGTGCGGAGATATCGATCAGCACGGCCTTTGCCGACGTCGCGCTGATGCGTTCGGCCAGGTCGTCCTGCAGGGTCATCGCCAGTTGGTCGTGCATGTCGACCTGGATGGTGACGAGCAGAAACTCGCCCATCCGCAGAATGGGTATGCGATCCATTAGACGGCCTTCGTCACGGTGAGGCCGGAACGGCGCAGGGCCAGGGCCAGGGCGTCGGCCAGGCTGGCCTTGGTGACGATGCCTTGCAGGTCCAGGCCCAGGTGCACGATGGTCTGCGCGATCTGTGGACGCACGCCGCTGATGATGCAGTCGGCACCCATCAGGCGAATCGCGGTGACCGTCTTCAGCAGATGCTGGGCGACCAGCGTGTCGACCGTCGGCACACCGGTGATATCGATGATGGCGATTTCCGAACCGGTATCGACGATGCGCTGCAGCAGCGATTCCATCACCACCTGGGTGCGCTGCGAGTCGAGGGTGCCGATCATCGGCAGGGCGAGCACGCCGTCCCACAGCTTGACCACCGGGGTCGACAGCTCCAGCAACTCTTCCTGCTGACGCTTGATCACTTCTTCGCGGGACTTCTGGAAGGTGCGCAGGGTGTACAGCCCGAGGCTGTCGATCAGCTCGGATACCGCCCACAGCTGCTCGGCGAATACTGCCGGCTCATTGGCGTATTCGCTCTGCAGCAGGGTCATCAGCGGACGCTTGATGGCGAAGATGAAACCGGCGGTCTGTTGCGAATCCATGCCGAGCAGGGCGCGGCTGAGCGAGAGTTTTTCCAGGTACAGGCGCATGCTGTCCCAGGCCGGACCGTTGATATCGGCCGAGCCGTCTGCCGTTCCGCTGATCAGCTGACGGATGAAGTCGACGGTCTGCTGGGCCAGTTCTTCGGGCTTGACGTTGTGATAGCCGCCCAGATTCTGCAGGTCGGACTTCCAGCTGCTGAGCAGTTCGGCCTGATTGCGAGTGATGGTGTCGGTGGTACGTTGCAGCAGGGCCGCCATAGGTCTAGCTCCGGATTTGATTTGATCGTCCATGTTCACCATGGCGCATTAGCAAGAGTAGATATCCACCTTGCTGCGATGTTCCGCGCAGCCGGCCGCAGTCGCCTGCTTTCGGGAAATTCCCGACGGAAAAGCTGGGAGATACTAGCAAATGGATATTAGTCAGGCGTGAGATTCGTTGCGCTCGATTCGCGCCTCAGCTAGGCGCCACGGCGTCGATCTGTTCGATCAGCCATTGCAGCGCCGAGTCGTTCTGTCGCTGTGCGACGCTGACGATATCCAGCGCGAAGGTGCCGAGATCGAACGGCAGATCGAAGGTTTGCAGGGGTAGCAGCTTGGCGAAATAGCGCGCCAACTGGGTCGGCAGTACGGCAGCGAGGTCGCTGCTGGCGACGATATGCGCGGCCTGCAGGTAGTTCGGCGTGGTGTAGACAACCTTGCGTTCAAGCCCTTGGGCTTCCAGCCACTGGTCGACCATGCCGCGGGTCTGGCCACCATGCACCCACAGGTGGCGCAGGCGCAGAAAGGCATCCAGATCCAGCCCCGCCGTCAGCAGCGGGTAGTCGCGCCGCACCACCACCTGCAGCGTCTCGCTGGCCCAGCGACGTACGTGAAAGCGTGACGGCACCTCGAGAAAGCGCCCGAGCACCAGGTCGACCTCGCCGTTGTCCAGCGCTTCGACCGGCAGCGTCGGCGTTAGGTGCTGGATCGCCAGCTGGATGCCAGGTGCGTGCTCGGCCAGTCGCCGCATCAGCGCGGGCATGCAGATCAGCTCCACATAGTCGGTCACGGCGATGCGGAAACGCTGGTGGCTGCGCGCCGGATTGAAGGCTTCGCCGGCAATCAGGCTGTGCTCGATCTGCTGCAGCGCATGACGGATCGGTGCTTCCAGTGCCAGCGCCCTGGGTGTCGGCTGCATGGCTCGGCCGGCACGCACCAGCAACGGGTCGTCGAGTAGTTCGCGCAAGCGGGCCAGGGCATTGCTGACCGCCGGCTGGCTTAACGACAGGCGCTCGGCGGCACGCGAGACGTTGCGCTCGCGCAGCAGGGCATCCAGCACGCGGAGCAGGTTGAGGTCGAAGTTGTAGGTATTCATTCGATGAATCCGAAACATCACAAGACTAAATTTCAAAAATAGTAGCGTCTTCGTCTATGGTTGGTCTCCAGTTTTTCCAGCCTTGCAACGAGGACAGCTGCAATGAGCCAAGACCGCTTCGATATCCAGACCGCCGCCGTGATCGGCGCGGGCACCATGGGCCGCGGTATCGTCATGAGCCTGGCCAACGCCGGCGTGCAGGTGCGCTGGCTGGACAACAATCCCGAGATGCTGGAGCAGGCGCTGAACGTGGTGGCTGACACCTACGCGCACAATGTGCGGCAGGGCCGGGTCGACGAGGCCGAAGCTACCGCGCGGCGCGAGCGTATCGCCAAGGTTGCCGATTACCAGGCGCTGGCGGACGTGGATCTGGTGATTGAGGCGGTTTACGAGAACCTCGAACTCAAGCAGAACATCTTTCGCGAGCTGGACGGCATCGTGAAGCCGAGCGGCATTCTTGCCAGCAACACCTCGGCGCTGGATATCGACGCCATCGCTGCAGTCACCAATCGCCCCGAACAGGTCGTAGGCCTGCACTTTTTCAGCCCGGCGCACATCATGAAGCTGCTGGAGATCGTCCGCGGCGCGAAGACTTCCAAAGCGGTGCTCGAAGCATCCACCGCGCTCGGCAAGCGCATGGGCAAGGTCAGTGTGGTCGCCGGCAACTGCCCGGGCTTCATCGGCAACCGCATGCTCGCCACCTATGTGCGCGAGGCGCGGATGCTGCTGCTCGAAGGCGCCTATCCGCATCAGGTGGACGCCGCGCTGCAGGGCTTCGGTTTTGCCATGGGCCCGTTCCGCATGTACGACGTGGTCGGTATCGACCTGGAGTGGCGCGCCCGTGAACTGTCCGGCAAGGGCCAGGATGAGCCTGAGGTGCAGGTCGACAATCGCCTCTGCGAGCTGGGCCGCTTCGGCCAAAAATCGCGCATGGGCTACTACCGTTACGCCGAAGGCAGCCGCCAGGCCGAGCACGATCCTGAAGTGGACGCGCTGGTGCAGCGTGAGTCCGAGCGGCTCGGCTATGAGCGTCGCGAGATTGGTAGTGAGGAAATCCTCGAGCGCTGCCTGCTGGCGCTGGTCAATGAGGGCGCCAAGATTCTCGAGGAAGGCATGGCCGAGTCCAGCGCCGATATCGACACCGTCTACCTCTACGGTTACGGCTTCCCCGCCGAAGTTGGCGGCCCGATGACCTGGGCCGATCGTCAGGGCCTGTCGGCCATTCGTGATCGCCTGAACTCGCTGGCCGAGCAGCACGGCGAGCATTGGAAGCCTGCCGATCTGATCGACGGCCTGGCCACGCTCGGCGGCCGTTTCGCCGACCACAAGAAGGAGGCTTGAGCATGGAATACAAGGCTCCCCTGCGTGACATGCGCTTCGTGTTGCACGAGCTATTTGATGCCACGGCCCATTGCGAATTGCTCGGCAATGGCCTG
>PJEL010004813.1_pt1 | contig 11028 bp, 10 predicted proteins | sample 1853271 | NCBI WGS metagenome assembly PJEL01 (sample SAMN08108733, study PRJNA415343) | Invertebrate metagenome, whole genome shotgun sequencing project. | host: Globobulimina | place: Sweden: Gullmar Fjord | collected 2015-08 | reverse complement strand
CTTCAATTTCACGGTAGCTCAGCTTGTAGGAAAGATAGTACCGAACGGACTGCAGTATGATCTCGGAAGGAAAATGACGGCCTGTGAATTTAATGGTCATAATGTTGGAAGTGATGAATCTTGAGGATGATCATAACCTAGCACCCCAGTTTGCGATAAAACCGCTTTTCGAGTGACGTATAAATTCTCCCTAAAGGTTCAAAAATGCCGAGAATAACCTCGGCATTGATTTTACTAAACCTCTTCTTCGTCTTTTTCTCTTTCTTGGATCGCCCCGACTACTAGTGACTTAGCAATGTCAGTAATTGATGCGTTTTCTTTGCCGTCAAACTTAACAACGTGGAATGCACGATCTTTTAATCCATTGATAACAAGATATTTAGAATTAACCCCATAGCCAATCAAAAAAGTGGATGTCTCTGCCACATTCACCTCTTTCCCAACTATGATTATTGAGTCAATGTAAGATGTATTATTTTTGTCTATTGACTTATCTTCCATGAACTTATCAGCATCAATAAGAAGAATTTTTACATCTTCTCCAGTCGACGATGCAACATCTCCAGTTGTAGATTCAATATTACCCTGAATCTTTAACACTTCTAAAAATGTCTCATTACTTGAGCTATTAAGCTGGTCAATCTGAACGTTCACAGGTTTAGCAATAGCCGTACTGGCAAACATAGCCAAAAATGATGCTACAAATAGTGCTTTGATTTTCATTCTGCGCCTCACTTATAAAAATCCAGTTCCAGATACTACTCTCATATGCTTGCCGTTAGCATCCAATTTGCACACGGTGTTGACGATAATATTATTCGCAAATCTTAGCCTAACGCTCGAAACCTTATCTTTTGTTCCCCTCAAGCCCGTATTATAATGATCATCTAGTTCTCGCCCATAACTGAGATTATAGATTCCACGTTCTGGTGACACGCTGGTTGAAAAGTTAATCAGCTTTGTCGTGCCTTCTTCGCAGTTATCTGAATTTACATCTTCTACCCATCTTGCATTAGAGGAAAAATCTAAATGTCTCCAGCTATCAGGACCAACGTATTTATCAGATTTGTGTTGTGATGGGCTGTCATAAAAAATATTAATGCTAGGAAGTTCCCACAGAAATTCTGGATCAAGCCAATATGTTGATTTAAACCCAGTCTCTCCTCGATTAATATCAGATGAGACATTCATGGCTTTAAGATCTCTAGAAATAGTCTTTCCATTAGTCCAGCTCCACCCTAAAGATATATTTCCCTTAAGGGGGCTTAAGGGGTTTGGTGGACCTGAGAATCCAAGTGTATAACTCACTGATGTGGTATCTGTCTTATTCAATTTACCAAATTCTGCATCGGTCTTCGGAGAATAATCTGCCAAAGTCCAATACCTTTCATTGTTGTGCCAATTTTGATTATTCCCAGGAATCCACCACGGGGGGGTTGCAGATATAGACACATCAAAATCGTTGAATACACCCCCGATGTATTTTTGTGAGAGTAGGCTATTTTTACTGAATGATATTGATCTCTTTTTGCCAGTATAAATATTCTCCTTCGCAGTAGAAACATAGCCAAATCTTTTAATCCTCTGCTCAACCAAGGAAGCATAGCCATCAAGGAAAAGCATATACTGCGTCTCTTCTGGTTGAGAAAGGATCACAATATCAATAGTTTGCTTTAAATCTACCAGCTCTCGCATTTCCGTAAGAACAGTTCTGTAAATAAAACTTTCACCGCTATTAACAATGTGCCCATTGGTAATTCTGATGAAAGTACAGGCATTATCATCTAAATAACTAACATCAAGATTGTTAGCCTTAATTTGACCGTTTATGTATTTTACAACTGTATTGTAATCTCTACATATTGTTTTTCTGGTATTTGTTTGAAATGGATTGTTTCTTGTTAAAGGGAATTTCATATCGCCAGTTAAAAGTATTCTTGACGCTTTTTCTTGCACGTTCTCAGCCATAGCTGGAGATGCAGATAAAGCCGCTAAAACTGCGCAAGAAAGACCAACCTTTAATCGCTTGACTGTTTTATCCGCGCCAAAGTTTAGGTTATTTATACTTCCCATAACTTAACCTTTATAAAATAAAAAATGTGATTGATAAAATCAACCGTGGTTACACTACACGGCAAACATCCTGTTTGAGTTATCCTTATTTATTTTTTAGTGCGCCTTTAAAATGCACTTTAATTATAAAGTATTCAAATTATTTTAATGAGAATGCTTTATAATTTGATCGTTATTCATTTAATTAAATTTAATTGCTTAACTAGGTGTTATGTGGCACGTTATGTGCAATCAGTGATTCTACTGCCTCGTCAAAATAGTCCCTTATGAAGGGGTGCAATTAAATACACCTCATTAATACATTTTAATAATACCTTTATTTTAAGTGCTTTTATTATATGTCAGACCACGACCAGTTGCCATAATGCATTGATTTACAACGTTAAATATATATTGCTCTGTTTTTTTAAACAAATAATCCTATTTCCCATATTTTAATTTTTAAATTATCTGTGCACACTTAATTTAGAAAGAAGGAGGTACAAATGAATAAAAAGTACTATTGTTAATTGATTTTCAAAATGACTATTTTCATCATTTGATGGAGCCAAATGGATGCTAAATAACACTGAGTCTGCTGCTAGAAATGGAAATAAAGAGTAATATTAATGTCAGATCTTGGGCTCGCTTATGCGAAAGTTGATAATACTGAAAACATACTATGTTCATTATCTAATTAAACCTACTCACATCAGAATGAAAAATCCCACTTACTGGTGGGATTGAATTCTTCAATTATCCAAGCCTATAAATTAGGTGCTCTAAATCGTGCTTATTACCTACAATCTCGGATTTGTTGCAAAAAATGGCGGTGCCGCAAAGTTATTAGAGTTATCACTCTTCTTTAAATTATTGTTTTATAGGTTTATTTTAAATCACAAAAAATAATTTAAAACTAAAGTGTTTATCTGTTCTAATTTGAGAAAAATAAGCGATATACATATGGCATTTATAAATTTTTCATATTAAACGTAATGAAGGTGCAAAAGTACTTGTGGGCAGTAAAGGGTGTAGTGCTGACGGTGGTTTGTTGGTAACACTTACTGTACAGCTAATTTATTCAAGTATTCAAACAGCACCGATGCCCCAGCGTCTACTTAAATTAGTTGAGGTTTGGTGGTAATCAAGAAGACTTTTGCTCAGGGGAATTCCCTAGGGCTTTTTGACGGAAGAATAAAATGAACCATATCATTTCAAAAGTAGAAGAGCTCAAGCAAATTGGTATTCAATTTGATGAAAATAATGTTAAATCTTGTCTTAATCGTTATAAATTAAGATGTCAGATAAGAGAAGTGCTAAGCCTTGCTAAAGAATTAGGCTTAGATATTACGAAAGATAAAACTAAGTCTAGTGTATCTGTTGTTGTCAGTAATTTTTCAGATATAAATGGCTGCCGAAAGCAAGCGTTAAATCAGGTGTATCAAGAGCAGACACCTTTGATTATAGAAACGTTAAAAACAACAAATATTTTTAAAGAAATACTGTTCATTTTAGGTGAAGCAGTTGTTCGCTCTCGATTTCATAGGTGATAACTATGCCTCTTATTATGAATAATGAACGATTAAAAAAGCTAATTTCATCTGCAAAAGTCCACGAACTCAATTTGCATGATGACAACATTAAAGCGTGTTTGATTGCTGTGTATTTGTATGAAGATGTAAATGATGCATATCTTGATTTTGTCTTAATGGAAGCTTACCGCTCTCAACCGACGGTGTTTATTGGAGCACTTCGAAAGACAAAGGAATTTCGTTATTGTTTGGAAGTTCTAAATCGCGAAATTAAATAAGGCATAAATTATGACGTGGCTAGGAAGACAGATGTGACTAAGTGTGAATATGATTGTGTTGTTATTGGCTCTGGATTTGGTGGTTCAGTAGGAGCATTAAGATCGGCAGAAAAAGGGCACCGAACATTAATTTTAGAGCAAGGAAGTAGGTTTAAGGACGATGATTTTGCAAAATCAAACTGGGATCTGAGAGCGTTTCTTTGGGCTCCTATTGTGAATTTTTTGGGGCCTTGCCAGCTCCTATTTACACGAGAGTTTATGTCGATTTCAGGAGTGGGGGTAGGGGGAGGATCGTTGATATATGCCAATACACACCGCATTCCGAATAGAAAAACATTAGAAACTGGAGCGTGGTTGCATTCAAACGAGCATTGGTTTGAGAGTCTTGAACCTTTTTATCAACAAGCATCAAAAATGCTAGGGGTAAATCAGAATCCTAGGCTTAGTCCCTCAGATCTTTATTTAAAAAAAGTTGCGCAAAGACTTGATTGTGAGTCTTCTTTTGTATCAGTTGATTGTGGCGTTGTTTTTCCTGAAATGCATAATGTAAGTGACCCTTATAAGTCCGTTGAGATCGGTGACCCATATTTTGATGGACAGGGACCAAAGAGGAATACTTGTAATTATTGTGGTAATTGCATGGTAGGTTGCCGTAATAATGCAAAAAATACTTTAGAAAAAAATTATCTATTTTTTGCGGAAAAAGCAGGAGTGGAAATTAGACCCTTAAGTAAAGTTGTATCTATTTCTTTGATTGATAACGTTGATGGTTCTAAAGGGTATCGAATAACGGTGGAAGAAAGAAAACGTTATGGTCAGAAGCGTATTTATCACATTATAACTCAATCCGTAATTCTTTCTGCTGGTTCTCTTGGTAGTGTACCGTTGCTTCTTCAGCTTCGAGAGTCAGGAACAATGCCGAATATTTCATCTCGGGTTGGACACCAAGTAATGACCAATAGTGAAACACTTGTTACGGTAACTAAATTTAAGGACACTGCTTTGGTTAATCACTCAATTGGAGTTGCTATCAGTAGTGAAATCCAGGTGGTTCGCTATGGTGAACATAATGATGCTGCTTGGTTGATGGCACCAAGTGTCCCTTTAACGGATAAACAAAAAGGACGTGGACGCTGGAAAGTACTTTTAGGTTATAGCTGCCGTCATCCAATTAAAACACTTCGGCTTCTAAACCCAAGGAATAAAGCAATAAAGAGTATTTGGTTATTAGTGATGCAATCTAAGCCTGCTTTTTTAACACTTAAAATTCATAGGCCTTGGTATTTTTTCTTTTTAAGAAAAAGATACCGTATTATTCGTGATTCACAAAAAAAACGTAGTGATAATTACTTTCCTATTGCACAGACTGTTGCTAAGCACTTTGCTGATGTGATGGAAGGAGAGCCAGCCAACCTCTTATCTGAAGTCGTCCTAGGTATTCCTGTGACAGGACATGTAATGGGAGGCGCTGTAATGGGAAGCTGTGCCCTAAATGGTGTGGTTGATCACGAGGGGAATCTTTTTGGTTATAAGAACTTTAAGGTTTTAGATGGCAGTATTATTCCGAGTAACTTGGGCGTTAATCCTTCATTAACAATTCTAGCATTAGCAGAAAGAGCAATGTCACGTTTTTCTTTGAAATGAAATTAATAATATTAAGTGAAGTGTATGTAAAGTAATACTTGAAAAAATAGAAGAGTATTAGGCAATTACCGTAGTAAGAAGGTGAGCATGTTAACATTATATGTGAGATACTATTTCATAAAAAGTAAATTTCTTAATGGTTGCGATAGAGAAATGTAGCTGTCTGAATTTAAATTTTATGAATTAATATCTAATTATGATGGAATTCACATTATTACTGCTATTGCATAATATTAAATGGGTAGGAGTTTAATATTATGCTATCCATAAATAACATGTGATAATAAGAGTGAGATTAATTCATATGAAATACCTCACTTTTTATTATTTAAAGCTGTGGCGTAATAACAATCTTATCTTTATATTGGCTATTTTACTGTTTATTTCAGGTCAGTTATATGTATCGTGAATTTACCACTGTGCTAGATTCAACGCACAATCAGTTGAAAATATTTCCTTTTCTATCTACTATTCTTCCGATTGGTGTTCTCTCCTTATACAAGACCTACACTTACTCATTGAGAGGGGAATGTTTTACCTATTTAAACTTTATGAAAAAAGATCTAAATATTACATTCTAGATAGCGATATAATTTCTAACGACTTCACACTTTGCAAAAATGGACTAATCATGCTTAAATCACTCTCAATTGCAATACTTATAATTCTTTCTTTAGGAGTTCAAGCCTCAACGGATACTTTTTTATCTGACCGAATGGAAAGCCTCGACGAAATCGTAATTTTGAAAGATAATATACAAAACGATATCTCAGATGGTAATTTTGATAAAGTATTTTATCTCTATAACAGCCTCAAAGCTGAACAAGAAACCATAAAACATTTCTTTCCCTCAGTGAATACCAGTAAAATTTCGAAAAAGATGAAAGATGACCAGCAAAGTATAATTGACAATGTATACGACGTAATTAAGGTCAATACAGGAAAAGTTTTTCCAGCAAACACTAATTTCATTCCCAAAGGATTAATAGTCCTGGGGGCAACACCTGGTATGGGAATTTTAGAGAGTCGACTTGACCAAGCCTACAAACTAGCGATAAAACATACAGGTATACCAATAGTTCTTTCAGGAAAGGGACGAAAAAAAGGTGTGGTTGAAGCTGATTACATGTACGATTACTTGCTCAATAAAGGTATCAAAGCGGGACGAATGTATAAGGAAAGCTATTCATTAGATACCGTCGGTAATGCAGAGTTTTCATACTTGACTATCAGTGAAAATAAAGATTTAAAGCGTGTTAATGATTGGTTAGTCGTAACGAACAACTTTCATTCTATGCGAGCATTGCTAAACTTTTCTCGAATATTCCCCAATAACGACAAGATCGCAGTACTACTAGCTCCGCTTCTTCCTGAAGGAGTTAATAATCCTGAAAAAGATAGTATACTTAAAACCCTTATAACTAACGAAGTAAAATCAGACTCTAACGACCAATTCATGGAACTCCTTACTTACGATAAGTATAATAATGATATCTATTCGTTCGAGTCAAAAGATATCACAGGACAACCTTGCGCTATTTTGAATGAGATTTTATTAAAGCATGGTCTTTATAAAGACAAGGTAAGTGAACTTACATCAAAGTTCAGTCAGTGTTACATGTAAAGTGGGGTCGTTGCAAATAATCAGATAAGACAGATATACCCTGTGATGGGCTTAATGATTACTGGTAAACCACCTCAACATTGAAGAGACGATTCATGAAGGCGGATCTCTCCCGCACAAGAGTTTTACGTTCATTATGACGTAACCAACAATCAAATTGCCCCTTGTTCAACATCCATAATGATTCGAATCCTTGGATAGTTGACCAAGCTCGTTTTCGTATTTTAGACCCACCGGTGGCTACAACGAGTTTCTTTATTGGGGCGTGATCAGGCTTGATACCGTTATTGAGGTACTTCACTTGCCGATGTTCGATATCCGCTCGTAATCGTCCCTCCTTCTTCAAGCGAGCAATCGCATTGGCGTATGAGGAATGTTTGCCGGTGTTTAATGTTTTAGGCTGATTGTCTACGTCGAAATATCTCAGGCAACGCCTAAGAAACTGATAAGCGGCTTCTTTATTACGTTTGTGGGAGAAATAGAAATCCAGCGTCTCGCCTTGTTTATTGATAGCACGGTAAAGGTAGTGCCATTTCCCCTTTACTTTGACGTAGGTTTCATCGAGCTGCCACGAAGAGTCTGTCCGGATAAATTGATGGCGACGTAACTTCTTACGTAATGTCGGGGCATATTCAATGAACCAACGATAAATGGTCGAACGATTAACCGAGATCTCCCGTGCTGCCAGCATGTCACTGAGGTTTGCATAACTCATCGGGGTCGAACCATACCAGCGAAGGCACCAAAGGATGATCTCAGGGGCAAAATGTTTCCATTTGAATTCGGGGTTGGTCATTGAATCGCTGGATTAGATGGGAAAGAAACGATTCTGAGCCCAGGCCTGATTTTTTGCAACAACACCTCCTGAACAGGGTTTTGACGTTCGACCTAAATGCGTTAGTAGCGCACGTACGGATCTGTGTGTGGGGGGAGCGGGTAACCGCTATTCCTACCGCGACCATTAAATCGGGTTAAGAGGTGGTTAGTCTAATATATTTTGTATAGTTCAATATCAAAGCGTCTATTAATCTATGATATTCGTTAATGATTAAAAAAGTGACAGTGTAGCGGGAGGTGACTTTATTAAAAATATTAATGAGGGTTGAAGACATTTGGTGCATAGACAGATATCTTCCTGTCTATGCGTTTGATGAATATAATACCGATTTAACAGGTTAGTTATTGCTGCTTGCAGCTTGTGTTTTACGCTGAGATATTTTTACATTAAAACCAACTGGTGACATAGTAAATGCAAATTCCTCAAGAACTTTATCTTCTGATTGCTGAGGAATAATATCAAATTCACTAAATAGTGCATGGAAAGCCAAATTTATTTCTATAATAGCGAGCGAACGACCAGGACATAGCCTAGCGCCCCCACCAAACGGCTTTAGGTTTGAAAATGATGTTCTGTTATTCCCTAACCAACGGTTTGGATTAAATGATAAAGGTGAATCAAACAAAGAAGCATCGAAACCATTCGCGTGCAGCAACACAAATACTGGCGTCCCTTTTTTTATTTTAACCCCCCTAATAGAGGTGTCTGAAATCGCTTCTAAGTACAACTGAGGTGCTACCGGCTTAAGCCGCATCGACTCGTACATAATAGCGGTAAGGTATGGCAACTTCGGCATTGGCCATTCAAGTACTTTATCAAATTCAAGATTTTCGAACTCACTAAATAGTTCGTATTTAGCGTTTTTGTTACCGCTAATTAGGAATGCCATCCATGTTAATGTGTTCGCAGTGGTATCTTGTCCTGCAAGTAATAAAGTCATTGCATTAGCAATAATATCCTTATCGCTAATTGAGCTATCACTCTCTTGAGCTGCTATCATTATTTGCAACATATTTTCTGGAGTATCAATAAGATTTTTATTTTCATGTAATAAGGTTCGTTGTTTCTTAATACATTTTGATACGAACTGTTTTATTTCAGCTAGGCTTTCATCAAAATCACGGTCACGGTTCGTTTTAAAGAATCGCCATAATGGAATTGGTGATTTACAACGTTGATTAACTATTGGGAATACATGACGTAAACTTGCTTCAAGTTGTGTTTCATCATTTTCGATTGAGTTAAAATCCTCTCCAAAAGCAAGTATCGATGTAATATCTACAGCATAGCGTTTAAATTCCTCCAATAAATCAACTGTTTTTCCTGATTCAGCTAGTAATGAAAAACGATTTTTAAATCTTTCAGTTATTATTTTAAGTTGTGGATAGAAATGTTTAATATTTCCGGTATTAAACATTGGTTCAGTGAGTTTTCTTTGATGCTTCCATCGACTACCTTCTGCTGAAAATATGCCATTCAAACCTTCTTCTTCAAATATGCTTTCAATATTTTTTAATCGTCTAAAATCATTAGGTCTAGCTTTAAGCGTTTTTATGATGTCATCATGATCAGCTAGAACTAATACATTCTTAAGTCCAAATTTCAGGCGAAAAGTGGTGCCGTAATCATTGACCCACTTTAGCATTTGTTGATGAATATTTGATTTCTTAAGCTCATTTACATGACCCAAAATACCGCTCGTTGGAGGCATTGGTAAATTAACAATATTTTCCATCTTTATCCCAATTTAATGTGCTTTATAGTAACTCTATTATTCAGTCGCAAATGCCATATGTATATTGCTTATATTTCTCAAATTAGAACAGATAAACACTTTAGTTTTAAATTATTTTTTATGATTTAAAATGAACATATAAAATAACATGTTAAAGAGGTGTAATTACTCTAAGTGCTTTTGCGGTACAGCCATTTTTTGCAACAAACCCAGGATTGTAGGTAATAATCACGATTTAGAGCACCTAATTTATAGGCTTGGATAATTGAAGAATTCAATCCCATAAACTTCGAAAAAAAGAAAAAATCATCAACAAATCACTCCGCTTCTCGTCCTATTGATGCCTTTGATAATTATGCTCAATTTGAAAAAACCATTGATGATATTATCGAACTTCTTAATGCCCAATTAACAACGATTACATGCCATGATGATGAAATAGCCATCATTAAAAACTATCTCATTCATCATTTTGGTAATAACAATAGGACAGCCTTAAAAATGCGAGATGTTATGCTGTCATTAGAAGCCATAGCTGAACGCGATGGGTCTTATCTCGTCTAATGCAAACCAGTTACAGCCCACGACCACTAAAGCAGGTTTTCAATCAGGATAATGCCAGGGAGCATTATCTTGAGGAACATTCAGATGAAGTCACCGAGGAGCAGATGGAAGTAGTAGAAAAGATGCTTGCCTGCAATACGCCAGCGGTAGGTACATTTCATTATGCATGTGAACATGAACAATGTGGGCACACAAAAGTCGTTTACTGCTCTTGTAAAGGACGGGCCAGTAGTGCTTGTGGGGTTAAACTTACCGAGCAATGGATAGCGAAGCAGTTATCTATTTTACCTGACTGCGAATACCAACACATTACATTAACCATGCCAGATAAGCTCTGGCCGGCTCTGTCGCAAAGTTCTGTAGAAGTACAAGCGTACTGATTTTCAGATACAATTAGGCTGATAGCACGTAAAACTACCCCCAAACAGATAAGCCTTTAGGGTTGTCGAGCTGTCCATTTTTAATCATCGCCCACAGCTCTACACCAGCTAATGTGGCCTTTACTCCTTTGTCAGATTTCCAGCCTAGTGCCTGGTTCATTTTACCTTTCACTCTGCGGTGGCTTTGCTCAAAAATATTGTTCAGATACTTAATTGAAAGGATCTCAATAAGACTCAGCATGCGTCCGCTATACCAAAGCTTAACGTTGATATTGTGCAGTGCTAATGCGTTGGAATGGCTTCCATCAATCGCCACGAAGAAGCTACTGGCTTCTTCTTTTTGCTAGCTCGATGTTCTAGCAATGGCGCATACTTTATCAC
>PJEL010004812.1_pt1 | contig 11029 bp, 6 predicted proteins | sample 1853271 | NCBI WGS metagenome assembly PJEL01 (sample SAMN08108733, study PRJNA415343) | Invertebrate metagenome, whole genome shotgun sequencing project. | host: Globobulimina | place: Sweden: Gullmar Fjord | collected 2015-08 | reverse complement strand
TCCAAGCACGGAGCCACGCGGATCGACGTCGCCCTCGGCGTTGCCTACAAGGAATCCGTTCCCGAGGCTCGTGAGATTCTTCTGGGGGCGGCGGCCACGGTCGGCTCGGTGCTTAGCGATCCCGCGCCTTCGGTTGTCGTCGATGAATTGGGCGACTCGAGTGTCGATCTCGTTCTCCGAGTCTGGATCAATGACGCGGCCGATGAGATGCCGACGCTCAGCGCGACCCTTGAAGCGGGCAAGTTGGCGCTCGACGCGGCGGGCATTCAGATTCCCTTCCCGCATCTACAGCTCTTCGTGGACGATGTCGAGCCCAGGGTGATGGAGAAGATCGCCGCCTTGCCCTAGGTTTTGGTCCTAGGGCTACGGTTCGTGGAGATCTCTTGCATTCACTCGGGCATTAAGTTATCGTCGCCATGCGTCGCGCCGAATTCGGTGATTCGGCGTTACCGCATAGTACGGGTTGGATGCCGAGGGGAGTGATGTGAAATGACGATAAGAGCCGCGCTGATGATCACACTGCTGGCAGCAATGGTCGCGGGCGATGCCTGCGCCGAGGAGAAAACCGAATCTCGAAACTGGGCTTTCGGTTGGTATTCCGGTCCGTCGATTCGTTACGAAACGGACGCCGGTTGGTCCTTCACCCTGAACGGCAAGATTGACCAGGGCGTCACCGATGAGACCAGTTTTACAAGAAGACTCCACGACAGTCCCTGGAGCAATGACACCGAATACCAATCTACAACAGATTCTGATGGGCAGTCCTATACGCTCAACTTCTATATCTCCCGCCCCTTTGATATCGGCAACGGTCTGTCGGTAGGCCCCGTGCTATCGACTGGATACGGTTACAATCGCGATGAGCGCGAAGGCGAGATGGAACAAACGGATCTGGGCAGTAATAGTACGAGGCTGGATTACTCCAGAGTTATATACCAGACTGAGTCCTGGTCGATTGGCTTCGGCATCGAGCCTCGCTTTCAGCCGCACCCCAGGGTGAGCCTGGAGACTTCCTATCGCATTTATTACACAAGTTGGTCGTGGAGCGAGGAAGCCTGGATGCACGATATCGATGAGCACGGCGTCAAGACCAACTCGACGTATCGCATAACTGAGAGGGACTCTTCGGGCTGGGACACCACCACCTATGGCAATTTCAGCTTGAGCATGGCTTTGGCGATCTACTTCTATTTTTGATTCGGTCCGAGCTTGCGGAGCGGATTTCCTAATCCCGCATGTGAATCGTGACGCGGTGAGAGCGCGCGCGACAGCGCCATTCGCGCGCAATTCAATACAGACATGCCCTCTATTTTGCTGTATAGTCATGTTAACTTAAGCTGTATCCCCTCTCTCCCCTGACAATGCTCGCGGCACATAAAGGAGACCTCCATGAAGAAGGGCCTGATTTCCCTGATCTGTTTAGGGCTGCTGCCTCTGCTGGTAGGAAGCACTTTCGCGCAGACCGATCCCTTGATCGAGGAGATGGTCGCCGCCGTCTCCCAGACGCGCCTGACGAGCTCCGTTCAGACACTGCAGGATTTCCAAACTCGTCACACCTACACGCAGGCGAACACGGACGCCGGCAACTGGCTCTTCGATCAGTTTGCCGCACTCGGCATCACCGTCGAGTTCCACAGCTTTAGCATGTCGGGCAACACGGAGGTCAATGTCATCGCGCGCATCGAAGGCTCGACGCTGCCCGATGAGATCGTTGCGATCTCCGGTCACTTCGATTCGACGTCCAATCAGCCGACGAGCAATGCGCCGGGCGCCGACGATGATGCGAGCGCCATTGCGGCCATTCTGGAGGCGGCGCTGATCTTTCGGGATTACCGTTTCGAGCGCACGATCGAGTTCATGTGCTTCAATGGCGAGGAGCAGGGGCGCCGTGGAAGCGCCGCGATTGCGACAGACTACAACGCGGCGGACAAAAACCTCTACGCTGTCGTCAACAACGACATGATCGGCTACTGGCCAACGGGCTGGTCACGCGACCTGGACGTCGCCTATGAACCCATCTCCGAATGGTTGGCGGATCGCGTCATCGCGGCTTCCGATGCTTACGTCGGCATTCCCATCGACAAGCATCCCAGCGGTGTCTGTCACGATGACCACTACGCCTTCACGCAGCAGGGAATTTCGGCCATCACGAACATGGATTGTTGGCAGGCCCATAACGGTGGCCAGGGTGGCGAGAGCACGCCCCACTACCACAGAACAACCGATACGCTCTCGACACTGAATATGCCCTGTATGACACAGGCCGTTCAGGTGAACATTGCGGCTGTCGCCGATCTTGCCGGACCTCTGGAGACCGTCGGGGTTGGCGATGCTCCGGCCCAAGCGGCGCACTCGACTCTCCGCTTATTGGGCAATCAGCCCAACCCCTTTAATCCGACAACAGAGATCCACTTCAGTTCGGCGACCGCGGGCGATTGGCTCGAGCTTAGGGTTTATTCCGCCGGAGGCGTGCTACTGCGCACAATCGAGCAGGGCGCCTATTCCGCAGGCCCGCAGAGCATCACCTGGGACGGTCTCGACAACGATGGCAAGGTTCTACCGAGCGGCATCTATCTATATCAACTCGCCTCGGCCCGCGGCGCGAGCGAGACGGGCAAGGCGGTTTTGCTCAAGTAGCGCCTCAAGTCTTTTCGGATGGCTAGTTGTCCATCGCCCGGCGGACCCTGTTTAGATCCGTCCCTGCAAAGCGGAGAATCTGCTGACCCTCTTTATTCAGCAAGATCAGCGTTGGCGTTTCTTCGATCTGATGTTGGGCCATCACAGGCGTGCCGCCCATGCCGATGTTGATTTTCCGTAGTGCTACGTCGGTATTTTCCGCGACGAATGTCCGAAGCTCAGGCTCGAGCTGGGCGCAGGTGTGGCAGAGGTCACCGTAAAATTCGAAGAGCGTGTATTTGCCATCGGCAAGATGGCCGCCAAGTTCGACTTCTTCGCCCAGCGAAATCGTTTTGATGTCGAGCGCAGTATGCGCGGATGGAATGGCGATTGCCGTATCCCGCCCCTCGCTCTTCCGCCTTGTGTCCAGTCCGCAGGAAAACCCTAGCGTAAACACATAGTCGGAGACGAGCTGCGATTCGTTGACATTCTGATGTACCGGGATCTGCATGGAGATCGTCGTGCTGATGAGTTCTGATCGCAGCGTGAAGCCGGGCGTCAGGTAGATCCATTTGCCTCCAGTGTTGTCCACGCGCGAGCCCTGATCGTAATCGTAGCCGGTAAATATGCCATTTGCGGCAATTGAGAAGCTCATCCACTCGTTGAGCGGCCGGGCAAGGCCAAGTCCTGCCTGGAACTCGTGGCTGAACTTGTATTGATGGATGTTCTCGCTCGTCGAGAACCTCGCGACGGTATTGCCAAAAAGAGTGTTTCGTCCAAAGGGGATGGAGGCGATGGCCGAGAGGATCGGATCGAGCGTCCCAGCCCCCGTCTGCAGGACAGGATCACGCGATATCCCCGTACCCCAATCGTGATCGGGCTGGGACGCACCTGTCGGCAGGCGAACACCGAGACCGGTGGTGAAGGACACGGCGTGCGGTGTGTCGGCTTCTTTGACGCGGAAAAAAGCCATGGCGATGACGTCGCCCAAACCGGAGAAGCGGCGCGTGAAGCGCATCTCTTCCGGCCCACCGGGGTCATCGGTTTTTGGCGCGGTTATTTGTCGGTAGGGGATCCACATGTCCATCCGCAGTCGCTCGGATAGCGCGTAGCCGAGCTTGAGTTGCGTTGTGCGAAAAAGCGTCAGCTCATTTTTGGGATTCGGCGCGGATGAAGTACCACTGAGCGCGTGATCAAAATATTCGTAGTCGTAGGAAAGGCCGAGATCGACGCGCCCCGCGACAATCTCCCGCTGCTCGACGAATCCCCCAACTGGGAGATTGGGGCTCGCTCACTTGACTCCGGCCATGGCCGCTTGTGTCGAGGCTGCTAGGAATAGGACGAGTAGGGGTATAGATAGAACACGCATGTTGCGCCTTTCCTTGGTGTTTGAAGCTGGGGGGCCGCAGCAAAAATTGGAAGCAAATCATATTAATTCAGAGTTGTCGGTGTCAAGAGCGGAAAACCCGCGGGCATGGGCTGCAAGCGCCGCGGGCTGAGTATGCTTGGTCGGGATGATAATCCGTGGCAGGCGAGCGCGTGGCCGCCCATTTAATGACCTATAGCCTCCGGCGCCATGCATCCGGGCAAACCCTATCCGGCGGCTCGATGATCACGGCCGGTCTAGGGGTCGGTCTGCGCTGATGGGGGAGAGCTTGCGCCCTTCCGCAGCAAGCGGCTTTCGCCCATCCTCTGCTTGAGAGTGCTTCCCACGGCTCGGAATTCCGCAAGCAGCTCGCCGAACAGGGCCTGAACCGTCGTGATCTTGTCGATCCGGTGGGCGTTCGCGCCGCAGAAGATCAAACCGTTGTCCACGTCGCCCGCGTAGGCGTTGAGCAGGGCGTCGGCGATGCAGTACTTCGCCTTGGCGATATGGCAGGAGGTGAGACAGTGATAGCTGCACTTGATCTTGTGCTTGCCGTCTCCGTCGAGCACCTTCAAGAAGGGGTTGCGCAAAGCGCGTCCCGGCATGCCGACCGGGCTCTTGATGATGGTGATGTCCTCTTTGCGAGCGTCGAGGTAGGCCTGCTTGAACTCTTCGGAGACACCGCACTCTTCGGTGCAGACGAAGCGCGTCCCCAACTGAACTCCTGATGCGCCCATGCTCAGCATGTTCGCCATGTCCTCGCCGGTGTAGATGCCGCCGGCGACGATGATCGGGATCTTCTTGCCATACTTCTCTTCGTAAGGAGAGATCGCTTCCAGAACTTCCGGTAGGATTGTTTCGAGCGAGAAATTCTCGGGGTCGTCCAGTTGCTCCGGCGTGAAGCCGAGATGGCCTCCCGCTAACGGGCCTTCGAGAATGAAGGCGTCAACGGTGCGTTCATAACGTCTGTCCCAGGAGCGGAGGATAATATTGGCCAGTCGCGCCGAGCTGATGATCGGTACGAGCGCCACTTCCGCGTCCTCGACGAGTGCCGGCAAATGTGTAGGGAGTCCCGCTCCGAAGACGATGATATCGACGCCGCCTTGCACCGCCGATTTGACCAGTTCACAGGCATTGCTCAGAGCGCCCATGATGTTGACGGCGAGCAATCCGGAGGTCATCTCGCGGGCTTTCTGGATCTCATGGACCAGAGCTTCGCGCGATTTCCGTTCGAACTCCTTGCCAGTGGCGGTCAGGTCACCCAATCCAACAGCGGCGATCGTTCCGATACCGCCTTCGTTTGCCACGGCAGCGGCGAGAGAAGCCATGGACACCCTGACGCCCATTCCCCCTTGAACGATGGGGAACTTCGCTGTCAGGTCACCGATCTTGAGACTGGGAATCTCCATGATCTCCTTGCTATTCAGTACCGAGTCTTAACGAAGGTGTTTTCGCGCTCGGCGTCGAATAGAGATGCAATTGAGGGGTGATGGCTTTGCCGCTATCCGCGAAGCTGGAGCCATCTGGCCCCGGTAGTATACTGCTTTGAACTCCACCATTGGAAAATAACCGGATCGGCTGGATTAGCCAGTGTTTTTGGCGCGGTTCAGAAGCCAGATCTGTCCGAAATCAGCCGAAAACCGACATCTTGGAGCCACCACCTCTATAGCAAGCGCTCACTGCTAAATTAGACCGCGACCGAGCCGAATCGTCAAGGACGCGATTGCTCTCGCAGGAAGACACTCCCCAGTGACCAGGCGCCGAATAGAGGAAAGGCGGCGATAATCAAGGCCAAGATGACCAGCAATCCTGGTTCAGCGCCCGATGTCCAGGTCGCAATCCGGCATGCAAATGCTCGGTAAGCGACCAAATCGACTTGGGATTGCTTCGCCAAGAAAGCAAGGCTCGGCCCCTATTGGAGAAAGAGGATGATCCATTTCTATCGGCGCGCCCCCGCCCTGAAGGTCTCCTCTACGCGTGAATTCGCAGCTTTCCCTCGATAATATTGTGTTACAATTGAATCAATCGCGCCTTTGAGGGGTGTGGAATCGACTTGTATGCATGAGCTTCCGCTCGGATTCATAAGGAGCTGCCGTTGCTAGCTGGCGGAGTGTTTTCGCGTTTCCCTCCGTTTGTGGTCGTCTCGACCACGTGCATCTTGATGCTCATGCTATTGGTCTGCTCTTCGCAGGCCGCGCTGATCCTCAACGAGGTCATGGCGTGCAACACGCTGACGGCGATGGATGAGTATTCCGATTATCCCGATTGGATAGAGATCTATAATAGCGGCAACGATCTGCCGACCAATATCGCCGGCTATGGTCTATCTGATGATCCGGACGATCCCTTCAAGTGGGTGTTTGTCGGCGACTACAACCTCGTCGCCGGACGCGTTCTGCGGGTGTTCGCCTCGGGGAGGGATCTCCAGTTTCCCGAGTACCACACCAATTTCAAAGTGAACACGGAGGGGGAGACGATCACGCTCGTCGATCCGGACGGCAACCTGATCGATTCGTTCTTCACGGACTACATGCCGGCGGACATCTCTCGCGGCCGCTTTCCCGATGGAGCGGACGAGTGGCTCTATTTCGACAATCCGACACCGGACGAGAACAATGAAGTGGCGGGCTATAGCGGCCTGTGCGCGAAGCCCTTCTTCGATACGCCCGGTGGTTTTCAATCAGGGCCCATCTCGGTTACGATAACCTGCCCATCACCAACGGCAACGATTCGCTATGCATTCGGCGGTCGGAACCCAACACCGATGGACAATATCTACAGCGGCCCGCTTCAGATAAGCTCCTCGCAGGTCCTCCGCGCCCGTTGCTACGAAGAGGGACTTGTTCCCAGCGCGATCACCTCGGCAAGCTACTTCTTCGATTCGGATCACGACCTGCCCGTCGTTTCAATCGTCACCGATCCCGCCAATCTCTGGGACAACGATACCGGCATCTACATTTTTGGCGACGACTACTCCCCCGAGTGGCCCTACTGGGGCGCCAACTTCTGGGAGCCCTGGGAGCGGCCGGCGAGCGTCGAACTCTTTGAGCTAGATGGCAGTCAGGCTCTCGCGCAGAACATCGGAATCAAGATTCACGGGAATTACGCGAGAGCGATGCCTCAGAAATCGCTGCGTCTCATCGCCAGGCGGGGGTATGGGCTCGAGTCGATGGCTCACCGCGTCTTTCCCGAGAAGGAGATCGACGAATTCAAGTATCTGATACTGCGCAACTCGGGTGATGATTTCTGCAGCACGCAGTTCCGCGACGGTTTCATGCATCGCCTTACCTGGGGCGATGATCTGGACATTCAGGGTTACCGGCCCGCGGCGGTCTACCTCAACGGAGAGTACTGGGGAATCCACAACATCCGCGAGCGTCTCGACGAATACTACCTGCGCGACAATCACGGAATGGATCCCGAAGAGGTTGATCTGATCAAGCACTACACGCAAATCGTCGCCGGCGACCATCTTCACTACCAAACCATGCTGGACTTCATCAGCGCGAACGACATGGAAGACGATGAGAACTTCGAGTATGTCCAGACCCAGATGGACACGGATAACTTCGCGACCTACTTCCTCTACGAAATCTTCTACGCAAATTACGATTGGCCGCTCAGAAACATCAAGTGGTGGCGCCCACGCACGCCGACGGGGCGCTGGCGTTGGATGCTGTTCGACACCGACGTAGGGTTTAGCCTTTTCATGGATCATGGCGAGTATGAGCACGACACACTGTCCTATGTCCTCGATGAGGATTCGGAGCTTCCTGAATACTCGACGTTCCTGATTCAGAGCCTCATGGAAAACGCCGTCTTTCGCCGCGATTTCATCAACCGCTATGCCGTATTGATGAACACCCAGCTCTCCATCGCTTCCATGCATGAGGCACGAACCGCTGTTATCGAAGGGATCGAATCCGAGATCGAGCAACACATGTTGCGCTGGGATCATACAATCGAAGATTGGAACTCGGAATTGGCGAGATTTCAGGAGTTCCTCAATCGGAGGACCGGCTTCGCCCGTGAGCATGTCATGCAGCATTTCGAGCTCCCCGACACTCTGATGTTGAGCCTGGATCTCTCGCCGCCGGGCAGCGGCGCAATTGAGTTGACCGGCTATACGGTCGAGTCGTTCTGGAGCGGCGTTTTTTTTGAGGGCAACCCGATCCACGTGAAGGCGAATCCGGCCTCCGGCTATCAATTCAGCCACTGGTCCCACCCCGTTATGCCGCACGATGCCGATGCCTTGATCAACGCGAACGGTCCGCTCGTTGTCACTGCTTTCTTCGTGGAGTCAAGCGCTTCCGATCCCGAAGTCTTGATCAATGAGATCAACTACCAGTCGGCGGTGAACTTTGATGTCGGCGATTGGGTGGAGTTACACAACCCGGGTGAACAGCGAATGGACCTCACGGGTTGGACATTCAAAGATGGAAACGATGCCCATGTTTACGCTTTCCCAAACGGCACTGGCATCGAAGGCGAGGGCTATCTTGTTTTGTGCGAAGACCTCTCCGAGTTCACTGAGCACTTTCCCTTTGCCGAACCCGTGCTGGGGGGGATGGACTTCGGCTTCAGCGGTGGAGGTGAAGCCCTGAGGCTCTTCGATGCAGCAGGGGAGCTCTACGATTTCGTCACCTACAGCTCGTCGCCGCCATGGCCCATAGAGCCGGCGGGCTACGGGCCGACTCTCGAGGTGATCAACCCCCTCGCGGATAACGGGGCGCCCGACAATTGGGCGGCGTCGCAGAGTCCGGCCGACCATGGAACACCCTGCGCGGAGAACAGCGCTTATGCGACCGGAATCGGCGGAGACGCGCCCAGCCCGGAGCTGGCGCTTCTGCGACCCTACCCCAACCCCTTCAACCCCGCATGCACCTGCGCTTTTGTCCTGCCCCATGAAAGCAAGGTGCGACTCTGCGTCTACGATCCCGCCGGACATCTTGTCGCAACTCTTGTCGATCGAGTTCTCCCGGCGGGCAGGCACGAAAGCGTCTGGCGGAGCGGCGATTTGCCCAGTGGCGTCTACCTGCTCGAGCTGACGGCCGCTTCGGAGCAACGGGTCGCGAAACTGCTTCTTCTCAAGTGATGGGAATTGCGCCCTTTCGCCCGCTGCCTGTGGCGGTGCGCTCGCGCCAACCTAACGGATCAGAGCGAAACGCGTGATGCGACGTTCGCCCGTCGTCTCGAGGCTAAGCAGATAGATCCCCGACGGGAGCGCTCGTCCGCGGTCATCGCGCGCATCGAAGCTGAACTCTTTCTTGCCGCTTTGCGCCGGGCCTTCGAAAACGAGCGCGAGGCGTCTTCCCCGAAGATCATGGAGCGTGAGCTTGATTTGAGCGGCCGCGGCGAGGTCGAATTGGATCGTCGTTCTTGGATTGGCGGGGTTGGGAAAGCAATGAAGTCCAAGCTCGGGTTTCGGCTGCGGCGAGATCACAACGCCGGTTGGAATCTGGCAACCGAGCGGCAGCGCTCCGATGAGATAACAGCCCCCGTTATTCTCGGGGAGGCAGGGCGAATCGCTGCGCAAAGTGTAGTTGGCGCCCAGAGGATAGCAGAAGATGGGATCCGCGCCGATGTTGCAATCGACACCCAGTCGATCGGCGATTGCGCCGATCCAGTCTCCCCCGACATTGCCGTAGATATCGCAGTTATCAATGGAGACTTCGCCCGCATTGACGGCGAGACCTTCACCCTGGTAATTGAAAGCGAGCAGCGAGCGCGTTACATCGACATTGGAGTCCGTCGAGACGAGCAGCCCGGCTCCAAGCCAGGCGGTGTTGTCGGTCAGCGTGCATGAGCTGAGTCCACCTATCGAATGACTGTAGTAGACGCCGGCGCCATAGCCCCCGACCTCTTGGTAGGGATAGCTGTTGCCATAGAAAATGCACAGCTCGAAACGAACTCCCTCGCCCAACCGACAATAGCCGCAATAGACCCCCCCGCCATCGGTCGCCCGGTTGCCGCGGAAGATGCAGCCCTGAAACTCGGCCTCGGTATCCCACAAAAAAACGCCGCCGCCGGCCTCCGCGATATTCTGCTCGATGATGCAGTTGGCAACGCTGAAGCCACCGCCGGGGATAATCCCCTCCGCGGCTATTGCTCCGCCGTAGCCGGTCAACCATTCGCTCGGCAAGAAACGGGGATCTCCGCCGCGTAAGGAAAGTCCTTCGATTCGAACCGCAACTCCTGGAAAGGTGCGGATCAAGAAAGCGCGGCCATCGTCCTCGCAGTCGATGATGCAACTCTCCGCATCGGCGCTCGCCGAGAAAAGGGTCAAATTCGCGCCATCAATGATCAAGTTGCGATTGCCGACTCCCGTGAAGACACCGTCGGCAAGACGGATGCTGTCACCGGACTGGGCGGCGATGAGCGCTGTCTGGATATCGGGATAGGGTCCGCTGCCGTCGGGGGAGACATCTAAAATCGAGGCGTGCGCTGGAAAGGCCAAGGCGAAGCTCAGTAGGGCTGCAGCGAGTCTTTTCATGACTCAATTATAATGAATCGAAGCTCCCCGCTTCAAGCTTCCCGATAAGCTCGTACGAGCAAGTGTACCACCCCTCTTGATCCCGGAATCCGAAGCCGGTATCAACGTGGGGGCTCACCCGTTTAGTCATTCTGAGTTCGATGACGACGAGTCCTTTGCCCGAACCGGGTCGAGACCGACGCTGATATCTGTTGCAACAAAGATTGTGGTAACGTATATTCTCTTGAAGCGAAACCCAGTGCATCCCGAGAGGAGCAGACCATGGCGGATCTCGACATCAAGCGCGCCGAACGGCTCGGGCTGAAGCTCATGCGGGCGAGCGAGCAGATTCAGGGCAACCTCACCGCGACCTTCAAGGCGCAGGGGCTCTCGTCGCCCCAGTACAACGTGCTCCGCATTCTGCGCGGAGCGGGAGAGGGGGGCCTCCGGTGCAATGAAATCGGCGAACGGATGGTCAACCGGGTGCCCGATGTAACGCGCCTGCTCGATCGACTCGAGCAGCGGGGACTGATTGTCCGCAGGCGTGGCGAAAGCGATCGCCGTGTCGTCCACAC
>PJEL010004811.1_pt1 | contig 11029 bp, 7 predicted proteins | sample 1853271 | NCBI WGS metagenome assembly PJEL01 (sample SAMN08108733, study PRJNA415343) | Invertebrate metagenome, whole genome shotgun sequencing project. | host: Globobulimina | place: Sweden: Gullmar Fjord | collected 2015-08 | reverse complement strand
AACTTTGAGATTATACACCATTAGTGGGTGACCTATTTCACAAACTTTATGCAGTGTTTGCTTATTCATCTGAATTCGGTGAATTTGCCATCAACCCGTAAGGGGAAAGTAAGTTACGATGAACTTACGTGCATTGCTAGGATATGTCTATGAATCATCTTGATCCCCTACTTAAACCCCGTTCGATTGCCGTTGTTGGTGCTTCCCAACAAGAAACACGAGCGGGATATATCGTTATGAACAACCTATTACACGGGGATTTCAAAGGTGCAGTGATGCCTGTTACGCCAAAATACGACTCTGTTGCTGGCGTACTTTCTTACAAGAACATTCTATCGCTTCCTATCGTTCCTGACCTCGCGGTTTTATGTACTAATGCTATGCGAAATGTTGCCATTTTTGAAGAGTTAGCTGAGAAAGGCATTGCCTCCGTGATCGTTCTGTCATCAGACATGCACCAAATAAGTGACAACGGCGAAACAATTGATTCTCGATGCCTAACTATAGCCAAAAAACATAACATCCGAGTGCTTGGCCCAAATAGCCTTGGCATCATTGTTCCGTGGTTAAAGTTGAATGCCTCTTTCTCTCCCGTGACTGCGCTGCCCGGTAAAATTGCTTTTGTTTCTCAATCTGCCGCTGTTTGTACCACCATTCTCGATTGGGCGAACGACAAAGAAATCGGTTTTTCTGCATTTATCTCGATCGGCAACGGCAGTGATATTGAGTTCTCTGAACTGTTGGATTATCTCAGTACTGATTCTCACACTGAAGCCATCTTGCTTTATGTTGACAGCATTAAAGATGCAAGACGCTTTATTTCGGCTGCGCGTGCAGCATCTCGTAACCGACGAATTCTGGTGTTGAAAGGAGGTCGAACAGCGAAAGGTCGAGCCGCTGCCATAGCGCATACTGGTGGTGCTGACACATTAGATATTATCTATGACTCAGCTATTCGACGTAGCGGTATGTTACGAGTTAAGAACTTACATGAGCTGTTTGCCGCGGTAGAAACACTGACTCATTCGGTGCCCTTACGTGGCGAGCGTCTTGCTATTGTTACCAATGGTGGTGGCCCCGCAATTATGGCCGTGGATACTTTATTTGATCGTGGCGGCAAACTCGCTGATTTATCAGAACAAACACTAGAAAAATTAAACAAAGTCTTGCCATCGAGTTGGTCACACAGCAACCCGATTGATATTGTTGGTGATGCGGGTGATCAGCGTTATATCGATACACTAAATGCACTACTCGACGGGGATGAAGCTGACGCGATTCTTATTATGCACAGCCCTTCTGCGATTGCTCATTCAGCCCAGACAGCTGAGCGAATTATTAAAGCAATTAAAAAACACCCTCGACATAAGCGATTTAACATTCTAACCAATTGGTCGGGCGAGCTGACAGCAAGGCCTGCAAGAAAACTTTTTACAGAAGCCGGGATTCCAACGTATCGAACACCAGAAAGTTCAGTCGTTGCTTTCATGCACTTGGTCGAATACAGACGTAACCAACGCCAATTGATGGAAACACCGACCACAGCTGAGAAAGTTCATATTGAAGATTTAGCTGATGCGAGAAATTGGATAGAGCGACAACTACTGGATAAAGAAACAGTTAGTCTTGATACTCACCAAAACAGTCAGTTTTTCAAACACTTCAATCTTGATGTCTTACCAACTTGGATTGCTTCAGACCCAAGTGAAGCGGTACACATTGCTGAAACGATTGGTTACCCAGTTGCCGTTAAACTTCGTTCTCCAGACATTGCGCATAAATCAGATGTGCAAGGTGTAATGCTCAACTTACGAAACAGTAATGAAGTGGCTAATGCTGCTCAAGCGATCCTTGATCGTTCTCAGCTGTCGTACCCTACGGCGCATATACATGGTTTGTTGATTCAAGGAATGGCGAAACTCGCGGGCGGGCAAGAACTACGTGTAAAGGTCACGACCGATGAGACTTTTGGCCCTATTATTTTACTTGGTCAAGGAGGTTCAGAGTGGGATGAATCGATTGATGCGGCAGCTGCATTTCCACCACTTAATATGACACTGGCTCGTTACCTAATCATTCGAGCAATAAAAAGTGGCAAAATTCGTCTGCAAAAGCTTCCTAATCCGATTGATATAGAGGGACTCTCAGAACTGCTGGTTCGTATATCTCAAATGGTGGTTGATTGCCCTGAAATACATGATTTGGATATCCATCCAGTACTAGCCAATGGAGACAAGTTCACAATATTAGACGCAGATATTATCTTGAAAGCTTATGAAGGTGATCCTCAAGAACGGTTGGCAATACGTCCTTATCCTGTAGAGCTCGAAGAAAACATTCAACTCAAGGATGGCACAGAGGTGCTGTTACGCCCTATTCTCCCTGAAGATGAACCACTTCACGCAGACTTCATTAATAGAGTATCGAAAGAAGATCTTTATAAGCGTTTTTTTAGTGATGTGGGTGAATTCAATCATGAGGCATTGGCTAATTTTACTCAGATTGATTTCGACAGAGAAATTGCTTTTGTGGTTGTTCGCAAAGAACAAGGTGTTCCGGCTATTATCGGTGTATCAAGAGCGCTAATTAACCCAGAAAACACAGATGCAGAGTTTGCGATATTAATTAGGTCTGATCTGAAAGGTGTCGGATTAGGTCGAATTCTTCTGACTAAAGTTATCGACTACTGCCGAGCAAAGCAGACCAAGCAAATGTCTGGGATGACGATGCCAACGAACAGAGGCATGCTAACACTAGCTCAAAAGTTGGGGTTTGAGCTAGATATTAGTTTTGAAGACGGTACTGCGGATATGGTGTTGCCGTTACTTGAGTGACCATGTCTTTTTAATGTGCTGAATACACCATGATTTGGCGTCGCCCATTTTATTGCGTCGCCAAGCCATGACGATATCAATAGCTTGGGGTTCCGTTCCTACAATTCGCTGAAGCACACCAGATTCAATCAGTGGTTCCGCGATAACACTCGGTAAAGTGCCTATGCCTAACCCTGTTGTTAGAGCTTCTACTTTTGCTGGGAAACTCGTTACGGTTAAGCGTGGTTGTTTTTCTAATATATTAATACTTAGTGCGGGTTGATCGCGTGCTGTATCGGCAATTGCAATAACCCTGTAACTTTCTCTGGCCTTCTGGTCGAACTCACCAGAACGTTTGTGAACATAATGGTTTGATGCTGCCACCCAAACCATTTCTATTTTACCTATTACGTCACTTTTAATGTCGTTTGGAATCGTATCAAGCTTTGGGCACACAAGTAAGTCAGCTCGGCCATCGGCCAGAGATTCCCAACATCCAGCTAAGATTTCTTCTTGTAAACGAACGCGTGTTTTACTGATTTTACCTAGTTCATCAACCAGTGAGAAAAAATTACTAATCGGAATAATACCATCAAAGGCGATAGTTAGATCTAGCTCCCAACCATTAGCAAGAATACTCGCATCGTTAACGAGTTGTTCAGTCGCACCAAGAATTATCCTGCCTTGTTCTAGTATTAACTGCCCCGCTTCCGTGAAATTTGCACGATGCCCAGACCGATCAAAAATCATGATGTCTAGATCTTGCTCCAACTTCTGAATTTGGTAACTCAATGATGATGGCGCTCGGTCCATTTCATTCGCTGCTGCGGCGAAACTTCCACGACGATCGATAGCATCTAGTATGTGTAATGCTTCAAGTGTTATTGGGCTATGCATAGCTTTCCTACTATAAATTGAGATTTACATCACAAAAACAGAAGCATTCACAAAATGAATGGAACTGAATAAGTCTTTTTAATACAAGTGATTAAGAGCATTAATTATGAATTAGTTGATAAAGTTGAAAATTAATTAAATGCAAATAATAGTAATTATCATTTAGATCCAATATCATCTTCGCAAATCAAGATAATACTATGGAACTAAGGTAACTATCAGATGTATAAGCAATCCCTACTCTCTGCTTCAATCGTTTTAGCGCTTTCATCAACGTCAGCCTTTGCTGAAGATTATGCCCTATTTGATGAGGTTGTTGTATCCTCGACGCGCACGAATCAAACACTTATCAATACAGCGGCTTCTGTTGCAGTCATCTCCGATGAGCAAATCGAAGAGAACATGGCAAAAAATGTTAACGAAATCTTCGAATACACTCCAGGTGTAACGATGAACTCGAGCTCTCGACAAGGTGCACAAACCATCAACATTCGTGGCATGGAAGGTAAGCGCGTAAAGATTTTAGTGGATGGCTCATCGCAACCAGGTTCATTTGATGGTGGCCCTTACGCATTTATTAACTCTAGTGGTATTTCAATCGATCCCGATATGCTGAAAAGTGTCGAAATTATCAAAGGTGCGGCTTCAAGTTTACACGGAAGCGACGCTATTGGTGGTGTTGTCGCCTTTGAAACTAAAGACCCTTCTGATTTCTTAAAAGATGGAGAAGACTTTGGCGGTCAAGCGAAACTGTCTTACTCTTCAGAAGATAACTCTTTCAGTGAGCACGTTGCATTAGCTAATCGATTCGATGACCTAGAAACATTGGTAGCCTACACTCGTCGAGATGGTGAAGAGTTGCAAAACTTCCGTAACCCTAACGACTTAGAGAACTACGCTGTAGAAGGTCAAGATACTTCAGCAGATAATCTTTTGGTTAAGTTGCAATATCAGTTAAACGAAAGTCATCGTATCGAGTTTTTAGCTGAGCTAATCAAAGATACTTCAGACTCTGACATCTACCACTCAAGCTACGATAGCTATACAGGTGCTGATGACACAACGCAAAATCGATTCGCTATTAAGCACATTTGGTTCGCTGATGGCACAATTGCCGATACTGTAACGAGTAAAGTATCGTACATTTCTAAAGAAGAGAATGGTGTAACTAAGCGCTTTAAACCTGCAGGCCCAGGTATGCCACCTTGGGTACCAGCTAACAACGACAACTTACAAACAAAAGACTACGAGTACACTGAAGATAAGCTTGAAATCGAGACTCAGCTAGATAAAGAAATTAACAACCATTACCTAGTGTATGGTGCAACTTATACACATAGTGACATCAGCAACACCAATATGGAGTATAACTCTGATCCTGCTACTGATAACCAACTTTATGTATATACTCCAGATGCTAAGGAGCAAAAATTTGGCTTGTTTATTCAAGACGAAATTAGCTTAGTGAATGACAAACTTATTGTTACCCCTGGTGTACGCTTTGACTATTTCTCAACTGATCCTGGTAACAACACCACTGAGACGTTGAGTGATTTCTCAGATTCTGCGGTAACTGGTCGTTTAGGTTCAACATACAAACTTACAGATACAGGCACTATTTTTGGCCAAATTAGCCAAGGCTTTAGAGCCCCTTCTTTTGATGAACTTTACTATACATATGATAACCCTGGACATGGGTACGTAAATGATCCAAATCCAGATCTTAAATCAGAAACCAGTATTTCATACGAGCTAGGCTATCGTCACAACACTCAAGCTTCATCATCTGAAATCGCGGCCTACTACAGTGACTACGATGACTTTATCGAGACAGTGGTTACGAAAAAGGTTGGTGGAACAACGCACTATTCTAACGTTAACTTGGATTCGGCAACGATAAAGGGGATTGAATTCTCGAACACGTTACTTTGGGATGTCTTGGTTGGTGCGCCTAAGGGTATTTCAACTCACTTCGTAGCTTCATACACAGAGGGTGAGGACGGAAACGGAAATGCACTAAATAGTGTTAACCCTTGGAATGCGGTGTTAGGTCTTAACTATGATGCGCCAAACCAAAATTGGGGTACTAGCGTTAAGTTAAACTACACAGCTGACAAATCTGGTTCAGACATCAACTTCGATGACGAAAGTGGCGGTAACGCAGGCCAGGCTGAGCTTCCAAGCGCAACAGTTGTTGATTTAACAGCTTACTACAAACCAATGAAGGATCTGACGATTCGTGGTGGTGTGTTCAACTTAACTAACGAAGAGTACTACCGTTGGAATGATATTCGCGGTGATGATGAACTTTACAAAGAGAACACTCAAGCGGAAAGAAACTACGGTATTTCAGCTAAATACGAATTCTAACTCGTTAGAAAACTTAACGACAGAATCTGATACAGCAGAAACTAAAAAGCCAGCTTAATTGCTGGCTTTTAATTTATTTCACTAAAAAATTGTATAAAAAAGGTAATAAGTGAAATTACTTCTCTGCCATCTCTTTTTTAACCATTACTGCAGCAGCAACGATGAAAGTGATGATTAGGCCTAGTTCCATGATTAACTCCAAAGAAAATTAACATTAAACATATAATTCGCGAGCATAATAACACAGCGGATACAGAATGATACTTTTTAACCACTAATTTACTTTTTATTCGATTAAGATCAAAAAAGATGCCCGAAAGCATCTTTTAATTTTTGAATCATTCACGAAACCACTAGGTTAACCAGGGAATCCATTCGGGTTTGTTGACTGCCAGCGCCATGTATCTTCGGTCATTTCAGCCAATGTGCGGCTTGCATTCCAGCCCAGTTCTTTCTGAGCTTTAGCTGGATCTGCCCAACACTCTGCGATGTCACCAGGACGGCGTTCAACTAGCTTGTAAGGGATCTCTTTACCGCTTGCTTGTTCGAATGCTTTAACCATGTCTAACACACTTGAACCGTTACCCGTACCAAGATTGTAGATATGAAGACCATCTTTGCGCCCTACTTTCTCCAGTGCTGCAATGTGCCCATCAGACAGGTCCATAACGTGGATGTAATCACGTACGCCAGTACCGTCTTTTGTTGGGTAATCGCTACCAAATACAGACAGGAATTCACGTCGGCCAACAGCTACTTGAGATACGAATGGCATTAGGTTGTTTGGAATACCTTGTGGATCTTCTCCTAACTCACCACTGGGATGAGAACCAACAGGGTTAAAGTAACGCAACAAAGTGATGCTCCAATCTGGGTTTGCATTTTGGAAATCTGTTAAGCACTCTTCAACCATTAGCTTACTGCGCCCGTAAGGGTTAGTCGCACTTGTTGGGAAGTCTTCAGTAATTGGTACACTTGCAGGATCACCGTAAACGGTCGCTGACGAACTAAAGACCAACGTTTTAACATTAGCCTCGCGCATCGCATCAACAAGAACTAACGTACCATTAACATTGTTGTCGTAGTATTCAAGAGGCTTAGCAACTGATTCACCAACTGCTTTTAAACCCGCAAAGTGAATAACTGCTTCGATGTCGTGTTGTTTCATCGTCTCAGTTAAAAGCGCTTTATTGCGAATATCACCTTCAATGAAGTTAGGGCGAACACCAGACACTTTCTCGATACGTTCTAGAACGCTTGGTTTGCTGTTGTACAAGTTATCAAAAAGCACAGGCGTCATGCCTGCATTGATCATTTGGATACTTGTATGACTACCAATGTAGCCCATGCCACCTGTAACTAAAACATTCATGTTTAGCAGACCTTTTAATTAAAATATTCAACCTATCACTTATGATACAACAACTTACAGTGAGTTCACAAACGCCTAGTTTCATTGATGCTCTTTAAAGAGCATCAACTGGCCACATTCTTTTCATTTGGCTCAATATATCGTGTGATTATGTTGAGTGGTCCAGTCACAAAATTTAGAATCGAACATTCTTTAACCGAACATTAAGCGTTCACTCTGCATTAATAATGAGTGCTAGATTAACAGTAGTAAAAATTTGAATTCGGTCACTGTTTAATTTATTCATATATACGAGTGTCATCAGATACCCAAACCTAAAGGAATAGCGACAAGTGACGACGAAGATTTTGCTTAATTGCGATATGGGAGAGAGTTTCGGCAACTGGAAAATGGGCGATGATGAGTCGGTTATGGAATGGGTCGATATGGCAAACATTGCTTGTGGCTTCCATGCGTCTGACCCTCACGTGATGTCAAAGACAATCAAACTTGCGCAGCATTACCATACTCAAATTGGTGCTCATCCGGGCTACCAAGATTTGGTTGGGTTTGGACGTCGCTCAATCCCGCATACCATGGATGAAATAAGTGAATTAGTTTGTTATCAAGTGGGCGCATTACAAGCGCTTTGCCGCTATCACCATACCTCTATTGGGTATGTGAAACCTCATGGTGCCCTTTATAACGATATGATGGCGAACACCGATGTTTTTAACGCAGTCGCTCAAGCGGTAGCTGAGTTTAATATTCCTCTGATGATTCTCTCTTCTTCTGATAACCAACAGTATTTAGATATTGCTGATGATCAAGACTTACCTCTTTTGTTTGAAGCTTTCGCAGATCGAGCGTACTTGAATAATGGCCAACTTGCGCCGCGAACCCGGAAAGGTTCGGTTTACGTTAATCAAGATGACATCTATAACCAAGTCATGCAAATTGTTAATTATGGTTCAGTAACGACGATTGAGGGTGAAAGACTGCCCATTGAGGCAGATACAATTTGCGTGCATGGTGATAACCCTCAATCCATCGCTCTGATTAGAAAAATCAGACAAGATCTTAATACGTTTAATTAGTACGAAGCGTAAGTCTATCGCACGCTAATTATTAAGTAATGATTGTTAAATCCTATGTGACTTAGGACATGGAAGTTAAAAAGCTAAAGCTAAGTTGAAAAACAAGAATATCAAAATGTATGGAAACGAAATGACGACGAATCCGATTGAATTTAATATAGCGCCGGTTGCCGAATGTAGCGTTTTAATCACGTTAACGTTGCCGCATTTAAAAGGTGATACTAATGCGATCAATGCGCAGTATATGGCTCATTTTGCTGATGCCATTCGCCAGAACTTAACAACCGTATTGATGAATGTGACACCCGCTTACCACACTATATTGGTTGACTACTTACCTTATCGAATCTCAGAGCAACAGTTTATCAAACAGCTTAATTCGCTATTAGCTGCAGCGCTTTCTTCCTTCTCAGAGACTCAAGAAACGCTCAATGTTATTGAACTACCCGCCTATTACTCACCTGAAACCGCGCTTGATTTAGATAGGTATCAGGAGAAAGGCTTATCGATTGAGGATATCATTGAATATCACACCTCTCAGACCTACAGTGTCAGCGCGATAGGATTTATTCCCGGCTTTGCCTTTATGTCGGATGTGGTGAGTAGGCTTGCGTTACCACGTCACTCAACCCCGCGCTTAAGTGTTCCTAAAGGAAGTATCGCAATTGCAGGATCAAAAACGGCGGTTTACCCATCGGAGTCACCAGGTGGTTGGAACATTATTGGCAACTGCCCTTTGTCGCTGTTTGACCACAGCCAATTGAAGAACGCAGATACTACACAAGTTCCGCTATCACTGCTGAATGTAGGTGATACTGTCCGTTTTAAAGCGATATCAAAACATGAGTTTATGGATCTTAGGTTTATAGCGCTTGGTGGAGATATCACATATGGGTAAATTAAATAATAAACCGACGCTTACAGTAGTTAAACCAGGCCCTTTGAGTTTGATTCAAGACTTTGGCCGATTTGGTGTCGCTCACCTTGGGTTGACACAAGGCGGGCCAGTTGATGATTACTCTTATAGTTGGGCTAATTATCTATTAGGAAATGCCGTTAACTTAGCGGCGTTGGAAATTACACTCGGTCAATGTGCGTTAAAAATAGATTTTGATTGTGAGATGGCGTTATGCGGCGGCGATCTACAAGCGAAGTTAGATGGTATGCTTTTAGGGAACTGGAGTACTTTCCAAGCTTTTAAAGGACAAGTCCTCTCATTTGGTCTACCTAAAAATGGATTAAGAGCGTATTTGGCAATTAAAGGAGGCTTCGATGTTCCTTCCACCCTTCATAGCTGTTCGACTGTAACGAGAGAACAGATTGGTGGGCTTGATCAAGATGGAGAACCCTGTAAACAAGGGCAACAAATTGGTTTTTCCAAGCATCGTATTACTCGCCCTTTTAAAGCGTTGAGTGTGACCTTCCGCTATAAACCGGATTACAACCTACCAGTAAATTTAAGAGTTATTGAAGGTTACCAAAGCAACCTCTTCTCAGAACCAGCAAAAGAGACGTTGTATAATACGCAATATAACGTTGACCAGAATTCGAATCGAATGGGCTATCGACTCAATGGCGAGCCAGTCGATTCCCCTGATATTTCTCTATTGTCCGAAGGTATCGCCCTTGGTGCGATTCAAATCCCACGAGATGGGCAACCGATCGTATTGCTCAATGACAGACAGACCATTGGGGGTTATCCAAAGATTGGATGTGTTGCGAGAATCGACTTACCGCGCTTGGCACAAGCCAAACCAGGGCATCCAATTTCGTTTAGTAGAGGCGATCGCTTAGGGCTTCAAGATGTATGGTGTCAGTGGGCGCAGTTTTTTGGTTATTGATCTTTTCTGTTTAGAATGGCTATTCGAAGCTTCCGCGACTATGTTCGCATAAAAAGGCGTTTAAATTATAAACCCAGCTTACTACTTGCTAGTAAGCTGGGTTTGACTTTTGGCATCTTGGTTTGGGTAACAAACAAGGCTGAATAAGCTTTTAGTGGTGCTCTTGCCCTGATATTTTAGCAAGAGCGTCCGGGTAACCACGTTCCTTGGTCAAGTCTATCGCTCTGTTTTCAATATCATTTATGTTAAGTGACATTGTCACTGAGTGTGCGCTTTCAATCGGCATAGTCTCGGTCACACCAAACCAACGTTGAGCAACCTTCTGCGCGGCCTCTAGTGTTGAAGACGCCTTTACGACTTCAAGTCGAGCATAGCGATCACCACAGAATGAAACATCTGAAGCTCTTAGACTCGGATCGGTTCCTGGAATCTGCTGCGCGCCAAACAGAGGTTTGCCACCAACCATTGCAGAACTAAAACTTGGGATGAACTGAGACATATGCGTAATTGCAGCACGAGTTCTTAATTCAAGTTGCTCTTCGCTCCAACCGGATACGATTTTCTTAAGAAGCTTTGAAGGCAACTGTGGCTGGGACGAATCTGTTGATGAAGAAACTAGCCCACCCTCAAACAGAGTAATCCCTTCTGTCATACCGTGAA
>PJEL010004809.1_pt1 | contig 11032 bp, 9 predicted proteins | sample 1853271 | NCBI WGS metagenome assembly PJEL01 (sample SAMN08108733, study PRJNA415343) | Invertebrate metagenome, whole genome shotgun sequencing project. | host: Globobulimina | place: Sweden: Gullmar Fjord | collected 2015-08 | reverse complement strand
TTTCCTGGCAAGGGACTTACGCTCAGGAACACAAGGCGGCACAGACACTCTCCGAGGTAACCAACCACCACCCCACACTCATACAAATATATAACTAACCAACTTTCTTTTCCAGTTCAACTACTTTGCAAAAGGCAGCATAATCACTTCAGGCACAAAGCCTGATACAACATCACACTAGATCCATCTCAATCATCTTGACATTATGGCTACAGTCTTACATCCTTCAGCACAGTCAGTGCAGCAGTAGCAGTTGCACATGCTACAGGATTACCACCTGGAGTGTACGATCAATGTCAGCACCAGTAAGAATGACTTCAACGCATGTAGCACGCAACACTGAATCTCTGTGAGCAAAAACTAAGTGGTGGCATCAGTAGTACCGAATGTGGATCCGTGTTGTCCCGCCTTAAGGCCTCTCATGATTTCAACGCTGGAAAGTACCGCAGAAACTGGATAGAATCCCCCACCTAGCCCCTTGGGTATTAACGAGAGGGTTGTGGGGGGCTCAGAGAGAACAGAACAGAACAGAATTCAAAGCAGCTACCATACCAGCAAGAACAATACCTACGGCAAAAAAATAGCAGCCTTTGTTACCTTGGCCAATAGGAGTATATCCGGTTTTACATTGTCCCATTCACAGCACATATCCTATTTAAAAATAGATTAATCAGTCTGCCGCATTGCAGCCGTACGTACTACGCATTTAAACATTTAAATCGCACTCGATGATGACCGTCGCTACACCACCATACTTAGGGAATATGGAAAGTTGGCAAGATTGTGCTCTCACAGCTATGTAACGTCAAGCGTAGTACCTTGCCAGTCCGTCCAACTCCTGTCTGCACTTCATCTACAATCAACAAGACATTGTGCTTTTTGCAAACTCGCTGCACTTTTGCCATGTACCTGTGCGGGAGACAATGCATCAGACACGATAGTAGATGCCCCCCCAAATGTGATGGTGGTGCTGTTTCAACCCATACGATGCTTGCTTACCCTTCATTAGGAACGATTATTCCAGCTTCCCCTTGAATGGGCTCCACCTGATCGTTACCACAGAATTGTGGCATAAAAACATATGCTAGAGCTAGAGATTGAAATGCATGCTACTCTGCAACGTACCATAAAGGCACAAATACTAGGATCTGATGAAATGCAATCCTGGAAAAAACAAAAAGGTCAATCTGTCAGTCGTACGAAATTCTACAGTATCGTACTGCACAAAACTGATTTATTGAAATGCTTGAATACTGGTAGCATAGCAAGAAGAGATTCTATACAAGCAGCAGCACACGCATTTCTCTGAGCAGCTAGCTAACACACCTCCAGTGCGTCAATATCATTGTAAGGTACGTGGCAAAACCCAGGGCTATATGGTCCAAATCTTACGTGGGGACAGTAAAGATAAAGCAGCTTTAAAATTAGTTTCAAAGTAGGTTCATGCATACATCCTTAAATAGATATAAACATAAGTAGTAAAAAACAAGACTGTAGCACAAAGCGAGTGTTAGCACTGGGCCCATGGCTAACAATTTACAACACGTCTTTGGCAAAATTGGTCCAATGGTAGAGACCAAGGGGGGCAATGAGCTCATGGTCAGAGTTGAGTATACTAATATTCACCAACCACCAGGTAACAGTAACAGTAACAGTAACAGAAAGCAGGATTGGAGGATGGTAATGCTACAACCTATCACGAGCGTGACTGTCAGTGGAGGAAGAAGTTGCCGCAATTGTACGGCCCCTGTAGATGATGGGATGAGTGTAGGATTAATGCAGGGCCAGTCACAAGCTGCTCTCATTAATAAATATAAATACGAATCAATGGCTACTAACCAGAAGTTGCTATCACACATGACAACCTGGAAAGCAAAATCAGGGATTATTGCACAGGTTAATAACTTACACTTTTCTACACTACAGCTATTTGCAAGCCAAAACCTAATGATTAGACAAACTTAAACTGAGCATAACTAACTTAACTAACCGTGGCAGTTTCGTCTGGTATTCCCTTGTGTAAATAAGCCCAGCTTTAATATAACACGATAAAAAGGGCAGGTCAGTTTGGGATTTGTTATCCATTATAGCACAATGACTTCAGCAGCCAGAGTTTAATCTCGAGCATGGGCACAGGTTGATATGCATATATCTGCTGGCGTGCGTACGATACAGGCACAGCTTAGGGTCATGTAATACTGAATGATTGGATATTTACCGCCGTGCAAGTTTTATAGCAGTTTCACCAGTCTCCACACCTAATAGGAAGGAAAATATTATAATGTCAGAGGGTTTTTTTTTGTTGTTGTTCTGGGGATCCACAAATAAAAGAAACCACTACAGTAGTGTAAAGTAAAAAGGAGGAGGGGCATACTTGAGGGCATCATCCTTACCTGTGTTAGTTGGGAGGACCATATCGTAACCAAAAAAATTCGTAATAAATTGAAAATAATCGCCTAATCAAAGGAAGGACAAGTGTGGGTGGATAGGATAGCGCGCGTTGTGGCTGATGTATCTATTAGGCCTGGTTCACAGTACGTACACATATTGCTGGGATTACAGGAAAGGTTTCATGCTGCTGCTTCATTGATGAAGCAGCAGCAATCGTCCATCAGGTCTAGGGCATGTCTACATCACTAGTAGCTTATAAAGCAGCCATGTTCCAGGTAAGGTAAGACGACTTCACTGGTAAAAGAATGAAAGCAATCCTACAGGCCATTTTATAACCACCAACCTATTGTAGAATGGTGGAACGAACGAGACACGTGATGAAGTGTCTTCATCTACGAGCAAGAGATTATTGAGCTGATTGTCGTGCCAGAAATGGATAGGATATAAAATTTTGAAAGAATGAACACTGCTGTTCTGACAACCACAGAACACCACACACAAGTGTCAGACAAAGAATTTCGAAGTAAGAGTTGAAAAAGACGGCACCGCATAGTCAATCGGTAACACATCAAAGAACTGGGTTTCTCTTGATGATGGTACCAAACACTATATGATACCTGCGATATTATAGCTTCTAGAATCTTAGGGTGGCAATGACCCTGGTGAGATGGGGATGGATTAATTATTAGACACCACTTCGACTGATTCTTGCAGGGCTCAAACATTGAATTAAAGCCAAAGCCAACCTGGTTTACAGCTCCAATTCCAGACAAGTAATCTAAGTACTTCTTCCCCTACACAGAAGCAGTAATAAAAAGAGAGGCTATTGTGAGTTTTAAGTGTAGGAAAAGAAAAGATCTTTGAAATTAACATGGTGGGGGCCATGTTAGGGGCTGTCACAGGCATTTCAAGAACCTCAATGTCCCACAGATGCACCCCCAGACCCTTATGCATTACAACCTATCACAAGGAGGGGGGTTCTCCGTCAATAGGGGGGTAGTAGTAGTTACAGCATTAAAGGATGTGCCAAAAATGCAAACTGCGACAATTCGTTTTACCGGCAGAGCATCGTAACAGTGAGCTCCGTATTCAAGTTCCTTTCTACGGGGGTCAAACAATCAGGGTGGCGATGGCGGCGGTGGTACACGTACTTCTTCCAAATCAAACGTCAAAAAAGGAATAATAGCAATAAGCCTAAGCTGAGACCTCTTTGATTATTCAATAATTCACGGGAAGGCAAAAAGATCGATCATCCATAGTGGACAATGCCATTGGAACTACTAACGTACAAAAATAACTACAACTACATTTTGTCCTTGTCGTTTACCCGAGGCACTGCAACGCTTCTTGGCAGGGAAAAGATCAACATCACTCTTAGCCCCCTGTCACATTCCACCTCCTGCCTACGTCTACCTCTAATATACACAGCACTGATAATTCACCATTCCCTATACAAAAATAATCATCAACGACTAGCCGAACGTCCAGAGCCAAAACCAAAACCCCTTCTATTTTTTCTTTTGCAAAAGCTCACCGAATGAGCTCTGCGGACGACGCCGCGGCGAACCGGCGAGAACATGCAGCCTAAATAACACATCATTTGAATTCCGATATTTTCGAGAATTGGTTTGTTTGCATGCATGCGATGCGCAAGCCCATTTACACACGCGTCAGCGTCAGGCACCAAAAACAAAACGCCAAGGCAATAAATTCTCATAATGGCCAAAATATACCTTACAGAATGCTGCAGTTCCACCATTCATCATTCTCGAGTAACTCCTAACAGCCAACATGATGGCGTATTGCTTGGTATATAAGGGGAGAGAATATGAGAATTACGGTCGCTCCACAACAATGGGATCAGTATGGAGAGAGATCACCCGTATACAGAGCTATAGCTACAACCCTGACAGTGATACTCACTTTCCGTGATGCTGACCGATACTGACGGCTGTGACCTCTCCCTTACTCTCTAACTGCCCCTTTTAAAAGCAATCTAAGGAATCTAAATTCTTTTGGGTCGGATTTTCTTCTTTTGGGTCGGATTTTCTATCGGCAAACCGACTTCCCAACCCTTATTACACTGTTACGGCGTGTAATAGAGTAATAACTAGTCAATGTCTTTGTCGACAGGACTTTGATTTTTCTTGTTTTATGAGTTGTCAGTTACCCTTTTTGTAAGCGCTGCGTCACAATTCAAAACTGAAGGACAGCCTAGACTTTATGACAGCCATTCATTCGTCAACTTTACGACAACCATTCACTCGTCTTTATTCAACTTTTCGTGGCGAATAAAGTGTTACTCTTCGTGTGTGTCCTAAGCAGGGACTGTCAACATGGTGAATAGCGTTATTTGCTTGACTACTACACTGATTGGCATTCGTGTAGTGGTTGGCGGTTGGAAGAGTCTCGTATTCACGATCCAGATACGAAAACCGCGACACTTCTCAATTCGTATAGGAACATGCATTTTACCTACTAAAGTTTACGGGGACCTGTGTTCCCCTATCATTCAAATACAAGTTCCCCTTAGACTCTAGGGGACACTTGCGATGTTACTCTGCTGGCTTAGGCTTTACTCTCCTCTCGTAACATCCTAGCATGTAACATCCTCTGCGCCTTAAGTCGGTTCAACCGACATAGTGTACCACAACCTACAGTGGTGCACAAACACTAACCCTAGCCCTAACCGTAAAGACCTAGACCCTAAAACCTAAAACCCTAAACTGTAAACATTAACCCTAACCCTAACTCTAGGGTTAGGGTTAATGGCAGAGAAAACATAAATAGTGAGCTATGAATATATATGTGCGTCACTCGTAGGCTATCAATCAATGGAAATAAACTTAAAGGCCTATGAATGGACTTAGATAAGCACTATTGCTGAAGTGAAAGTGACAGATCTCACAATAATTAAGGGTGCTATCATTCAGTGAAAGCAAAGTAGTCGGGGGGCCGTGGCCGTGGCCGTGTTTAGATGAGACGACGGATTCCCACAATTATAGCGGCTATCGGTCAGTAGAAACCGTCTTGGAAGCCTATATCCGTGCTTAAATGAAACGACTGAGACGCAAAGGAGGATGGGTTATCGCCATTCGACGCTCTACTCCCTTGATGGTGGCTGGATGGTTGTTGGGATTTTCAGGGTTGCACAAGGGGGCACAGCATTTTGGCTGCACGTGGGCACTCGTATTCGTTTTCCCTCATGATTTAAGAAGTAGCACGCAGCAACACCGATTTCGGTCGGAAGAGAGGAGGCCTACATTTTTTGCAGAAATCTCAGTGCCATCAGAACCTGACGATTCACCGGTGCCTTATAGTGGACGTGATGACATAGCAGCTCTTGTAGCAGCTGCCACCACTTTCAGAGAACAGTATAGGAGCTCCCTCATTGATACAGGGTTCAGAGTACCAGATGAGGCTCCATGGCCAGCGGTTCTTAGGGGTGTGAACCTTGGAGAGTGCATGGCAAATGTATGTGTGATGCTAGCCGTGTTTTGCTCATAGTCTGTAATTTTGATTGCCCTCTACCTTTCTCATAGGTCAAGAATCATGCTGACTGTATCAAGGTTCAGCACCCAGTCGAATATCAGATGCTTATCGACCTGGGATTCACTGAGGAACAAAATGAAAACAAAAATATCGAGATGGAAATGGAAGGCAGGATGGGAGAGGAGGAAGCGGTCAAAGGGATGGTGGGAGAGATAGGCGAAGAAGCAAACAACAAAAATACTGCTAATTCAATGTTGGTTCCAATGTCTGTGCTGGGATCATCCTATCGTACGAATGGAGGAAATAAAAATGAGAGGGAGTGGAAAACCATTGTTGAGTCATTGCGAGTTTATCGTTCCATCAAACAGACGATGCATGTTCCGGCAAGGTTTGTCATCCCCTCTGAAGCTCCATGGCCACGTGAGACCTGGGGCCATAAAATTGGTGCAAGAGTGGCCTCCATTCGCAATCAAGAATCATACGTGAAGAAAAACCCAGCTAGGAGAAGAACGTTGGATGAAATGGGGTTTCATTGGAAAGCAGTAAAGCGGGTGAAGAATAAGGAACCTAGTAGTTTGCCTCAAGACCTGAAGGTAGGTCATGTCAACATTGACGTACACCTCCTCCTGCTATTACAGTGTAGTATTATTATTCTGACTCGAAGTTGTTTCTGTCGCCATGTATGAAGTACATTCCGTTGAGAGTAGGATCTCAAGGGGCACAACCTGCCACGCGGTCTGCCAGCCCCCAGGCTGCAGAAGAGGAGGCCTACCAAATGTTCTTTGAAGCTTTGAAGGGATACAAGCAAGTGAATCGAGACGTTATGGTCCCCTTCAAGTGGAAGGTACCCCATAGCTCCCCATGGCCTGAGGTCATGCATGGGTATGAGCTTGGGGAGGTATGCACTGCTGTGCGGTCTGAGGGCAGGTAACAAAAGGATCTGTCTAGCTGTAAGCACTACTAAACTGTAATGACACTATCTTCTTGATTTAAAGCTCAAGCTTAATTTGATGCTGCGCACAGGTTTTCGATCAACTTAAGGCCCGAACGACAGCAAGACCTCACAGTGCTGGGCTTTGAATGGGATATCCGAAACCAGGCCACTGACACGAAATTTAAAAAGATATGTGATGCTCTGACCTGTTACCGTGCTCTATACGGGGATATTAACGTGCCTCAGGACTACATCATTCCATCTTCTCCAAATGACCCCGAAACAAAGCTATGGCCAAAGCAGCACCATGGAATGAAGCTAGGCTCTAGAGTTCATTCCATCCGTACCCTCAAGACTTACGTTAAGGTTTCAGCCTTGCGGAAGTATCAGCTTGATGATCTTGGATTTGTGTGGGACCTGGACAAGGTTCTTCCAAAGCATACCGCGCGAACGCCAATACCAGGAGCCACTCTTCCTACCAGACGGCCTTACATGGTGGAAGATGATGGTGATGATGGGATGGTGGAAGGAGGTTGCGGGGATCTGCTTACTGCAGCCAACTTTTCTTCCCTGCGATTATATTTTCATGGGGGGGAGGCGATTAATGGTTCGAGGATGTCAGCAGCTGGGATATACACAACTGAAATGGAGGGAAATAATGACAGAACAATGCTACGTACGGCCGCCGGTGATCTTCTAGACTGCTCTCTGAAGGATAGATTTAGAGAGGGTTCCTCCTCCTACAACGATCAAGATGGTACCATGAAATTTGGGTACTCAGTACTTCCAGCTGACAATGCGGCCGTATCCCCACCTCATCCAGGTCTGGCTGTATTTTTGTCAAACAAGGATAGAGTTCTTAATAGCCCTCGTAAGAAGCTTGAACGTCTATTGGAAAAATATCACGAGGAAAGCCTAATTGAGATGGCTCTCCATCCTGAAGCCAAAAGGGTTATGTGGCCGGAGGAAGGTGGCTTAAGGGAGGCGGTGGGCCACCTTAAGTATTTGGGCTCTCTATCTATGGGTGGAGAGGGCCAGGATGGGTTAAATCGGCAACTTCACACCAAACCTCCATTGAAGATTGCGGGGAGTTACAGCGGTGCCAGTGATGAGCTTGAAATGTCACCCATGATGAATGGTGATCTGGTAATGAGGGATGATGGGATGCTTCTTCGGGCTGGTGCAAATAGTAAAGCTATCCCGTGTGGAATGGACATGACCACCCTAGACTGGATGACGGATGCCGATAGGACTGCCATAAATAAGCAAGGTTTTGTTTGGGATGAGTTCGGTGGGGGTTATACATTTGACCAAGTTGTAGAGGCACTGTTGTTCTATCAAAAGATGTATGGCGACCTCGATGTGCCAGTGGATTATTCCATCCCATATGACTATGAGTGGCCACGGATCCTCTCCAACATGAAATTAGGCACCATTTGCCAGGCTATGAGGTGTGGAGATATAGATGTATATGAAGACCCAGAGAGGAGAGCGAGACTCGATGAGATTGGTTTTGATTGGGGAAACAAAGAGAATTTTTTACACTTTCAATACGACGAGTTCGTTACTTCTATGTTTGCACACCAGGTACGTATGGGTTCACATAAATACGAAGCACAACAACATTAGAGAGTGCCTTAGAGGAGGCAGAAGGGGTGCTAAATTAGTAAAAGTGCATCATCTCAACTGATTATGTAAAATTGATATTTCTAATCATCTCTTGTAACACTTGGCCGTATCATTGGTTACTGTCAACCTTTAAATTATTATTGCCTCTAAACAACATAGGCTATAAGAGGCGACTGTGCTGTGGAAGCCGGTTTTGTTATTCCTGATGAGGTGTCGTCAAGATGTGTTTGAGAAATTTGAACCACTTAGACCTATGCAGCGCAGCACTTTCTGAAAGAACCCACCCATTTTCAAAGGACCCATGGCCATTACCTTTACGTGGCATACCCCTAGGCCACATGACCAATTTGGTTCGGCATCAGGAGCAGACTCTCAAGGTATTAATAGCCAGCCACCTTATATTATAAGTCATATTTCTCCCATGTTGTTGGAGTAACCCAGCCCTGCCCCTAAAATCATTGTCTCACCTGTAGGAGCATTACACGGACCGATGGACGTTACTTAATGCAATGGAATTTGTATGGTGTGAGCCAGAGGTGAGTGAGAAGTTGGGACCAGCCTTGTGACAAGATCAACATTCATTGTTAACCCATTCTTCTGGCCGCTTTTCTTTTCTCTTGTTTGTCTTTTCGCACTGCTGCTTGCTCAGTGGGAGGAATGGGAGGATATTGAAGTCAATGGGATTGGTAATGGGGCCCCCGTTAAGCCACCACAAGGTCTCTTCTACCCTTGTGTGCTACTCTTGTTATGTGTGTTACTGCTGCTGATGTAGAAATATTGTTCCCCCCTCCATCCGTTCCATTCACTTGAACAACAGTACCAGTTTCACAGATCCTTGTGAAGAGAGGAATGAACCTGTATTCTCTGGACCCAGAGGAAGCTCGTGCTCACATGACAAAGAAGATAGAAGAACCCGATATGACTGATCCGGTACCATTGAAGTGCATACGGTATGGTGACTAGAGTGGTTGGCTATTCATCCAGGAGGATAGAGTAGTCTCGTGAGGATAGGAGCACGTTATAATTAAGATGCTCGAAGGCAGCAATTTTTGTCTCAAGTGAGATGAGGAGATCGGCCAGAGTGAGCAAGGCACACATTGGAAGCTCGCGGATCTCTTGTATGCCTTAAACTAATTTCGTGCGGGTTCGTTTGGCATTAACGCCGAACCCTTGAGACCAATGCTGGGAGGCCATAGCACTAGCTGTAGGAGCATTGAGAACACAGTACCAAAACGGAGAAGTGTTACTGTTATTCTTGGTAGAAGTAGTTTTAGAGTTTTAGCTTCCACTTCTGTTCTTGTCTAGATTGACCCCAATACCTTTCTTGTTGTACCTATGCCAATATAGCGTAGCACTGAAGCGACGTGTGCTAATCTTCGTAAGTCGCAGCAATCAAACTCTGACATTTCAATACTGCGGTAGCACATCAGGACAATTAAACAATGCCTTGTGAGAGCAATGCTCTTGCAACTTTGATGAATGCAAAGACATTTGCACCTGTGGAGAGTTAACGGAATCAATGCTGAGTTGTAAAGAGAAATCGTAGATATTATAGGTGCGACACGGGCATATTCATATATAATCACGGATACCAAATTTGAGGTTCCCAGGTTGACCATACTTCTCGGCGGATTCCTTACAGTCTCTGCATCAAAATAATGATTGCCCCGTTTGGAGAAACAGAAAGAGTTGTTCAAAAATTAGAGTAGTCTATATCAGGGTTGCATGTTACAGGAATCCTTACACGTAAATTTTCTTCATGATTGCCTGTAGCTCATCATCAACTTTTTTTCCATCCTTACGTTGGGGTGAGTGATGCATTTGGTTGCAGGCGAACCATAAATGTGTGAAAGATTTACGATCATAAGAATTGCCATTGATCAGGGGTGAGATTTAGGGGAACAATAAAATATATTAAGGGTGGATGGATTGAGCAGATGGACTGCATCGGGATCAATGCTGGTCAACAGTACAATAGAAGAAGGGTTGAATACATGGCCGAGCAGCTCACCCATGCTCCTGCCATTTGTGCATGCTGTGCCATTTCCAATGCAGATACTGCAACTCCCCCTGCATTGATAGCTTTGCCTTGGAAAAGTGCATTAGGGCGGCTTCACTTGCGGTACAGTAGTTGGAGAGTGTGTTTGTTGTATCCCAGTATATGTATTTTGCCTCACCAGGTCCATAAACGATACCTTAGGATTGAAATATCCCACTTAAGTATTATCACTGATACAAGCTGTTAACACATAAAGAAGAAGCGAGAGCACCATTGTTGTTGGGCTATACATCTGAGAATCACAATGCTAGATTTCACTCAAGATTCAGGTCTTGGGGGGTTAGGTAGATGTTGTGAGGGTGGTCACACCGGGCATGATTATAGACAATGATCTGCTTGAAAATATTGAGCTCTCTATTCAGGATGCCCGGGGAGAAATGGTGAATTCGCATAATGACCTGCTTAAAATCATGTTTAACTCGAGAATTCATGGTGTATTGTTTCTCATAAGTTTTTCACTGGGCATCGGATTTCTTATTCTGAGACTGATAAGGGGAATACTTGCCTCGCTGGAAAAAATCGAGGAG
>PJEL010004808.1_pt1 | contig 11032 bp, 17 predicted proteins | sample 1853271 | NCBI WGS metagenome assembly PJEL01 (sample SAMN08108733, study PRJNA415343) | Invertebrate metagenome, whole genome shotgun sequencing project. | host: Globobulimina | place: Sweden: Gullmar Fjord | collected 2015-08 | reverse complement strand
GATGTCAAAAAAAGATAGCCGAAAAGATTATTTCAAAAGAAGCCAACTATATATTGATGCTGAAAGACAATCAAAAAGAAATGTTGGAGCAGGTGGAGAAACTGTTTGAAATCACTGAAATATACAGCACTAACGAACAATTGGATTCGGGGCATGGCAGGATAGAGAAACGCAAGTGCGACATAATAACTGACTTACGCTTTTTAGACGGGAGAGAAGAGTGGAGCTTAATTACCTCCTCGTTTGAATTCACTCGTTTAGAGATGAGAACAAAAGCCATTGTCCAGTCGGACACCAACTCTGAAACATTGCGTTACGCTGCAGTAGGGGGGCTACAAAGACTCATCCAAACCTAAACTATGAATAAGCCAAAATACAAGATAGGGGACGTGGTTGTATCTAACGAGGGCGTGCAAGGCGTTGTCAGTGCAGCCGAATTTTGTCCTGGAGGCTGGGCTTATACCTTGAAGTGGGAAGCCAGGTATTTAGAGGTCCTAGAAGAAAATATACTTTATAAATTATGAAGATACAGATACCGTATAACTTCACACCTAGATCCTATCAGTTGCCGATGCTGAAAGCTTTTGATATGGGCTATAAAAGAATCTTTGCCTTATGGCACAGAAGAGGAGGAAAAGACTTAACCCTTTGGAACCTAATCATCAGAGAAGCTGTTAAACGTACAGGGCTTTACTACTATCTGCTGCCGACCTACACCCAAGCCAAGAAGATAATCTGGGACGGTATCACAAGCGAAGGAAGGAAATTCTTAGACTATATCCCAGAAGAGTTAATCGTCAGCAAGAACGGTACAGAACTGAAAATAGAACTGAAGAACGGTTCAATCATCCAGCTAATAGGAACAGATAACTACGACGCTATCCGTGGTACAAATCCAATTGGATGTGTATTCTCGGAATACGCCTACCAGAATCCTATGGCTTGGGAAGTAATCAAGCCTATTCTTACAGTAAATAAGGGATTTGCTATCTTTAACACAACCCCTAACGGCAAGAACCACTCCTACGACATGGATCAGATGGCTAAACAAAACCCTGACTGGTTTACTCAAACTCTAGATATTCTGGCTACAGGAGTGCTAGACGCTCACGACATGGATAAAGAACGCGCTGAAGGAATGAGCGAAGAAATGATTGCCCAAGAATACTTCTGTTCTTACGACGTAGGTAGACAAGGAGCTTACTACGCTGACCAGGTAAACGAATCAAGGGAAGCTAAAAGGATCTGTGGCGTAGCAGAAGAAAAGAACTTAGAAACTGATCTATGGTTGGACTTAGGAAAGAACGACTCAACCTCAATCATATTCCAGCAAGCAGTAGGTCTAGAGATCCACCTAATAGATTTTATAGAAGAAAGCGGTAAGGACATAGACTTTTACGTTAAAGCTCTTAGAGAGCGATCTTATAGCTATGGTGTCATGCACCTACCACACGATGCGTTTCATAAGCGTTTAGAGAGCGCTAAGACGATTGCTGAACAATTCGAGGAAGCAGGGTTTAAGGTTGAAAGAGTTCCACATGCTTCTATCCAAAACGGAATCCAACAAGTAAGGAAGATATTCCCTAAAGTTTACTTTGATGAAGTGAAGTGTGCGCCTTTGGTAAGGGCTTTAGAGAACTACCACAAGGAATACGATGAGACGGCTAAGGTGTTCAAGAAAACCCCTAAGCATGATTGGAGTTCACATGCCGCTGACGCTATGAGGTATCTAGCTGTAGGGTTTACGAAAGAAGACAAAAACGCTGAGAAGGAAGCACAACTGGCTAGAGATGCGTTTATCATGCAAGGACAGGACCAAGTGATGAAGGATCAGGACAAAGCAGCACAAAGAGCAGTGAAGAACTTTATTTCTAGTTGACATTTGTCCACTACACATGTACGGTAGAGATATGCCAAAGAAGTACGGAATAACATTTAGGTTTCTAGGGGATATTGTCTTGAAGAGAGGAGACACGGTTAAGCGTTACTTCAGCAGAAAGGGCTGGACAATAGAAAGCCCTGAGCATGTAAGAGAATATTTAATTAAGAACTTATGAGAAAGCTAACAAGAGTTGAGTTACGAGAAAGATATATTCACGAGATGGAAGACCGAGTAAAACATCTTAAGTGGAACTATGTGGGACTGATGGCGACGTTCTGTGCGTTCATGGCTCTTAGTATCTTAGAAATAATTTAACCAACCAATCATGAAGATAGAAGACTTAACGCCAGAACAACAGCATGACCTAGAGATTTATGGAAATACTTTCGTTAAGGACGGTAAACGAGTTCACCCTAGCGAGGTAAGTTTAGACAATTGTATTAACCCTGAATCATGACTCAACTACAAGAAGAAATAGAAGAGAGGCTAAATCACTCATGGGATGGCAAGTTGTATGCCTACAACGATAACGCATGTGCTTACGTCGATGTAACAGATATTGTTTTAGAATCTAACCAAGACGTGAAATGAAAGAGCTTATGTTGACACTAATACTGGTAATGACAGCCCTCTGCTTCGTAGCACTACTGGGTGTAAGCGTCTCGATGTCCGAAGGAACTACTTATGGGCTAAAGTGTAATATTGAAACAACTTTTAATTCAACCAAATGACCCATTCATCAATAAAACTATCAAAGGCCTTCAAGGAAGCAGGGTTTGAGGGGGAGAGTGAGATGGCGTGGCTTCAAGATAAGGACGGAACTTTCCTAGCCCATAGTAAGGCTGGACTATTGTGTTCTCGAAACTTTAACGAGCCAACTTATTTATTCCCAGCCTACGACCTCCTATGGGACTTGTGCATACGCTATGGGGAAGATTATATTTTCGGAGGAAGTGCCGAAGAAAAGTTCACGCACATGGGAATGGTCTTTCACATGCTCATATCAGGCAAAGACCCTGAACAATACATCTTAGATAACAGTATATTATTTAATAAGAACAATGGATCTAGAACCTAACCAATTCACTCAGTTAATAGAGGCGCTTGAAAGCATTAAAGATATTCTTTGGTGGATCGCTCTATGGTTATTTCTTAACTGCTGGTCATGAACACAGTATTATTTAATAAGAACAAATGAAGCCAATAGACCAAGTAGTAAGCCAGCCGCTTGCGAAGAAAATGAAGGAGCTAGGGATTGAGCAGGAGAGTTTGTTTGTGTGGTGGAGCTATGGGGACGAATGGAGAGTTGGCGATACTAGTACGCAAGATTTAATGGACGAACTACATAAAGATGCTTACAAAAAAGATCCTTCGCTTCCAGAAGTAGAAAGATATTATGCCTACACAGTCGCAGAGCTAGGAGAGATGTTGCCGTATTCTTTTCTTCATAAAGATAAATTTTGGAATCTAGTGGAGCAGAAACGTCTGTCTGGGTACTTAATCCAGTATAAACAGATGCCAAACGTAGATCCTTTGCACACGGTTAGGGAAGCGAAAGAAGCCGACGCAAGAGCTAAGATGTTGATTTATTTAGTAGAGAATAATTTGTTATTTAATAAGAAGGGATGAAAACATTTAAAGAATACCTAAAGGAAGAAGCCTCTAAAACATTTTGGAGTAAACAATGGCAAGTCTACGCACAGGCAGCGGAATCCATGTGTGATGATCTGGCGAAAGAGGTTGAAGAATTAAAATCTAACTCCCTCCAAAATGACCACTAAAACACAGGTACAGGAGCTAATCGATAAGTTAGCGGATAAGACGTTGAGCTTTGGGTGTAAGGTGATTTTGAGCAGCTCCAAAAGAATGCGAATAGGTAACGAAAAGATTATAGATAATTGTGTAGCGGGGGAACATCAGGGGAATATTACCTGCATTCTTGGACACGACATCTTAATTGGAGACGTATACGAAGCGATGAGAGGAATAGAATATTATAATTTTCAACCTGGAAATGGATCAGCATATTACCTTACGGAAAATGTTCGTTTATACCGAGAGGCAAGGGGCAAGCTTACATTGCTCTGGGAATACCTAGGACTCGATACCCCCCTCCAAGAGATTGTAGAGAAGAGTGGGTGGGAATACGAAGGTGAAGCATTAGTGCTACCCTGTGGTGGATTAAGGGCAAAAGAAAATTTTAAGCCCATACTCAAAGACCCAGCATCCAGAAAACTACTTAATTATTTAATTGAACTAGGATTATGAAACTACCAACTAAATGCACGTACGAAAAACTTCAGAGACTTTTAGAGCTGGGGTATACGGTGGAGGTGGACGGTTGTCCTTTCCCGCCTTACTATATTGAACGGCTAGGAGGTGATACCTGTATTGTAAATTTTGAGACAGATCAAATCACCGCAATCCATCCCCCTAAGTTCAAAAGGTATGAGGTAGGGGATAAGGTTTGGTGGGGCAAGTCAATCAAGGTTATTCAAAGTGTTTTCGATAGATTTGATTACCTTTTAGAAGGTGGAATATATGCTACCCATTTTGAAATACTCCCATACTTTGAGGAGGAAGAGGAGAAGGTAGAGTGCAATCACCAATTCTGGAAAGACCGTAATCCTCCAGTTTGTATGAATTGCGGTGTAACAGAAAGGTGCATTAACCAACAGAAGCTGACAGAATACCTTAAGAATCGAGAATATCTAAGCCCAGGCGAAGACGAACAGGAACAGGAACAGGAACACAAAGAAATCGAGATAGACGGCAAGAAGTACACTTTAACACCATGCGATAATGAGTAAACTAATATGTTTGATTATCGGTCATCGTTGGTACTCTCAGTATAGACAGGAGCGAGGCAAAGAGTATTACAGGATTTGCTGTAATCGATGCAGGAAAGGAGAAAAACAAGAATGGGTAGAAAATACTAAGATTATAATCATTTAACTTGAAGGTATGAAATATTTTGCAAATTATTGGGTAGAAGAAACCGAGGATCCCGAGAAAACATTAAGAGAGAGTTTAACTCCTTTTGAGATGTGTGTAGCTAGAATGTTGAATGACATGGCATCAAGTTTAACCCCTTTATCAGATGATGAGTAAATCAAAATGCTGTAATCAAGATATGGTTTATCCAGCCATGAATCTCAACGGAGAGGTTGCTGGTGTTCTCCAGTGCTCTATATGTGGTAAGCAGCCAACTGAGACAAATACCTCAAAGAAGAATAAATGAAACTACTCTGTAAAATATTCAGACATAAACTTAAACCTATAGACCATCTAGGCAGAATGACTTATTACTCTAAGTGCAAGCGGTGTGGATGGGGAAGTGAAGTAAGATGGTTAAAAAGTTTAATTGTTAAATAGCTAAGATTAGTGTATAATATCAGGGACTCCTCAGAATAATTTAATTATTGTTATGGGAGATTTCACTTTAGATGTTACGCCCAACCTTAACCCCACTGACGGTAAAGACGATAAGGCTGTTCGGACTGCACTTAAAGTTATGCAAGAGCATAACGACATCAAAGAACAAAGAGATTCAGACAATCAGACTATCATGGACTTAATGGAAAGAGGGTTCAAAGTAGTTGACCCGTCTGGCACACGGCAAATATCCTCAAAGACTTTACAGCAAGCTTTGTGGAGGACGATACAAAGAATGAAGCCATTGGATTTCACGATTCATGGCACAGGGAGACCTGAGTTCATGGAACAATTTGTTACTCAAGGAGTTTCAACTGTTTTAGATAGAGGAGGGTACGTTAAGGCTTTAAGGGACAAACAGGGAGCTTTCTTCAATCTTCTTTTACTAGGAGATGCGTTCATTCAGGTAGGGACTAATCCTGAAGAATACGACATGCCTATTGGGTTCAACACGATTTCAAACTCAAATGTTTACGTTGATCCTTTTGTTACGGTGATGAGAGCTGATGCTAGTGGAAAGAGTGCAAGTAAAGTGGTAGTTGTGTTTAGTTACTCATGGAGCGAGGCTATCAAGCTTTACCCTAAACTTAAAAAGGTCGGCAGTGCAGGTAGAATCCCGAGAGACCTGACCTTTAACAAAGAGACTTCACGCTCACAACAGCAGACCACAGACATTGACATTAAAAACGATCTAGTAGAGATAGCCCATTTCTATGATATAGCAAACAAGAACTACACAGTATTCGCAGGGCCAGCTTGTTCGATCTTAGAAAAGAAGAGTGGGGACAAATATCCTTTCGTTAAAGAGGGTAAACCATATATCCCTGTAATCCACTTTATCTGTCAACCAGCTAGTGAAGGATTCTACAATCATGGGATAGGAGATATGATTTACGATCTAGCGATTCTTTCTCAAAGACTCTTGAACATGGAGATCAACCATGTAAACGACAACACTTATCCTATTGAATTAGTAAACTTGCCGAAAGATAAGTCAGCTAAGTTCTTTAATGACCTGATGGCAGCACATGAGATGAGAGCAGCAGGCAAGAAAGGATTTGTGCCAGTGGAATACGACACGACTAATCCAGGAGCTTCACAGATCAGCTCACAGACACTTTTGACCAACAACCTGACTAATGAATGGCAATTGATCTTTGAACAGCTTACAAGAGAGATTTCAAGACTCGGAATAAACTTAGACGAAGCAGACCGAGGAGCTAACGTAACGGCTACTCAAATCTTAAGTGAAGAAGAGGCAGCCAACAGTTTCATCAAACAAGTAATGGAGTATAATGCTAGTGAGACACAATTTTCTATTGAGCTTACGATGGATCTTGTAAAACAGTTTGTCAGTAAGGAGAACAAGGCTAAATTAAACATGACCACTAAGATAGAGGTCGAAGGAGTAGAGATAGGATTAGACGAAGCTACCCTTGGAAATTTATCTAGTGAATTAACGGAGGCTAATTATTTTGTTAAGGTAAACGCTCGGACAGGGGCAGTGCCTTCTAACATTTTACAGCAGGCACAGATAAGCAGGATCTTGCCTTTAACCCCACCAGGTACACCTGCGTTTGCAAAACTACAAAAACAACTCGCTGATCTGAATGACAGAGATTTATCTATGGAAGATTTCGCACCAGTACAACAAGCCCCACAAGTAGGTGAAGAAGCAATTGAAGGAGCAACTGAACCAGGCTTAGCTGATACAGAGCGTGCAAGAATCAATCCAAGAATCACTAAACCAGAACCAGCCTTATGATTTACTTCCAACAGATCAGGAAATATCTTAAGACTCCTATCCAAGGGCATAGGGAGTGTGAACAAGTTTTAGGATCAAGCGCAGCGGTTAATTCGTTAGCGCAGTTCTGGGATCAGAATGGAGAGCACTTCACTGTGGCGAATGCTTATCACTTACATGAGTACGTTAACAAGGAAGTGTTTACGCCTGAAGAATTAGTAGCATACAAGAAAGCTTTATATGATATGGGGAGCTTCTTCGAGGAGTGTCATTTAGAGCGAGAAACTAAACGATTGGAGAAAGAGCTGAAATAGTGTATAATATGAACGATCTTTGAAAACTAGAGACATAGACTGCTTAAATGCTTAGACGCCCCAAGGTACTTGGGGGAGAAGTCAGGAGGAGTAGGAGCGCCGCTACACCTTGTCATGTCTTTAGTTCTCAGCGATCACACGATCTTTGAAACACCATAGACTCCTCAACTATTGATTGCAGCTTGCATCAAACTACTGAGGAGTCTTTTGATGCAAACTATAGTCAATAGGCTATACATTTATTAACCCCAGTCCACATGTCTGAGGACGCAAACCAGGAAGATGGTGAACAGCTATTCGCTGACACCGCAGAATCTGAGTCAAACCCAGATGAAGCAAGTACCACCGAAGCCACTGAAAGTGAGTTAGGTGAAGAAAGTCAGGAGCTTACGCTCGAAGATCCGAAAGGAGAAGAGCCTAAGTCTAAAGCCTCTATCGCAGAGGAAAACAAGCAGAAGCAACTCGCTGCTTGGGAGAAGAAAATCAATGACGGTGATGCCGTTGTAGAAGACGCTCCTAAGTGGATACAAAAGCAGATTGCTCCGCCTGTAGATGTGCAAGCAGTTGTCAAAGAACAACTGGAACTTGAACGCCAAGCGCAAAAGTTTACAGAGTTAAAGGATAACTTAACAGTTGCAAGGTTACCAAAAGCTGAACAAGCTGCCTTACAAGAAGAGTTCAAGAAGTATCGTGATTTGGGTTTACCAATGTACGACGCACTTGAAACCGCTGTTAAAGTCTCTGGTGTTAAACTACCAACTCAGCAAGCTTTAGACGCGAAGCGCAAGAGCATGTCTCTACCAAAGCCAGGATATTATTCTGATGGCGACACGGACACTAAAGGAGAAATGTCTCCTGATAAGTTCGATAGAATGTCAGAAGAGAAAAGAATGGAATGGATGGAATCTCAGCGACAAGGTCAATAAAGGGTAATGAATGTTAAATTATTTTAACATTATTACAACATGGCTAATACAACAGCTCCGTTGAATCCCGAGTTATGGGCGCGAATGCTTCAGAATTATCTGAACAATCGGCTCATCGCTAGAAGGATTGCGAGCACAAAATTTGAAAGTATGCTTGATTCAGGTGATCAGGTAAACTTCCCAAGCGTTAACGACATGAGAGTACAATCATATACTCCAGGGACTGACGCTACAATTGACGACTTCGTTGCTACGGCTGACACACTAGTGATCGACCAAAGTATCCTATCGTCTTTCTCACTTGACCAGGTTGAAAGAAAACAAGCTCTTGCGGATTACCGTTCAGACCTTGCATTCCAACAGTCTTATGTTTTATCAAACAGAGTAGACCAAACTGTTATCAGTACAGGTGTTAACGCAGTTACTGCTGCTAATACAATCGCAGGAGGAACTCTTTCTTCCGCGACTATGATGTCTACAATGAACCAAGCTAGAGCACAGCTTGCTAGAAATAACGCAGTAGATGGGGAACTATTCGCTGTTTTAGATCCAGAAAGAATCGCTCTATTATCTGACAGCTTCATCGCTAACGGATTCAATCTTGGAGACATTACTCTTAGAAACGGATTCAGAGGTAACGCAGCAGGATTCTCAGTATTTGAATCAAACAACCTTCCATACTCAGTTACTTTGACTATGGATACTATTCCAACGGCAACTGACACTACAATTCTTATGGGTGTTACTTGGACTTGGGTAGCAGCAGGTGCAGCAGCAGCAGCAGGAGAGATCGCAGTAGGTGCTAACGTAGCAGCTTCAAAGGTAAACTTTGTACTTGCTATTACTGGTACTGCAGCAGGTTCAGCAGCGACTTACATTGATGTTTCAACAGCTAACAGAAGAATCTTCCAAAACGCACAGCTAGCAGCAGCTACTTTCGTTGGTGATGATTGTGTTCTTACAGCATTCGGAATTATCAACGCTGATGAAACATTCACTCCAGCTACTAACGTATTTGGAACTGAAACTTCTTCACTTCTATTCGGAAGAGTGGGTGCGATTTCACTTGCTATGCAAATGATGCCTCACTTAGAGATAAGAGAAGAGCCTAAACAATTATCTCAAAACTACTTAACTCACACTCTATACGGAACAACTGTATTTGATCGTGATATTCCAAGATTAGTAGAAGTAACTATGAACGCGTAATATTAACCCCAATTTACAATGACACAGAAAAATCCAGGTTTCTTGGGGCGAATGATACTCGATACTAGTGATGCTAGTAACGGTATATATTTGGTCGATGGAACTACAATTATAGATTCAGATGGGAATATTGATGCGCCTATTACAACTACTGACTTAACGACAACAGGCAATACTGTTCTCGGTAACGGTGGTGGGACAAACACATATAACGATCCTAATACATTCAACGCTACTGTAACAGTAGGTGTTGATGACACAGGATATGACGTTAAACTCTTCGGAGCAACTTCAGGTAGTTCCCTATTATGGGATGAAAGTGCTGATGCACTTATCCTAACAGCATCAACGATGCAACTTGGGGGAACACTCCAGCTTACTGGTGATGATTTCCTCTTGGATTCAAACGGTAACGAACTAATCGGTTATACTGCTAATGGTAGTGCAGCCAATTATGTAACTCTATTTAATAGAGCTGCTGGTATGAACCCAGGGTTTACAGCCTCGGGTACTGGTGATTCCGTAGGTATTGAATTCTCTGGTAAAGACGGTACAAACGTTACAAACGCTGGTGGTCTTATTTCAAACACTGGTGGTGTAGGTAATACATCAGGTGCAGGTGGTGCGGTTACTAACACAGGTGGGCAAGGTGGCGCTACTGGTACAGGTGGTGCAGCGAGTCTTACCTCGGGTGCAGGTGGTGCAACTTCGGGAGCATCAGGAGCGGTTACGCTTGCTTCAGGTACAACTACCGCAGCTACAGGAGCTGGGACAGCTAATAACACAGGACTCTTAACAGTTACAACAGGTACAGCAGGTGGTGCTGACACTGGCACTGCTGGAGACTCAGGTGGTATTTTGATGTTTAGTGCAGACGGAGCGGACTCAACAGGAGCAGGTGGTACTGGTGGTAACACTGGTGACGTGTTCATTGTTACAGGTGATGGTGGTTCTGATACTGAAGGTGGGACTGGTACAGGTGGTAACGCAGGTAATCTTACATTAGGTGCAGGTTCAGCTGGTTCAGGTAGCACTAACGGTGTAGCTGGAGCCGTCATAATAAGTGGCGCACTCTTAATGACTGAACAAGCCGTCCCTACGGCAAAGACTACTGCTACTACTTTGACAGCAGCAGAATTGAGAACGCAACTTATTACTGGTACTCATACTACTGGTGGTAATGCAGCTTATCAATCGCCAACAGGTGCAAACCTAGAGGCAGTATTCCACGATCTTGAAAATGGTAACTCATTTGAGGTTACATTCATTAATTTGAGTGCAGCTTTAGCGGATACTATTTCACTTACTGTTAATACAGGAGTGACTATCGTAGGACAGGCAACTATTGATTCAGCTCATACTGACTCAGAGTTCCCTTCTTCTGGTACGTTCAGATTTAGAAGATCAGCAGCAGACACATTTGTTGCTTATAGAATAAGCTAATTTGAAGTATCGGATAATGTATTATCTTTGCCGTGTTTTGAAAAATACTAGCGCTGTAATAGCGTATAAAAAGATAGAA
>PJEL010004807.1_pt1 | contig 11040 bp, 8 predicted proteins | sample 1853271 | NCBI WGS metagenome assembly PJEL01 (sample SAMN08108733, study PRJNA415343) | Invertebrate metagenome, whole genome shotgun sequencing project. | host: Globobulimina | place: Sweden: Gullmar Fjord | collected 2015-08 | reverse complement strand
GGGCTCTGGCATTAGCAGATACAACACAAGAGCTTATTTTCTTGGATGCTTCCATGAGAGCATTGCTATGCTTTACCAGGTGTTGCTTGGGGGTCGTACAGAGTGTACCAGGTGCGCTGGCTCGGATTGTTGATTTATTGGATGGTACAATGGATGCAGTTTATGGGAGACTAAACGGCCCAGGAAAGTCCCAAGGGATTGTTTGTCGTACAGTACTCAAGACAACGTTGATGGAATGTTTTTCGTGGTTGCCACCAGGATCATTTCCATCAACCTGTGAGAGATTGTTTTCTTGGGGACTCGACCATATCTCTGTGTACAATGACAGTGGAATTGCATCTAGCTTGCTCTCCGTATTTTTAAACTCACAAGATGATGTGCTGAATCTCACGTCCACGACTAGTGAAATAGGACTCAATTCCATACCTCCCACTACAGAATATGAACGTTTTAACTCTTCACTTGGAATACATGTCATTCTCCATGGTGTTCCTATAGGGCACCATGAACGGGATATTCTGTTGTGCAGTGGTCCGATGTGGCCATATATAGGTGGAAATTATTCCTCTAAAGTTACTGGAGAACGAGAGACTGGGTTTCTGTCATTTGATCCTACCTTTTACCAGCACATGCCAGGTTATGTTTCTAATCCTCCAACTCCGCTCCACGGTACTCATTGGCTGTGTCCGGTTACTCCGGTAGCTAGTATCAATGTCAGGCTCATCGATGCAGCTGTAACCATACTTGGTACCACATTTGGATACGTGGATGAATTAGCTCAGGTGAAGGCCATAGATCATATCGTTGATATGCTCCCCGAAGCATATCAACCCTCTTTGAATGAATCAAAGAAATCTGAATTGCTAGGTGGCTTTGGGGCGCTGCAGGTTACCCTTCCATCCTTGCTGACAGAAGATGAGAAAAAAAAGAAGAATAGAGCTTCGCGTTCCGCCCTCAGTGTACACAATGCAGTGGCTCTTCTACTGTCATTGCTGAGGAGCCTTCCACCGTATACAGATAACAAATTGAATGTTGAGCTTCCTTGGCTATCAAAATGCCGTGATATTCTAGTACGATTGCTGCACTATCCATCTCCGAAGGTACAACGATCTGCCGGAGAGGGCATAGCCCTCCTCGCGGAGAAAGTGGGGAATGGATTTTTCATATACCTTGTCCAAGAGCTGCTAGGAATCCTGAGGTTTTATCACAGCCATGGAAAGGGGAAGAAAAGCCATCCTGCACACACTACAACTCATGTTATAAAGTCTAAACTTCTGCATAGAGGCAAATCCCCAATGACTACATCCTTGTCCTCTACTGCCACAGATAGTATGGGTTCATCTTCTCCAGCTGCCCGTGCTGGAGTTCTGTTTGCTTTATCAGCCATCAAGAGAAGGATGGGACGGCAGGTGAATATTGAATGGCTCTGGGCTGATGTGAGATCTGAGCTGGCGGTTGGAGGGGATGTCCCTGCCTTGACTAGAGTGTGGGGGCTTCACGCACTGGCTGTTATAGTCCAGAGTAATGATGACATTATAAATATAGGAACGTTGTATCAAGCACCACATCAGTTGGGGTCCAAATTATGGCTGGAATCTGTGTTGGAGCTGCTTGAGGTTCACATGTTGGATTGTTGGCCATTGGAGTACGAGTCAAGTCAAACGGCCATCCTCTCAGAGCTCATGAGTGCTGTACTTCAAGTGGCACAGGGATTCCAATTGTCAAGTCAGGGAGGGGGTGGGCCTTTCATTGCTAGTTCCATGAGTGGGAAAGGAGAACCAACAACGATTTCCCTGACTGACGGCGGCTCACAACTGGGACTTACTATTTCTGCTCGTTTGTTGGCTCTATGGTGTGCATTGTCTCCACCTGTGATGTACAGAGTAAATCCTATGGACGGCAACGCCATTAAGAGACGTGGGGTTTTGGAAGATCCTCGAGTGGAACAGGTCTGGCTTCATTTCGCTGAATTGGCAGTCGCGTTAGCTCCTAATGAGGTGGCTCGATCATTGGTTTTGCCGGACATTGTGGCTGCGGCTCTTAGTACTGTCTGTGTTTGTCCAGTGTCCTGGCAGGCGGCCGGAGTTATATCAACGGCTGCTAGGCTTCTGCGCTACCTTTGTTGCAGACTGTCAGGAGTAGCCGCAGCCTATAATGTCGAGTTGCATTTATTTGCTTCATTTGGGAAGGTGATTGGTGGGGCAGTGTGGGAAGGCACCCATATTTGGCGTAGCATTGCATTCAATCGGTCAGTAGAGGCCCAGTGCATTGGCCTTCGGGAGTCAGCTACGGTCATTAGGGATGTGCTCGAAACAATTGCAGAGTATGACGATGAGAGGGATCGCCCTCTATGCTGGATATTGCTATGCCGTTCTGTAGCTATGGGAGCTGTCGCCTCGGAGGCAGGTACTGACTTCCAAAGCCCTACAGATTGGATGGGAGCTTGCTCAGCCTTGAGGAGAAAAGCTGAAGCAAATGTTTATGTGCTAAAGGGGGCGATAGGCGCGATAATGGGGGTTAGGTGGCAAGTTAGACACATGGCAATAGTATGTTGTACAAAAGCCCTGCGGGGGATATATCTGGCGGCTGGAAATATTAAAAGTAGTGCTGGTGGTGGTAGAGTGGAGATGGGAGAGGGGACGACGACATTGCTCATGGATATAAAGCAGGCCAGAGCTGAAATTGATTCTTTTCTTTCCACTCAAAAAGCTACACTCGGGCAAAGGTTATGGGGTTCAGATTGCAGCTACATTTCTCCTCGGTACACCTGCCTTTTCTTGGAGGATATTGTGTCAGTGGCTGTTTCTGCGGCGATGGCATCAACTGCAGATAGTGAGTTAGCAGAGATACAAGAAGAAGGTGTAACCTTACTTATGATGGTGTTATTGATCTTCGGATTGGTATTAGACCCTGATGTGAGTGAACCTGCAATGGTGCACGTGCATGGCCAATTGGTTCGTAGGCGAGCCTTATTCCTTGCACAGAGTGTAAGTCAGATTTCGAGTGCCGCTCGACTAGCCCTGAGCTCCCTGCCTTTCCCCTCTTTGGTGAGGAGAGGCTGCGCATTGGTGACAGTATTGGTGGGACTGGGGTTGATAGTCGATCCTCTTGTGCTTAAACGGCTAGTCAGGCAAATTATTCCACAAGACCTCCTGAAACCCTCCAATGGAGAAACAACAACACTTACTGCCCACCAATCATATGGTTATCCATTCACGAATGATACTTATGTCATAGCTGCTGAGGAGCGGTTTTATCGTTTGGCAGCGGTTGCGGAACTTGTTCTGCTTTCCCGCGGGGTGGGCGAGTTGGATGATCAATTGACAATGCCTGCCATTACATGTCTCCTTCAATTGGAAAGCCCTGATTTGCCAGATTCTGTAGCTTCTGACCTTTGGAGGGCCTTTCAACTGCATATTTGTGCCATACGTCCCTGTTGGCTTGCTTGCTGTGTTGGTGCTGTGAGACTCAACCAGGGACGTGGTCAATGGCCGTCTTATCCTCGGCCAGCGAAGGATATATGCCCTTGTTACCCTTACACAATTCAAATGGAAATGTGCTGTCATTCTCTTGATTCTTTATGGCCTGCGATGGCTGCAGCCTTTGTCATGACTAGTCATGTAGATGCAGACGTGAGTTAATTTCTTATCCACGCATCCTTCGCCTCTGCCATTTTTCTATGATTTGATTGACTGACAATATATTGATATATATGCAGGATGAGTGCGTGGATGACTTGCTATTCGTCGTTGCTGCTTCTATTGCGGAGCTCATGACTTCAAGGGATGCTGTCATTCGCCATAGCATATCCTCGACCCCCCTTCTACCTGACGAAGCTGCTGGTGATGAGGGGAACGCTGCAATTGTATCTAATGTGGTTAGTAGTAGTTCTGTCTATGTCATGTATAGCCCCTTTCTCCCGTGCATGCATTTTGTATTCCAGAATACTGGTTCGGAGGAGAAATTGTTTTCGTTTGGCTTGTCTTCTTTCTTGCACCGTTTTTGTTGTTTCTCATTGTCAGTGCGTGCCTTTCCTCATTCTCGAAGGTAAATGTCCTAATGGCAATTTACTATGCTGTGTCCAACCCGAACGTCTTCTCTGCCGTGGATTGTAATGCACTCAAACAGGTATTATCGTCAGCCATACAAAACAAATTTTGTTATTGTTTACTTAATGCGATGTTGCGATGAAGGTGGTAACTAATGCAGCACTGTTATTCATGTGTCTCAGCTTATCCTACTTCTTGCCACGGGTCCTTACCTTGACCCATCTCTCCCGGGAGGGTCAGAGCAGGTTTGATCACTCAAGTAGTATAAGCCGTTTCTGCTTGTTTTTTTTCCTAATTACACTCTTACCTGTACACTGTGCAGACTCTGACCACTGCCTCACCACCCATTTTCTTCTAGTTACAAAGAGCATCTTGCTTGGCCTTGAGTGCTATTGCCAACTCCTCGTGCCTCAAACACAAGGCAAATACAGAGAATGAAGAGGTATTAATCTGCTGAAATCTCAAACATTTGTCTAGATGGAGGCACATAGCAATGGCAATGTGACCACTCGTACTGTACTCTCCCTAGGATGAAGATCACTACTGGCTGTGGGACTACGTAGTTGCAACGGTAGCTGCATCTGTGAATTTCTGCCCCAGTGTGGCAGCTTTGCTACCTTCTTTGGCCAGGTGTTGCCCAACCCAGGTATGTTTGTCATTAAGAACCACCATTGATGAGATGCAAGGATCTTTAGGCTGCAACTTAGAATAATCTGCCTGTTCTGCTGCACTGTCATAACAAGAAAGCCTGCCATGCTCATGCTGCTCCTACTGCTCTCATGATTTTCCTCTGATATTCCTTTAAAGCGGAGACCTGGTGCTCTCGTTACAATGCTGGAATTGTCACTTCGTATTTTGGAGGAAGGGGATAGCAAGAATGGTTCTGCAGCACTTAAAAGTTTGGAAGTTTGCCTGGAATCCCTTGAGGAGGACACAGCCGGCCAGAGTCGTGAACAGGCACATACGCTGAGCATGATGCCATGCCAGAAGGATGTATTCATGTTTCATCCTGATCCCTTAACCTTGCCTCAGGCCCTGGTTGCACTGCAGCGTGTGGAACGTTTACTCCTTACAGTCAAGGATGGGCTTATGGTCTCATCTTCTACTTCCGGAGAAGTATCAGATATACATGTCAGGATGTGGGGAGAGTATATTTCGAATTTAGTGCATTCACTTGGGGTTTTACTGAAACATGTAACTCGCTCTCTTTCCCCTACCTGTCTGACTTTTCATGCCTTGATGGCCATCTCCTGTGCTATATTGATGATGCATCCATTTCCAACTCTCCAACTTATATTGGTGCCCGTGTCGTCCCTGTGTTTTAGGTAGGAATCCGTGTCTCTGAATATTCCTCCCATCTCTTTTCCTTTTTTATTTCCTAAGGGTGGTTGTCCTCAGGGGACGGTGGGCTCAAATTTTGCCCTTAAGAAGTGTTTGCTGGCTGCCAAAGGATGGCCAGCACGAGCCAGGTTACAGCAGTCCTCGATTTCATTTAGGCCATATAGCTAGCTGTTGTTTTTTTGGTACTTGTGTAGAGATTGGATAGTTGATGTTTGGGCATACTACCTACCTGATGTTAGCAATATTCAAGAGCCCTAACTTCAGCCTTTCAACTCTCAAGGCACGCTCTCCTTGCCTCTATTTGCCATCTCTTGCGGTTGGAGAATGGGACTCATTTGCTGCCTTTTATCGGAGGGGAGTGTATGGTGGCCCTCAGACGTCAGGTTACAATTACAACTAAATAGTGCTCAACAGAGCTTCTGCTTACTGTAATAGTACTGAACCTGTCGTATCGACCCTACCTGGGTGTCTTTTCTTGGCTAAATGTACATTCTGCTGCGCCTATTTTCATGCAATTCAAACCATGTTGCGCCTTAGGTAGAATACTGCGTAGTAATTTGATCATTACAAAACCTAAGATGTTATGTTCCCTTTCCCATTCTTAGGTGTACCTCATATGTAGGGGCAAAGACGAGGACCCTGACCAGGTTACAGCCCTTTCTGAGGGAGTAAGTCATCAACACACAACCTAAATTTATTGTCAGGGATCTGAGAACACAGAATAATATATGTCGTGTGGTTTGGCCTTGATTACTATTAACTACGCGGTCGTTCCAACCTGAGTTGTGTAATTCTCCTGCAAATGTTTTTCATTTCCCAGATACAAATCTCAATGCTGGCTGTGAGTGCTACTCCTTCACCCAGAAAAGCATCTCTTTACGCTCTTCTCGTGCCTCTTTTCGGCGAATTGCTGCTTGTCAGAGGTGAGAACGTCTGAATATAATTATCACTTGGTACATGATGAGGAGCTAAACAACACACACCTGTTCCTATAGGTGCTTTGGCTGCTAAAGTACAGAATCTCGTTGGGCAGACGGCCCTACACCTTGCCACTAAATTTCCAGTGGAGTTTAAGGCAGGACTTGGTGAAATGAGGTTAGATGCAAGACAAGAGGATTCTATGTATTCTGTTACTGATTGCTTACTGACCTGCCCATAATATATATATATATAGTGGTGAGGAACGTCATGCTATGGAGGCAGTTCTGAGATCTGTGATACAAGGGTCAGATGGGCCAGGGAAGGTACAACATCCAGTTTCCCGGCCTGCACTTGGAGGGTTGAAGGGATTGGATCTTTCCCAGTATAAACCATAGATATAGTCTATTTGCTGAGAGTTGATGATTATAAGAAGCATATTCACCGTACAGGGAGAGGACAGGTGCGTTCGTACACAGTGTTACATGCAACTCGTAGATCTGTTTGTGGTTAGATTCCACTGAACTTTGGGTACTCATTTGTTTATGGTAATAGATATCATAGTGCCGAGGTTGCTATGTCCATATGCACACAAGGAACAATGCATCTGGTTTGTGATTCATATGATGAATGTGAAAAAATGTGAAAATGTGACACTGAATACAATTTTGCGTGTCTTCTTGGCTGGCCTTATATTATGGCTCACAAAATCCTATGGCAATGAGAATTCCAAGTTGTATTGATGGTGTCAGAGAACTAAAGCATCATCATATCTTCGATTATTCTCAGCGGGTGTGAGTGAGTGAGTGAGTGAATGTGCAATTAATGAAATCTAGCTTGATCACTGTCCAATAGATAAACCCATAAATTTTCACACTCCATTTCGATATCCTATATTGCTGAACCTTTGAGTAGGAGGCAACAATGGGTGATAGAAAAAAGGTTTAGTTGCTGTGCTCTACAGGGTTTAGTCAGATCAAAACTTGCCACGTATCTGATTCATCGTTAGGGTAGGAATTTTGACGCCTTTGCCCTCCGGTGAGGGGTCTCAAGCGACTGTAGCTGAACGATCGCTGGTGTCCGTAATTCCTAGCTACTTGGCCTCCCGGAGACCGAGGACTTCCCATCTCCCGTTCCATCGTTATCGTGAGCCGTAACACGACCTATTGCTCCCCCACTTGCCTAAGTGTGGACTCTCTGGAGGCCCCTGGAACCTATCTAAAGACCCTTGCCTTGCAAGGGGAACAAGTCACTGATTGCAGCTTGAACAATATCTTATTGTTTAGTCATCTGCTTTCCGCCTCAGTCTTAGACTCTGCTTGGAACAGATTGTCCCTCTAACTAGGGCGCTGTATGAGATGAGAAAATGAAGTGAGGAGATTACTACTCTTCTCAATTTGCATAGGAACATACAAGTTACCTACTCAATGTTCCTATACCAAAGCGAAAAGGAACCTGCGTTCCCCTAGCATGCAAATACAAGTCCCCCTGGCCTCTAGGGGGCACTTGCAATGTTACCTTACCGCCTTAGGCGTTACTCCACTCTCGTAACACCCTAACCAGTAACATCCTCTATGGTAAAAGTTGTTTTGCTCTGGCAAAACAGACATAGTGTACCACAACCTACAGTGGTGCACTAACAGTTATTGAGGTACTGGTGCCTTGTGTCGGTTTATCAGTGTATAACCGATATATAGTCTCGTTGATCTTCAGCCATTCACTTCCACGAACCATACAAAGCAAACGCCACATTCACAAAACACATATAGAAACACTGAAAGCAACGTTAAACCTAAGTGATTGAAAGTGACAGCTAATGCTAACCCTTGTTACGAATCATTTAGAGCACGAAACCGTGCTCGCTGAGTACCCCGAACTCCGAGTAAGGTGAGGGAGGTGAAGTGGATGGTTTAAAACTCGTGTTGAGCTGGGGTGAGGTAGGCGGGTGGTTCCAGTGGGTTGAGAGAAGGGTGTAGGTAGATAATCACGCGTGAGGAAGGGAGGGAGGGGGAAGAGTGGTGTAGCTACCGTGTTGATTTTTTGGCATTTATGTACGTTCCACACCCACATGATTTTGTTTCTCACGACTCGTTTGTTTCATCCTTCACAGCCTTGAATTTGAGGAAGATGTAAAGCCTGGGACTGATGGTGAGCGCCTGGGCGAAGTTGGAGGATTCTGGAGGATGAGACCTGCCTCCAGTCATGGACTGGATGAAGTGGAACCCATCGAGGCCAACCCGGGCATAGTGCTCGCAACGTATCCCATGCTCAAACCTCGCATGGACTGTTCGGGACCCATGACCAATGCTGTTGGTGGGAGGCCGACGGAAAGGCTAGGTGTAAATGGTGGCATTGTTCGTGGTCCACCTGTGTTGAGGGGAGGCTACCCTCGCATCGTTCCTCTCCCAACCAAGATCAACCCAGGGGAGGTACTGGAACTCTACCCCGAGATGCAGTATGTTGAAGAGTTCGTTGGGACAAATGACGTGGGGGGACGACCTGATGAGCGCCTTGGCAAGTATGGGTCCTTTACAAGAGGAGTCCGTGTTTGGTCTGGTGGAGAGCCCAGTGATGCTCCTAAGAAAGAACAGCACCCATGCGGTGTGGCTCTGGAAGAGTACCCATCTTTGCATGAACTCATTGTGGAGGAGGATATATTGGACGAGGCTCCGACTTCAGAAGGCATCGTCTTGGGCAAATTCCCCGAGCTCACGAAGCCGAGCAGGGCCGAGGTCCAGGTGCGAGAGAAGCTACCATTGCGTCTGAAGGATAACTACATCAAAGAAAAGGAACGTGCACTCAACTTCAAGCCATGGGTTGTTCGTGATTGGAAACCCAAGTTGGGTCTTTTACCCAACAACTTTAGCCGCGACGTGGGTAATGGTAAGGTCAGGCACGCGGCTGCCCCCTGTGCCTAGTAAGGTGACCTTGCCTTTGCATGGCATTCATTGTGTTAGTCCACTTCGTGGAAGTACATGTGTTGTATTGTAGTTTGCATAGATATCAATAGATCGTATATATTCTTAGTTTTACAAATTGTTTGCCTCAAGGTGGCGTAAGGCCAAAAAGGTTGTGATGTAATGGCTTGTCTCGTTTTCCAGTTATTCGATAGTTGTTATATTTTTAAATAAAAATCTGTATGTATTTATTTCTGATTCATTGTTCACAAATGTGGGATATGTGTGCACGGAGGCATTGTAGATGCACAGTGCATGGTTGTCTTAGCGAGCATTACATATTAGAAGCAGGGGGGCTCTTATATTAGTAGCAGCACTCATAATAGTAGCAGTATTTATCGTAACCGCAGAGGTAGATTGCTCCCACTGTAGCCCTAGTAATGGTAACCACTTGCACGCAGTGACATCGTGTGCAGCAGTTATTGGAACTACTCGGCCTCAAATGGATGACCTTGCAATTAATGACGACCTGTAAGCGCACAAGACAAAAAAATGTAATAAAGAAGAAAATGTAACAGTACTTACGAACTGCAGCTACTATTTAAGTGTATCACTTGCTGCTCATGTAATATTCGACATATATATATATATATGTCGGCTCACACTGCACATCACATTTTTATCGTTAGGAGCGGTTCTTCCAGCACACGCACCAGCTGTAGTACGACACCTTACAACAAGTGTACAGATGAATGGACTGTGCCATTAACAGGGAAATGGTGGTGGTGTGGTGATTGCTGCACATTGCTTCACAGGTACTCTCAGTGCGAATGGTGGGGAGAGGGGGTTGTGGCTTGTTATGAGTGGGGTACAAGCAGTTCAGTCAAGTAGTGTATTGAGCAAAACCCCAAGGGCTGACTTTGTTTAATGCCATATTCACACTAATTTGTCACGCCTAGAGATGTCAACTGTCAACCAAAAAAAGCCATGGACTGTCAGACTGTCATCAACTGTCACCCAACTGTCATCAACTATCAGGCTATTTAACCACAACTTACTTGCCCCAATCACAACTATGAATCATATAAGTGCCGGTTAGGGGTAGCACCAATCTCGTTAAGGTTAAGCTGGCGCAACTTGACACACACTCACCTCGGTCTCACAACCGGTAATTACATAAATAAGCGCCGGGTAGGGGTCTCACCAATCTCGTTAAGCTGGTACACTGACAAAACAATGAAAACGTTTTTGGCAGTTGGTTGATAGTTGCGACAGTTTAATTCCAGATGACAGCCCATTGTCATGATAGTGACAGTTGGTGACAGTTGATTGACAGTCATGACAGTTGACAGTTGACAGTTGACAGTTGACATCTCTAGTCAGGGCTCATGTGCCTGCGCCGTCTACATAATGACTCGTTGTTGGTGTAGAAAAGTAACATCCGGTAGGTTGTGTACATACAACCTTTCCGTTGTGCTGAGGTGCCATAGTAGGTTATGGGTTAGGCTCATGACATTTCCATTCTTGTAGGTTATGAGCTCGTGAGATTTCCATCCTTTCAGGATGTGGAGTATGGAAAACTATTCCATTTCTAATGCACTTATCGTAGAGGACGACTTGATAAGTTGGCTAAATCGTGGCAAGAGAAGGGTGTTATTGCGGTTATCGTGTCTGGATCGATTGACACGAGACCCTTCCCCAACCGCCAGCCACTACCCGAATGATAGACGCGGTAGTAGTTAATCAAGCAATGTTGTTTATTCCGTTACAATCCCTCCTTGGGCTTCCGTAACAGAAGAGTGAAAAGCTAAAGCAAAAGATCTAAAATGTTCCTG
>PJEL010004806.1_pt1 | contig 11042 bp, 9 predicted proteins | sample 1853271 | NCBI WGS metagenome assembly PJEL01 (sample SAMN08108733, study PRJNA415343) | Invertebrate metagenome, whole genome shotgun sequencing project. | host: Globobulimina | place: Sweden: Gullmar Fjord | collected 2015-08 | reverse complement strand
TTGCTCCACTCGTTCATGATACGTTCGACAGAACCTTCCATCTGGTCTCTTAGTTCATGTACCCAGAAGCGCAACACTTTCCATCCAGCACCGCGAACTGTGATGTCTCTCCAGATGTCGTCTCGTCTGCGACTGCCATCAGGTTCCAGGTGGTAACGGGCTCCATCGACTTCTATGTCAATTGATACCTTGCCTGCCCCTACGAGCGCGAGGTCGAGCCGGCGCCCGAGCAAGGGATACTGCGGTATGGGGCTTAATCCACGGGCGACCAGTTCCTGGTACAGGTAGCGCTCCCAGGGGGACTCAAAAAGAGCTTCGAGGGGTGGATCCGGCTTCCTAGGAACCGCACCGGGGTGCGCCAAGGCCGAGACATGGGGAATACCGCAGTGGGTCGCCCAGTCACGGTTTCCGACTACGTGCAGTACCGCTCTCGCCCGGGTGGCGGCGACGTTCAAAAGGTTGCCGTGTCGCCTCAGCCATCCGAGACTAGTCGAAGGCATTCCAGGCCCGGCACAAAGGCTCATGAGCATCACGTCGCGCTCATCGCCTTGGAATCCATGCGCGGTGTCGATCACAAGATGTGCTCGAATGGTGGCATCTGTAAGCTCAGAATCCGAATGGATGGATTGCTGAAGTAACTGCTTCTGTTCCCGAAACGGAGTTACAATACCAATCGTTCCTTCAAACGATTGCTCAAGGAGAAGCCTACGAAGCAGGTTGTGACACTCGGCGGCTTCCGCTGGGGCGGTGCATCCTGTGCGCCGCGCTTCGAAGTCTGAAGCTATCGCTGTCCAGTGAATCCCTGGCTTTGATCCCTTGGGCACCCGCAGTCGGTCGTGCGCGGTGACGACGCGCAGGCGAGATCCGTAGAACGTACGATTTGCGTACTCAGCGATATCCGACGCGCAGCGATAGTGGTCTCGGAGCAGAACAGGGATTACCCCGTTAGTCTGCGAAAACAGATCGAAAAGAGATGTGTCGGGATACGAGAATCTCTGCTCTCGAATCGATGTTACGTTCCAGCGTTTGCAGATCATGTTGTCGCGGCTACGGGTCAGCTTCGTTGTGTGCGAGAGCTGGTAGGGGTCACCCACCACGCCGGCTCGGCGGGCCCGGAAGAGAACAGGGATCGCCGATGCGATGTCGCATTGACTCGCTTCGTCGACAACTGCTAGGTCGAACATCGCAGGAATCAACGGTATGCGGCTCCCGATGGAGAGGTTGGTGACGGCCCACGCCGGGTAGTGCCACAAGAGAGTCGGGAGCGTCTTCTCTAAGGCTCGGCTGGCTTGTCGCCGAGTCTCGTCCGGTGCTAAGGCGTCGGCGTGTCGACGAAGAGCGACCTGTAGGGACGCGAGGTGGGATCGGTCATAGTCCGCGGCAAGGCCACATCGTGCGGTTGCATCTGCGGACAATGCACCAACGGCGATCGCAGATAGATCCTTCGACAGTTGTTCGATCTGTGGAATGAGTTCGTTCAATGCTGTCTGGGACGCGACGCGTTCTTCCAACGGGCGCTGTTTCGAACGGAGTTGGCAGTATCGGGCCGCGTCTCGGAGCTTGTCAAGCTGCGTGGCCAACGCTCTGAGCCCCTCGATGCTCTTGAGGGACAAGTCGAGGCACCACATCGGGTTCGGTTGTGCTAACCGGCGGTTGATTCTTCGTGCGCTAGAGAAGACGCGACGGGTGCAGAGCCACAGTGTGAGACGTGCCCAGGGGCTAGACGTCTCGTGTGATTCGGGCAGTCTTGGTGTCGAGTCGTGAAGGCGTGTAACTTGCTTTGTGGGGAAGGCGCCAGCGCCGGAATCCAGGGCCCGCGTCTCCTCGTCCGACCATGTCGAAGAGAGCTGAGTGAGTTCCGCTCCGATTCCGGCCAACTCGTCACGCAAAGAGATGATGGCGCTCGCCTGCTCAGCGATTCGCCCACGCTCTTCGAGTGTGTGTCGCAGTCGGCGGTTCAACTCTTCGGAACGTCCAAGCGCGGCGGCGTCGTGGGGAGCGGAAAGAAGCTCTTTGACGGCGTCTGCGACACGAAAGGATTGCGCACCTTCCTTGTCGTTGGCTCGTACCATCAGAGGTAGTTCACTCTGCGTCAGCATGTCCGGGCGCAGAATGACTGCGTCGATCGCTTTGTGGTTCCGGCTGGTGAACAGAATGGTCTGGCCCGCTAGGCGGGCGTTTACGATCACGCTTGCTACCACCTGGCTTTTACCTGTGCCCGGCGGGCCCGTTACGACGGTGACATCGCATGCAAGAAGCGACGCGACGGCCTCTCGCTGCTCAGAGTTGAGTTCGCACGTATCAACGACGCTACCTTCATGCGCACCCGTTGGGGTTGCCGGGGCTGCTGTGTCACCCTCGGCCTCCGCTGCCTCGCTGGAGATTGATGGGCTCCGGAATATCTTGCGCAGGGCGGTTGAATCTAGTTCATCATCTGAGCATTGGCGGATTCGAGCAAGGTCTTTCAGGAGAGATTGAGCGTATTTGGTTCGATTGGCGGCCATTAGTACCGCATTGTTGTAAATTCCCGTTGTGGGTCGCGTGTTCTTCCGGAGAGCGGTAGGTGCTTCGGGTGCGAGGCGCTCCCGCACCCGATCCCCGAAGAACGTTGTGACTGCTGTTGCGAGTGATCGAAAGTCGGGCCGTAGGAGTTCACCTGATCCGTCGCCGATCTCTTCTTCGGCGCCACGCCGGTCCATCATGCCGGCTGCGGTTAGGAAGGCGCGCTGCTGCTCAGATTGCTTGAGCGCGTAGGACAACCAATCCAGATTGACGTCCGGCACCGGGTCATTGCTCCAGACGCTCACTCCATCGCCTTGGAGTTCGTACTCGAGGAGGTAGGTAAACACCGGCTTCAAGAACGGGTCTTGGTCGGCGGCGGAGGCTGAGTAGATCCACAGCGGGTAGCCGAGTATCAAGGCTCCGGCATCCCCGGCTCTGGCCAGCGTTCGGATCAATCCCTGGACCGGCTCGCTAGCAGGTAAGCGATGTCTCCAAGCGTGGCCACTCCGCGGGTACCATGCGCCAACGGGTTCAATCGGAACGAATCGGCGCCCGATGTCCGGCAGGTTTGCGGAGGCCTCACAGCCCTGATCGTTTCGGACGCAGTCTACGTAGTAGTCAAGGAGCTTCCGGAAAGAACCCCAGGGACCGGTCGGCTCCGAAACGGGAGCTTTCTCTATGGATGGCTGGCTAGAAGGGGCGGCCTCGTCACTGACGAGCCAGCTCTTGCGAGGTGACCATTGCTCGCCGATTCGAGGGAGTTCAAGAGCGGGAGCTTGCTGGCCGCGCAGCGAGTGGAGCGGGGCCTCACTGCGCGCTCTCGACATTGTGCTCTCATTGGACCAGCGGCCGCGGTTGAGGGTGACCAGACCTTCGTTGCGGAGTCCGCGTAGGAGGCGCGTCACTTCATAGTCAGCGCAACGAAATCCGCGGACTCTCAGACGTGCACGCAACTCAGAAGCCGTGGCCGGACGGCTCGACTCCCCGAGGAGCTCTAGCATTGAGCGTCGCGCGTCGTGCGGAGCGTTCGCGACGCTCCGTTTCGTCGCTAAACGACCAGCGGAGGGCATCAGTGGCGTGGCGCTGGTCGTCGCCAGCCTGATCTTAATGCGATCCGTCTAGGGCAGAACGCGCCTGCTTCTTGCCACCGGTCCAACCTATCAATGCCACCCCCAACTGAAGCCATCGTACTCCGGTGATCGTGAATTGCCTTCACTCGTCGCACTTCGTGAGCTGTTAGCAGTTCCTGCGGTCAAGTTTCAGACACGCTGCTACCGCCAGCGTTTGTATGGCGACTCTGACGGCTTCCTTGTCTGCAAGACTGCACGGCGGGTATGCATGACCCCTGAGCCGAACGCTATAGTGTTAACAACGTTGAGGGAAATTGGTTGAAACCACGACCGGCCTCAGCGAAACAGGCGCTTGAGTTGAGCGAGGAAACCGCCCGTCCGCGGTGGAGGTTGACCAGCGGGACGGGGCGTCTCTCTGTTTCTCTCTTCTTCGCGAAGTTCGCTGGCCCTCAGGATAAACCATAGATAGTCGTCATCGCCCCCGGTCCACTCGCCTGAAAGCATACGCGCGAAGAGGTCCGGCAGCGCGGCCTTGATTGCGGCCTTCGTCGGCCTGCCGCTTATGATTCCATCGTGTTGGAACTGTTCGATCTTCCATTCGGTTACAGTGTCGACCACCTCCGGCAGCGACCAAAGAGCGTCGGTGAAACGCTCCATCTCTTGCGGAGTAATGCCCGGCCGCAGGGGTAACGCGAAGCCCACGCGGCGTGCGTCCTTCATCGCTTCGTGAAGTCCCTCCCACGCATGCTCGAACTCCCAGACCTCCGCGAGGCTTAGTCCTTCGGCGATTGGGAGCCCTGCACGACGCAGTCGCTCGGCGATGCCACGGGCCTCTTCTTGGTCCTCTTCGAGCTGCTCGGCACGCCCGTGCTCTTCGACAAGAGCTTTGACTTGTCCGCGTGTGGCACCGTCTGGAAGTGGAAGTTCAAGGTCGGCCGCGACCTTGAACTGGTGCTTTGTCGGCGGTAGGAGCGCCTCGGCGGCCGTGATCGCCTCGCGCGCCTCATCCGCTGTTATCGTCGCGGGATCGTGGGGGATACTCAGTTTCGTGAGGCGTGCGAGTTGCCGTTCTGTCGCCGTGTCAGGCGGCGGCCAATCGACCTCGACGAGCCAATCAAACACCGGCCGCCAATCGCCGATTGGACGTTGCGTGTCCTCGGCAGCCGGCGCGCACTCGCAATCGTCGTTGTTTTCGTAGGTCCGCCGAATCCACTCCAGCGGGCTCGGCCCGTAGACCTTCCCGGGCGTGCTCCGAAAGCGATAGAGGAAGGACGCATCGGGGGTGATCGACATAGCGTTGGTCCATCTCACGACGCCGGGCGTGATTCAAGGCCCGGAGTGACGGAACCTTCTACCTGTCCCTGCCGAAAACCCGATCCGAACCGGGATCATGGACGTATAGCCATGATTCGGGCCGGCGCTCGGCGGGTCGGGTGCTGCGCATGACAGAACCCGGCGTGGGGAGGTTGCGAGGCCGTCGACTCTCAGCGGTTTCTCTCTCAAGATCGCTCGCCAGAGAGCGTGAGCGCGGTTGAAGCGCGGCAACCGCCAACCCGGCCAGCGCTCTCTGCGCCGTTCTCTCGATCCCGCCGCAGGCCAGTGCCAGCCCGCCAACCCCGCGCCACGTCGCCCCAAAACGCTCAAAGCCCCTCAGCTCACGCCTCAGGGCTTAGGGTTAAATGAGACGCCCCATAAGTTCGCGGAGCGTAATTTGGCTCCCCATTCGGTCGGCTAGGCGAACTCTTTTTCGACTGAGAACAAAAGACTCGAACTCTTTCCCGGCCTGAGAACGCTTTGAGAACAAGGGCTTACGGCCCAAGCGGTTTTCCCCCTCAATAATGGGACCCCATTTGTAGCCTGTACCTTCGCTGGCCTGCCTGTCGAGAACTCGTCAGATTGTGCCCGTTCACGATGGGAATCTCAGCCCTTCGTCAGCGTGGCGATGTGTCAATGATCTCTGTGCGGATGAGGTTCTTGGACGGGACGGCTGTCTAACGACGTTCCAGCTCTTCCTGACACGCGATACATAGCGATGATTCGGGGCGAGCCTGCAGACGCGGATAAGCGATCGGTTCTTCGCAGTGCTTACACTCACCGTAGGTGCCGGCATCTATCGCAGCAAGGGCGCTCAGAACCTGCCCGCGGCGCACATTAAGGGCCGCGCGCGAAGCCCGTGCCATCTGCTGTTGCTGGATGGCGTCCATACGCGTGAGGCGGCCGATCGGCTGGTCCAGCTCAACCGGTTTGGCGGCGTCGGCACCAGACTCAAGCAAGCTTGTGATCTCCTCCCGGGCTCCGAGAAGCAGGCTGCGAAGCTCATCGAGCTGTGTCGGTGATAAACTCAATTGACAGTCCGAAAGTCTCGGCGGGAAGGTAAGAGCTTGTCAGGCTTCTTCGCGCTGCCCGCATGGCGTATGGTACCAAAACTTGGCCGACCAAACACGCGAGCGATGACACTGTCTTGCTTGCGGCGTTAGCGAACAGCCCTGCAGATTCTCAGCGTGAGCGGGCAAGATGTGTCGAGTACTCGTCAGAAATTGCCCGTTCACCGTGAGAATTTGCTCGGCGCGTTTCCGCTTCAAGAATGGGCCCCCATTCGTAACCCGTACCTCCGCCGGTCTGCTTGTCGAGTACTCGTACAGGTTTTGCCCGTTCGGGCTGAGAATCTTCTCGGCCAAGAGGTTCAGCGAACCAATGGGCGTACGCGAACTTCAAGTGGAAGCGGAGAGCTTCCTGCCTCCCTAAGATCCCGGATCACGATTTCCTTGGCTCGAAGCTCGAGCTCCACCTCCGCATTCTGCAGGTATTCCCCAAGCGACCAAATTACCAGTTCGCCGACGACGAGATCAACACCAAGCGCGACAAGGTTTCTCCCCAGCACACTGCGGACTCTCCGCGTCCATCTCGCAGTTAGTACGCCGTGTGCGGTCTTTGCGGAACGATAGGCCGCCGATAGTTCATGTTTTAGGGTTTCGAGCCTATTCGAGAACGACAGGACCATCGACAACACACCAGCCGCGTCAATGATCTGGGCAGCAAACTGTACTCGCTCTATATCGTCGGCGACAATGGACGGATCGACCTCAAGTTCTCCATATTCGGCGTACAGCAGAGCGCGGACAATCTCTGGTGGCAGCCGCACGCTGCCGATTACGCTTTCGCTGTCTCTTATGAGCACCTCTGCGCCAACTTGGCGATACGTCCGCAACCACGACCGCGGGAATCGATCGTATGGAATCCGAACCTCTCCGTCCCCGTGTTGGTCGGTTCGGCAATCCCCGAGAACCTGATCCTCCGTCGTCAACTCCAACATCGCCTGCCCGATCGCACGGCGGTTGATGACATCCACCGTCTCCGTCTTCACGAGGGTTCGTCCTGTCTCACTCGTCTTCCAGCCCGACGCAAATCGAGGTGTGTTCTGGAGAGGATTGAAGAGCCCAGCGAGAGTAATGTCCGGCCCTAAATCGTCCGGGGTGAAAATGAATAGGGGAAGGGCTGCCAACATGATCGTATCCATGATCTCGCCGGCTGGATTCCATGGGGCGACAGATTCCCGTCTGATTGAATAATGACCATACTCTTTGACTCTGTCTCGAAAATCGCCTTGGAGCTTTACCCTGAGGATCAACCCATCTCGTTCGGCTCGTTGGAGCGAGCCTTCGATAAGACGTACTCGGAGAACCTGCCGCGTAGGCTTCGTGCGCATCAACTCTCGATGGTCTTGAAGTGGAAGCTGTTTGGTGACCGAACAACCTCCGATCCAGACCGAGATTAAGGCGAAAGTGAGCGGCCTCCAGTTCACGACTCCTGTCCCCGTCCTGTCCCAAAACCCAGCCGACTGAAACATACGCCACATCAACGGCTTACACCCGACGTTGATGAACAGTCGCAGCCTACCGTTGGCGGCCAGTCTGCCCTACGGTCGCCATTATGACCACGCCTTAGCTCCAATTCTCTCCGGCCGCCGTGGCGGGGTGGGTAGTCGTGCAGATGTTGCCCGTTCGCACTGGAACCTGCGCGGTCGAAGTCCTCTGTCATCGTCTCTCTTCCACGAACTTGACGACTTGGTAGCCTAGTGTGCGGGCCGCAGGCCACTCAAGGCGGCGAAGGTGCACGAGTCGGAAGGACGCTATCGCGTCACGCATGCGCGCGGCTAACGTGACTAGCTCAAGGTCACCAGTTGGCGATTCCACTACATAGAGAGTTCTGGGCTTCTTGCTCATACCGCTACCTCAGGGGTCTCTGTGCGTGCATGCTCGAGCGCTGACGCACGGCATGCCACCGAGCAGTAAAGCGTTCCGTCTGTCTCCTGTGTGACCGTTATTGGGAGCTGACACCAGCGGCTGCGTCATGTCTGCCAGTTTCTGGCAACGGCCAACCTTTCCTACGAAATGTGAACTAGTCCACTGTACGGTAACTGATTAGCTGCTAGGACACGCGCCGGCACCCACGGCGTAGTGTGTCGAGTACTCGTACCCATCTTGCCCGTCGACGTTGAGAAATGGCTCGGCGCTTGTTCCAGTCTCTCGACCGCTGTGTCGAGTACTCGCACACATATTGCCCGTTCGCCGTGCCAATGTACTCGGCCTCAGGTCAACGTGTAGTGGTTGGCCCGCGGCTGCTCTGTCTTTGGCTCTGCCTTGCGTGTTGGAATCAGCTCGCGGTCGCGACTCGAGAGGACGTGCTGGATGTCGGCGAGAATCTTCGGGTGGTAGCGATGCGAGCTGTGCACGGAGACCTCCTCACCCAGTCGGTCCTGCAGCGCTGCCTCTTTAACGCTGTCGGTGTTGGCGTACTTCTCTGCGTTCACGAAAACGACGTTCGAGGGGAGGTTCTCGTAGTCATCGGCACCGTGCTTGCCGAGGCGGTTCCCCCCGAAGCGTTTTGCGCTGGAAGCCCTGAGCGCCCGGTCATGTCTGGAGTAGTAGACGTGTACGCGGCGGGAGAAGTGGGCGATATATGCGCCCTTGCCGTCGTTCTCGAGATCCTTCGAGGCAAGATCCGGGGCCAGTAGCACGGTTTCGTCGAACATCTTCCGTCCCAACGGCGTGCCAAGGTGGTCGGAGAGGTACTCCATGCCCTTGCGCAGAAGGTAGTTCCCCATCGAGTGTGCGATGCAAAAGCTGGTGGAGAAACAGTCCCGCTCATTCTTCACCAAAAACTCGTGGATGTCCCTTAGGAAGCGCGTGAACGCGGGCGCCGAGTCACGGACCTCTTCTCGGTCGGCCAGGTAGTTTAGTGTCTTCCCCGACGATGGCCAGGAGAAGCCGACGAGCACTGGAGGGTATCCGATGGTCGGAGTGAGTGCTGCATGGAGGTCAACGAGTTCATCGATCGAGTCCTGCCAGTTGTTGTTGTAGCCGTGTAAATACACCCCGACCTTCGGAGTGCTCACGCCGTGTTGGTCGCGGAGAGTCAGGAGAGACTCGAGCAGGGCGGTCTCGAAATCGCGTTTGCCCTTCTTCTCGAAGCCATCGCTTCCGGGATCAGCGTTCAGATGCTCAAACAGGTAGTCGAATCCGTAGTGTGACTGCTCCTCGTCGCCGTACTGTCCCTTGCTACAACGCCTGCTGGTTACCATGGAGATCATTTGACTCCCTCCTTGTCGCGTTCCAAGACTCAGCCGCCTGGAACATCAGCCACGCCAACGGTTCACGCCCGACGTTGACGAACAGCCGCAGCCTACCGTTGGGGGCCGGTGTCATATGACGGATGCCGTATTCGGTCAGAACGGACAATCCTCGCGCCTGTTGCAGTCCCTCGGCCGTTGTGTCGAGTACTCGGCGGAAATTGCCCGTTCGGCTTGAGAATGTGGCCCCGAGTTTCCAGGCCGGATAAGCTAACCGGCCAGCACGGGCTCTTGCCGGCCAGATCACGACCAACATATGACCATATTGTCATCACGCTCGGCAGTCATCAGCTGTTACGCGAGCCAACAGCGCTGCCCGCACAGCCTTTGGTAGTTTTGCTCATTCTACGATTCAAGGATGTGATCTAGGTCACATAAGCTCCAACATTGTGGGCTGAGATCACATGACAGCACTTACAACCTGCGATAAAGAGCTTCCGTTGCACCCGTGCTGGCCGATTGCTGCGCCCGGTCCCAAGACACAAATGCGATCGGATCGTTTGACGGAATTGTCTGAGGGCGTCTACACTACGGAGTGTGGAGCGGATGTACTACTCGGTCCGCACGGCCTTCGTGGCTTGGATTGATGGCACTGGCTGAGGTGCCGAGCGGCCGGACACACAGCCTTGAGAATTGTAACATCAAAGCCGGGCTGGCTTGGCGAGCTAGCGGAAGCTTATCGGAAACGTGATGAAGTCATTCTGGTCGATGACGCACATGTTGGAATCGACCCGGAGACACAAAGTCTCTTCGAGATGGGCCGGCACGTTAGGCTCAGGCCAAGGGAGTGGGCGGGAGTCCTCACGGCCTTAGGCATGTCAGGCGTAGGCATATGGATGATTGCAGCCGCGCTTCGAGACCCGGAACCCACAAGCAGGCTCTGGTTGCTCGCAGGTGGCGGCACAGTACTCGTCTTCGGTGGTGGGTTCTCGGCGATCCGCATCCTCACGCGGGAACTCCCCCCGGACGTAGAAGTCACGGCAGAGGGCTTCCGCCTCAAATGGCGCTAGCGCGGGTTCCGTCGCTTTTGTGGTGCTTGTTCGCGCCGCGTTCAAATAGGAGGTCCCATGAGAATTCTTAGTCGTTGTGCGGTCGTTTGTTTCCTCGCCTTCTACACCTCTATCGCCGGAGCACAGGGGAACGACAACCTTCAGATCCATTTCATTGACGTTGGTCAGGGAGATGCAGCTCTGCTTGTCTCGCCGGATGGGCAGACGGTGCTCTTCGATGACGGCGTGCGCAACAACTGCGATCTGCCGGTGTCCTACCTCGATCAGGCGGGCGTCACTGAAATCGACTACCACATCACAAGTCACTATCACGCCGATCACATCGGGTGCGCCAAGGAGGTGCTAGACGAGTTTCCGCTCCAGATCGCGGCCATCGATCGCGGAGGTAGCTACTCGTCGGGGACATTCGACACATACAAAACAAAGGTAGGGAGCAAGAGACGCGAAGCCACCAAAGGGGAGGTTGTAACGCTCGATGAGGGTACGAGCCATGAAGTCACGATTACCGTCTTGGCGATCAATGGGAACGAGGTCCCTCATACCTCCAACGAAAACGACAAGAGTCTATTGGCGAAGATCGACTTCGGGGATTTTGATGCGGTGATCGGCGGCGACCTGAGCGGTTTCGACACTTCGAGGTACAAAGACATCGAGACTTCTGTAGCGAGCAGTGTTGGCCCGGTGGAGGTTTACAAAGTGCACCATCACGGTAGCTATCTAATGTCAGATCTAAGTCCATATTTGTATTTAGCATTCTGAGTGCTTTGAGTAAATTCAAGTAAGCAGACACACATCCTGATCCTTTCCATTCATTTTCTATTGTTATCATAT
>PJEL010004805.1_pt1 | contig 11043 bp, 6 predicted proteins | sample 1853271 | NCBI WGS metagenome assembly PJEL01 (sample SAMN08108733, study PRJNA415343) | Invertebrate metagenome, whole genome shotgun sequencing project. | host: Globobulimina | place: Sweden: Gullmar Fjord | collected 2015-08 | reverse complement strand
TTCTTTATCCAGTCAAACACTAGCCCTGCAATATACCAGCTATATGTAGACGGTGTATTATACATTGAGCCTGCCTTTGCATGCGTAGCATAGCTGAACATTGCAGGCGTACCCGCAATTTCTTCGCCTATAAGATCATCCCTTACTATTACTATAGTTAAACCTGCAGGCCCTATATTCTTCTGAGCACCCGCATAAATAACCCCGTACTTGGAAACATCAATAGGACGGGAGAGGATAGTTGAAGACATGTCAGCTACAAGAGGTACGTTTCCAACATCAGGGATTGAATGGAACTCAACCCCCTGTATTGTTTCATTGGGAGTATAGTGCACATATGCAGCGTCATTACTAAGTTTCCATTCAGACTTATCCGGAATTGATGTAAAACTACCAGGCTCACCTGATGCTGCAACATTCACTTCACAATAACGTTTAGCTTCTGCAATCGCCTTTTTTGACCATGTGCCTGTATTAATATAGTCAGCATTACTCTTTCCTCTTAAAAGGTTCATTGGAACCATTGAAAACTGGCTGGATGCTCCACCCTGAAGAAATAGTACTTTATAGTTATCAGGGATTTTCATTAATTCCCTTAGATCTGCCTCTGCCTGTTCCGCAATAGAGATATACTCTTTACTCCGGTGACTCATTTCCATAACCGACATTCCACTACCGCGCCAATCAATCAGCTCGGCAGCGGCCTGCTCCATTACTTCCTTCGGCAACATTGCGGGTCCTGCGCTGAAATTATATATACGTGACATATTATCCTCTAAATTAAATGCTCTTTTGAATAAATTATTACGTTAAGTACGTGTGAAACCCATGTTGAAAACATCTTCATACATTACAGCCACAAAAATCCCTATTTTTATATGAGCGGTAGTAAATAAATGCGACTTCTCCACATTTCCACAATCGCCCGTACAACATAGCCATCAATCCTTTGACACACTATTTATAAAGTTATACACAGGACATGGTGACAGTTCTCGGTATGGTAATGAAAGATTACCAACGCTGAAGCTTATCAATTAGGTGACGATTTGTCAAGTATAATCCAGTTATTACTAACAAATTATTAACCACTGATTTACTCTTATTTTTTACTGCTTTTAACTCTCAATTAACACTATCCACAAACCTACTATTCTTACTATCTTTTTATAAATCTTTAAAGAATAAAGAATAAGAATAAGGGGTAAAGAAATGTGTGAATAATGTTTTATTATTTTAGAAAAAGTATTATACTTATCCTCTCATTCGGACAGGTGAATTATAGACATGAAAAATCGGATTAATCAGGCAATAGATAATATCTTTAACGTGAACCTCGGTATTAAAAAAAACGAAAGTGTTATGGTGTTTACCGATGGTTTCAGTAGAGAGATTGTACGTATTGGAAAACGTGTTGCAGAAGCAGGTAAAAACTACACCAGTAATATTAAATATATTCAATACGAAGCAACTGGATGTCACGGAGTTGAACCGCCGGAAGAGATTTGGCAAGAAACGTTTGGAAGCGATGCAATAGCGCATCTTAAGAGAGAGAAACTTTTAAAACCCCTGCTTACAAAAAAAATTAAGGCTGACAAAATTGAGAAAGTTGAGAAGATTATTGAGGCCCATAAAAAAGAAGCGGTCAATGTAGTCATCGCACTTTCCAATTTTTCTACAAGCCACACAAAATTCAGGGACATCCTAAACAGGATCTGTAGAACTCGATATGCAAGTATGCCGTTGTTTGATGAAGAAATGCTTTCTGGTGTTATGCAAGTTAACTGGAATAAGATGCATACAAGGACAACGGAAATTGCCAAGGTAGTGAACAGGTATGAGCAGGTAGAAATAGAAACACCAAATGGAACGAATATTAGTTTTTCTAAAAAGGGCAGGAAGGCTTTAGCAGATACAGGGATTATAAAAAAGCCTGGCACCTTCAGCAACCTTCCGGCAGGAGAAGTCTATCTTGCTCCTGTAGAGGGGACTGCAAGTGGTAAACTTGTGCTGGAATGGGCGCCTACAAGAAAACTTAAAAAGCCGGTAACTCTCCATATCGAAAATGGCTTGGTGAAGAATATTGAGGGAAAAGAAAAGTATGTCCAATATCTTGAGGAAAAACTAGACGAGCAAAAGGAAAATAAAAATATAGCAGAGCTGGGCATCGGCACAAATGATAAAGCATCAAGGCCTGATAATATATTGGAATCCGAAAAAATTCTAGGTACTGTTCATATCGCACTTGGTGACAACAGTTCATTTGGCGGCAATGTCAGGACGTCGTTCCATCAGGATTTTGTATTTTTTAAACCTACGGTCACCTTGATTTCAAAAGCTGGTAGCAGGCGGGTGCTCTTAAAGGGCGGGAAGTTAGTAAAAAGTAATTAGTGTTTGTTATCGTGAAGAAATGGTAAGACTATATAATTTTTAAGAAGTCATATTCAGTATATTTTTAATGGGAATAAAAAGGAGTGGATCATGAGTGAAAATTCATTTGACATAGAAGGCGTGCGCAAAAAGTTTGAAGATATAGATGGCGATTTAAATAACTTTATGCAATCCATCAAAGAAATTAAAGAAATAAGAAATTCTGTAGGATCTTTGCCGGAACGTTTAAAAGAGAGCGAAGCTGAATTTGAAAGCAGGACAATGGACCTTGACCGAATGATGGTATCAACGAATAATCTTTTAATGACATTTGAAGAGCAGGCCAAGGGAATTATCTTTGATTTAGAGAAAAAGACAGATTCTCTGACAAATGAAGCTAAATTGAGCATCGCCGAACTCGGCAATATTTTTAACCAAAGCAATGACCAATTAAAGAGCGAACACTCAAAGCAGACTGAAGATGTATCAAGAAAATATAATGACCTTAAACAGTCATTTGAGATACTAAGAAATGTTGTTGGAGATCAGCAGCAGAGCGTGATGGCTTTAAAAAATGACTATGCTTCAGCGGCGGCGATTTTTGATGAAATTGAGCCATCGCTTCTTGAGCTGAAAAAGAGTATTGCTGAACTGCAGAAACGTCCGGCTGAATCAGAGCTTGTCACACAGGTGAAAGAGAAGAAGATGATGGAACGCCTTGAGACTATGATAGACGAGAAGAATGCACGCGTAAAGATCTTGTCATGGGGACATTTTATAATCTTATTGACAGGGTTTCTGTACTTTTTGTTTGTGTTTTATCTGGACTGAGAGAATTAAGGAATAATTATTAGGAATATTGAAGGTCAAGACTATGGCACACCTGATCGACTATTTCTTTGGTAACGGGTTTTTGCTTGATTAGAAAGCCTTCAAATATGGCATTGTCGCAGACCGTATTTATCAATCGTGGAACGCCGCCGGTATAGTGATGAACAGCATTGATAGCATCGGTTGTAAAAACCTCCTCTTCACATCCAGCAACGCGGAGTCTGTGTTTGATGTAATCGTGAGTAACGTGTTCATCTAGGCCGGCCAGTTTAAACTTAACGGCAACGCGCTGTTTTAACGGTTCATCCAGAGCAAGGACATCATCGAGCTCAGGCAGCCCAAACAGTACGAGAGTGATGAGCTTTCCTTCAGGGCTTTCCATATTCAGCAGTCCCCGGAACTCCTCCATGATCTCCCTTGATTCGAGCATCTGTACTTCATCCATAAGCACAACTGTTTTTCTCCCTGACTCATGGATCTCCATAAATCTTCTATAGAGTTGTCCGAGGATTTCGAGTTTGCTGTCAGCAACGTCTTCAATTCCGAGCTGCATAGCGATCTTTTTCATTAACCAGTCTGTGGTAACAGAGGTATGGATTACAACTAGAAGGGCAGCTTCATACGTTTCTTCATCCAGCTCATTTAGCATTCTCCTGGCGAGCGTAGTCTTACCGGTGCCTACGCCTCCGACAACAACAGCAAGACCTTTGCGTGTGTCAACAGCATACTTCAGGCGAACGAGGGCTTGTGAATGCTGGTCATTATCAAAGAAATATCTGTTGTCGACAGAATTTGAAAAAGGATGCTCAGTTAAGCTGTAAAATGATAAATGATCCATAATTAATAAGAGTAATTATAATGCAATAAGCCGGAAATTCTAGTATAAAACAAACAGGCCCCTTTTTTTGAGAGTATTAGTCAAGCACAAAAGCGTATTCTGTTTAAATTAAGGTCATTTTAGCATATGTATTCCTTAATTTTTCGTTTTAATTACTTGTAGTTGATTTATATATAAGAAACCCTGTCTCTTTTGGGCTTTGGTTTGCTGTCATCATTTACGGGCTGTAATGAAGAAATCTTTTCAGAAACATCTTTGAAGCCCGGCTCTTGACTATGAATTTCAGTATAAAGCTCAAGGGCCCTGGTAGGGTCCATATTATTGAGATGGGCGGTTGCAAGTTCATATTTTACATGCAAATAGGTTGAATCTGAAGGGGTCATAGATTCCATTACCTTGCTGAATTCGGCAATTGCCTGAGGATACAATTTCTTCTCCTTGTAGCACATGGCTAGCATCGTAGAATTGCGGGCCATTTTATCAGGATCTTGTGCTGCAACCTGGAGTTCCTTTATCGCCTCATCCAGAAGACCTTGCATACGGAACTCAAGTCCCTTTTGATAGCGGGATTCGTAATCCACTTTCTCATTCTCATTATTACCAAATGCCGAGAAAATATCTTTTAGATCATCGTCGGTTGTAGATGTGACTGCAGCCGTTGCTTCTATCTGCTGGTCGGCTTCTTCGGCCAATACTTCCTCTTCAGCGGACGATGGACTCACTTCAGCTTGAGAGGGTTTGAGCAGCTCGATATTCCTAGCTATATCTTTATTGTCAGGATGTAATGAAATAAGCTCCTCATAAATTTCCAAAGCTTCATCGTTGAGTCCCTGTTGGGCAAAGAAGTCTGCTTCGGCTTTTCTCTCGGAAAGATTATCAGCTGGTGCTGAAGCGGCTTCTTGCGTAACACTGTCAGGTTTAACAGGTTCCGTAAATGGTGATGCTACTGCATCATTGCGCAGTATTTCCGGCAGAGGTTCTGATTCCTGCGGCACTACAGCCTGCTGAGGAGGACTTTGTGAGTCGGCATTTGCTGAAGCAAGCTCCTCATATATCGCTTGTGCTTCATCGTTAAGTCCCTGTTGGGCAAAGAAGTCTGCTTCGGCTTTTCTCTCGGCAAGTTTACTGGCCGCTGCTGAAGCGCCTTCTTGAATAACACTGTGAGGCTTAATCGGTTCGGTAAGTGGTGACTCCACCACATCATTATGTAAGATCTCCGGTTGTTGAGGAGCATCTGATGATATGGGCTCTTCTGACGGAGTAGCATCTTCAACGGGCAGCGAGATTCCAAGCTTGATCTCGAGCTCCTGTATTTTTTGCAATGAAGTGCTGTCATCAGGCACTGATTCAAGAAATTCCTTATACAAATTAAGAGCATCATCGTATGCGTGATCCTGCTCATACAGAACTGCCAACTCCTTAATTTCGGCTCTTATGGTCTCTTCGTCCCCATGGGCGCGGCATATTTTTAAAATACGCTCCTTTACCGGTAGAGGGAAGGATTCCTTGAAATTGTGAAGTAATTCATGCGCTTCGGACCACTCTTCAGCTTCCATAACTCCGTCGATGCAGGGTAGTAGCTGCTCCCACGCTTCTTCTGTCTTGTTGTCTTTTAAGTAGAGTGTACCGAGTATCTTTTTCACATAAAGGTCTGCCGGGTGAGCTTTACTTAGCTTAATAAGGCAATCCCGAGCTTCATCAGTCCGGTTATTGTTTATTAACAAAGTTGAATAACGTAGAGTTAGTGCTGTGTTTTCCGGCTCAAAGGAGGTGGCCTTTTTGAGGTAGCCGAGGGCCTTCTCCATATCATTTTCATTTTCAGCAAGTTTGCTCAGGCCGGCAAGTGCTGCTGTATTTTCAGGTTCAAACTCAATGGCCTGGTTATACATTTCATCCGCATTTTGATATTCGTTATTATCGAGAAACGTAGAAGCAATTGAAGCATACTCATTTGCAGCCCGTTCTCGAAGGCCGAGTCTGAAATATAGGTAAGCTATTTTTTTCCTCGTCTCTATGTCGGAGGTGGAGAGCTTTACAATTCGGTCAGCGATTAAGGTAGCGCTCTCTGTAGAGCCTTCACGATGATATATTTCAGCTGCTTTGAAGTAATACTCGATAGCATTCGCAACCAGACCCTTGTCTGCATTCAGCTTGGCAAGAGCTATGAGTGAATTTACGTCATTCGGCACAATATTGAGGATTTTTTTGTATAATGCGATCGCCTTAGGGTAGAAACCGTCTTTTTTAAATAGTTCGGCGGCTTTTGTAAATGATTCTATTGCAGCAGGTTCGGAGTTTTTCTTCAGATAAAGGTCTCCGATAGTGTTGTGAATATTTCCGTCTTTGACGTTTACAAGAAGTTTCTCCCATTCAGCAATGGCCTTGTCGATCTGGCCTTTTGAGGCAAGTTTTTGAGCAGTGTTTATTATGGCAGTTTTGTCTATCATTTAAACTCTTCTTTATCCGTATAAGCTTGCTGACCCGATGCCAACATCGCGTAACTTAAAGTAATATCGATCAAATCGCAAAAGTTCCTAGCAAATAACCGTATTGCTGGCAATGTATATAAATAGTCGGCTATTTTGCCAGTAATCTTTAATAAAATGGAGAAAAAGGGGTGTATTATTTATAAGCACAATCAATCTTTTAGGTTGTAGTATCTGCCTTTCTTGACACAAGTTCGTTATGATGTTACATTTTAAGGTCTGTTAGTAATATGGCTCGTGACACAGCAAAAAGTAGAAGAAAACCTTATCTGAGAAATATATATGTCAAAAGATTACAAAGATACACTAAATCTCCCCCAAACCGGCTTTCCTATGAAAGCAAACCTGGCTAAAAAAGAGGTCGAGCAGCTTAAGGCCTGGGAAAATAATAAGATTTATAGCAAAATGCAGAACAGGGACAGATCAAAGTCCTATATTTTGCACGATGGCCCGCCTTATGCCAACGGGCATATCCACCTTGGGCATACTCTCAATAAAGTTCTTAAAGATATGATCGTCAAATACAAGACGATGAAGGGTCATTATGCGCCTTATATTCCTGGGTGGGACTGTCACGGATTGCCGATTGAACATCAGGTCGATAAGAAACTGGGGTCTAAAAAGGCAACTACCCCTGTAATAGAGAAGAGAAAGCTCTGCAGGGAGTATGCAAAGGGATTTGTTGATATTCAGAGGGATGAATTTAAAAGACTCGGTGTATTCGGCGACTGGGATGATCCATATATTACGATGAAGTATGCATATGAGGCTTCCATTGTAAAAGAATTTCATAAGTTTGTTAGAAATGGATTGGTATATAAGGGAAAGAAGCCTGTGCACTGGTGCCCTACATGTGTTACTGCTCTAGCCGAGGCCGAGGTGGAACATGCTGATAAGATATCGCAGTCTATCTATGTAAAATTCAAAGTAGCTAATCCTCATGGGAAGTTTAGTCCTGATAAGGTTGATGGCACATACTTAGTTATCTGGACAACTACGCCGTGGACACTTCCGGCGAATATGGCTTTGACAGTACATCCAACATTCATATACAGACTCGTTAAGACTCCTGCAGGAGAACTCATTATTGCACAGGATTTAATTGAAGACTGCATGGGAAAGGCCGGGTACAAAGAGGCAGAGTACACTGTATTGGATGGAGCCTGGACTGGAGCCGAACTTGAGGGAATTATATGCAAGCACCCATGGATTGACCGTGAAGTACCGACAATCGTTGGGGAGCATGTAACCCTTGAACAGGGAACAGGTGTGGTCCATACCGCGCCTGGCCATGGAGAAGATGACTTTAAAATTGGGCTAAAATACGGACTTGATGTATACACCCCGGTCAATGACAGAGGAATTTTCACAGAAGACGTGGAAGCGTTTGCAGGTCAGTATATATTTAAGGCCAACAAGGAAATAATCAATAAAATCGATAAGATTGGTGCACTACTTGGGAGTGCTGAAGACATTTCTCACTCATATCCACACTGCTGGAGATGTAAAAAACCCGTTATATTCAGAGCCACAGAGCAGTGGTTTGTTTCAATGGAAAAGAATGATCTCAGGAAAAGAGCTATTGAAGAGATTAAAAAAACAGAGTGGATACCACAGTGGGGTGAAGACAGAATTTACGGAATGATCGAGAAGAGGCCAGACTGGTGCTTGTCTAGACAGAGGTCATGGGGCGTTCCGATCACACTGATTAAATGTGAAAAATGCAATGAATATATAAATGACGATTCGGTGATGAAGATCATTGAAGAAGAAGTGGAAACATCCGGGGCTGATGTCTGGTTTGAAAAGTCTGCTGAGGAATTTACCCCAGATGGATTCAAATGCAACAAATGCGGATCCAATGAATTTTCTAAGGAGATGGACATTCTTGATGTATGGTTTGACTCTGGAGTCAGTCATGCAGCAGTTATGGAGGCAGATGAACGCCTAGCTAGTCCGGCTGATCTATATCTGGAAGGCAGCGATCAGCACAGAGGGTGGTTTCAGAGCTCGCTTCTTACATCAGTCGGAACGAGGGAAAGGGCGCCTTATAAGGCAGTGCTTACCCATGGGTTTGTAGTTGACGGTAAGGGAAAGAAGATGTCGAAGTCACTCGGAAATGTGATATCCCCTCAGGAGATTACCAACAGGCATGGTGCTGAAATACTTAGACTGTGGAGCTCCTCTACAGATTACAGAGAGGACGTGAGGATTTCCAATGAAATTATCCAGCGTCTCGTAGAAGCATACAGGAAAATAAGGAATACGTGCCGGTTTCTCATGGGGAATATAAATGACATGGAGCTTTCCACCATGGCGGCGGCTGAAATTAATAAAGATGAGCTGCAGGAAATAGACAGGGTAGCGATGAGTCTTCTGCAGAGCCTTATTGAAAAAGTGACTAAGTCTTATGAAACCTATGCTTTTTATGAGGTGTACCACGCGGTGTACAGGTTCTGTATTATAGATATGAGCAACTTTTATCTTGACATCCTAAAAGACAGACTATATACATGCGGAGCGGAGTCAAAAGAGCGAAGGGCTGCTCAGTTAGTGCTGCATAACATATTGATATCATTGACTAAAATGATCGCACCCATTCTCTCATTTACTGCAGAGGAGATCTGGAGTCATATTCCGGGAGACAAGGAAGAGAGCGTATTCCTCTCCGATTTTCCCGAAGTGAATGAAGAGTTTGTGGATAAGGAGCTTGAAGAAAAGTGGGCGGAATTTTCTCGTGTAAAGAATGAAGTTAATAAAGCACTGGAATTAAAGAGGGCGGAGAAGTTCATCGGAAATGCACTTGAAGCAAAAGTGACGATCTATGCAGGTGAAAAAACAGAGAGCCTGCTCGCTGAACACAGGGATGAGTTAAATACGCTATTTATAGTATCCTCTGCAGAAGTGAAGAATATTTCAGATGCACCTGAGGGTTCATATAAGAGCCAGGAAATAGAAGATATTATCATTAAAATTGAAAAGGCAGACGGTGATAAGTGCATGCGGTGCTGGAATTGGGACGTAACCGTAGGTGAGCATGAAGACCATCCTGAATTGTGTAAGAGATGCTACAACGTACTCACGGATTAAGCAAAGGCGCGATTGTACTATTAATAGCTCCGATATTGATTGTTGCGGACTATATAACGAAGAATTTAATAGTTGCTGAAGTAGAGCGATTTGAGCGCATCCAGGTACTACCCTTTCTAAATATAGTGCATGTGGAAAATAAGGGGGCGGCTTTCGGGATGTTTGCCGGACTAGGCAATCAGATGTTTATAGTAGTTGCTGCGATCGCAGTACTCGCTATCCTGATATACCTCGTAAAATCTCCAAAAGGTCTTGAAACATACGCGCTTTCCCTTGTCCTGGGTGGGGCAATCGGGAATCTGACAGATAGAATTAGATTTGGCAAAGTTATTGATTTTATAGATGTTTTTGTCAATGACTGGCACTGGCCAGCATTTAATGTGGCAGATTCTGCATTAACTGTGGGAATTAGTCTTTTTATTATTGCAAGTTTCAAGTCAATGAAGCAGACTAAAGATAACTAATGCCTAGGTCGATATATTAAGGGAATACGGTAGGGTCTGGCTTCATAGTTTTTAGTGAAGAATGGAGTGAATAAAATATGGCATGTAAATGTGACATTAATAAGTCTGGCAATTCTGCAAATGCTTGTTCTGAAGATATGAGTAACCCTGAGGGGTTGAGTTTCTGGAAAAGGCAGGCAGTAAAAATAAAGAATAAGAAGTTCACCTGTCCTTTGTGCCGGGAAGTCTTTACGGGATTGTCTGCAATGGGAGCCCACCTGAAGGACCATTGTACTTGAGGGTGATGTTAGATTCAGTCGGCGACTGAGTTGAGCCTAATGTAAGCCTTTGGATTTAAAGAGAAATCTGCTGTTATTCCGCTTTTGAAGTAGTGATACCCTGCAGCAGCAATCATGGCCGCATTGTCTGTGCATAAATGGACAGATGGAAGATAGGCCTCGATCCCTTCTTTGTCTGCCATCTCTAGTATGTGCTTTCTCAATGAACTATTTGCCGAAACGCCTCCTGATAGAGTGAGTCTCGGAATGTCGAGAGACCTGCAGATATCCAATGTGCGCGCTGTTAAAACTTCTACGACAGATGCCTGGAAACTCGCTGCAATATCTGCTTTGGAGGATTCGGGGTTCTTTTGTATGTAATTTCTCACAGATGTCTTTAATCCGCTAAAACTAAAATCGTAACTATCTTTAAGGTTTGATCTTGGAAAACGGATAGCCTCTGGATTTCCCTCTTTTGCCAGCTTGTCTATAAGTGGTCCGCCTGGATATCCAAAACCTAGCAGTTTGGCAACCTTATCATACGCTTCTCCGGCCGCATCATCACGAGTTCTGGCTATTTCCTCATATGAATTAAAGTCAGAGACTTTATATATGCTGGTGTGTCCGCCCGAGACAACCATGGCTATGAAAGGAAATGAGGGTGATGCCTCCAGGAATATGGAAAATATGTGCCCTACAAGGTGGTT
>PJEL010004804.1_pt1 | contig 11044 bp, 8 predicted proteins | sample 1853271 | NCBI WGS metagenome assembly PJEL01 (sample SAMN08108733, study PRJNA415343) | Invertebrate metagenome, whole genome shotgun sequencing project. | host: Globobulimina | place: Sweden: Gullmar Fjord | collected 2015-08 | reverse complement strand
GGCGGGTTGTGTTCCGAAAGAGCGGATCGGATTGAAAAAGGAAGAATTTGTTGTGCCGGAAATTGGAGAAATGATCCCCGGCGCCAGCGAAACCATGTGCAATCCAATTTTTCAGGCAGAGGTTTTAAACACCGAAAAAACCGAGTTCAACATTGTGTTGGGGCTCTGTGTGGGCCACGACTCCCTCTTTTTTAAGCATGCGGATGCCTATACTACGGTTCTGGCCGTCAAGGATCGTGTGACGGGTCACAATCCGCTGGCAGCCATCTACCAATCATCATCCTATTACCGCAAGATTATGCAATAGACTTTTTTTAAAATTGTTTTTTTAATTTTGTTTTGATAGGATAACGCATGTAAAAACAGAAAGGAGCCAGCTTCATCATCTAAGGGTCGGCTCATAAATTTGTTCACATTCTGTTTGCTAAATGTCCAGTGTTTTGGGGACTTTTGCGAATAGATTATGTGAAGTTATTTATGAACGATCCCTAATTCAACACGACCTGATCTGAAAAAAATGGATAAAAAAATTCTTATCGTAGATGATGACAAAAACATCAGAAAATTACTGGAACTGCAACTGAATAAAGCCGGATACCGTGTGGCCAATGCAGAAAATGGCCGTAAGTGCATCCAGTTGCTGGATGTCTTTTCGCCGGATCTGGTGTTGATTGATATTTTTATGCCAGTCATGGACGGTTTTGAGGCCATCATTGAAATTCGGAAAAGATATAAAAGAGCCAATTTACCAATCATCGTCCTCTCCTCTGAAAAGGAGAAAAAGGAGTGGGTCAAGGCTATTAAACTGGGTGCCAACGATTTTGTACAAAAACCGTTTGATAAAACGGAACTTTTGGCCCGGATTGGCACTAATCTGACCGTCGCTGATTTGAACAACAAGCTGATCTCAAGGACAAAAGAACTGGCTGAGAAAAATGCGATCCTGGAAAATGAAAAGAAACTAGCTGCTGAAATTCAGCAGATTATTCTTCCAGATAAGTTTGAATTCAGGTCTCTGGAAATGGAAAGTTTCTACTGTCCGTCTATGAATCTGAGCGGTGATTTTTACGATGCCTTTCAGGTCAAGGATAGAATTACCTTTATGGTAGGAGACGTTTCCGGGCATGGGACAGCTGCTGCCTTATTGATGTTTGCGGCCAGAAGCCTGCTGAATTCGTTTGGACAAGCTCAGAAAACAGTCAAGGAGATCATTGCTCTCGTAAATCGTTTTTTTTGTGATATGGTGGGAGACAGCGGGCATCATTTGACCCTGGTGTTCGGCATCTTTGACCAGAAAACGGGAAAGCTGATGATCGCATCTGCCGGGCATGTCCCATTTTTGTTGATTAAAAAAAATGAGATCGAGTCGCTTGGCTCTACGGGTATGCCAATCGGTTTCGATCCAAATGAAAAGTGGGATGAACACAAGATCAGCTTTAACAAGGGTGATGGATTGTTTATCTATACAGACGGTCTGACCGATGCCGCAGATGCGTTTAATGTCCCCTTTGGAAAAAGCCAGTTGCTTGATATCGTCCGCAAGAAAAAGAATGTCAAAGATCAGGTCGGTAGTGTCAGCCAGGCAGTACTCAGTCACTGCAAGGAACAATTGTCAGACGATATCACAATTCTGGCGATTAAAAGAGTTTGAACGGTATCTATTTTCCAGGATAGAAATTCCAATGACGGAAAAAATTCAAGTTGAGGTTGATGAAGATTTTGAAGGGATTGTGGAACCGTACCTCGATAATATCCGTAGTGATATTGTGACGATGGGAAGCCACCTTGATAATTCTGATTACGAGAATATTCAACTGATAACTCACCAGATTAAAGGGAGCGGTAGAAGCTTCGGCTTTGACTTTATTTCGGACTGTGGAGAGTTATTGGATGTGGCTGCCAAGGCGGAAGATGGTGATAAAATCAGAATCAAACTGAATGATCTTACAGAATATCTGGATAAAGTTGAAATCATTTATGTACCAATGGATTAGCGTTATTTTAAAACCAGACTATTTACAGTGGTTTAATATGATACCGAAACTGATCTCCGGCTTTTTTTTGCTGGTAGGGCTTCTGATGACCGGTTTGTTTTTGAATTTCTCCCTGGAGTCTGAGAACCACCTTTTAAATGACCAACTGCAACTCGCCGGTGAGCGTCTCTATTATGCAGTGTATTCAGAACTGGAGACCGATTTTTCCATCCTGGAATCAATCAATTCTTTTTTTATTGCCTCAGAAAAGGTCAACCGTGATGAATTTGCTCTGTTTGTCAGACCTTTGATCGAAAAGCACAGAGCTATCCATGCTTTGGAATGGATTCCCCGTGTAGTCCAGCAAGAGCGACGGGTTTTCGAAAATGAACAGCAGTCTGAAATCACAGGTTTTCGGATTACGGAACGCCATTCACAAGGAGAGATGATCAATCGCCAGACAGCCGCTGAGTATTTTCCCGTTACTTTTGTCGAGCCCATGGCAGGCAACGAAGCGGCAGTTGGTTTTGACCTGGCCTCGAATAAGGTTCGATTACAAACGTTGAACCTGTCAAGGAAGTACCGTAAAATGATGGCTACGGGCCGCATTCATTTGGTCCAGGAAACGAAGGCTCAATTTGTTATTCTGGTTTTTCTGCCGGTATTTCAGAAAATTAATTCTTCAAATTCAAAACTGCCTCTATCGAATGATCTAATTGGATTTGCCCTTGGCATTTTCAGAATTGGAGATCTGATCATAAAGGCGAGGGAAATAACTAAATTGGCTGGCTCCGGGATACTGGTTAATCTCTACGATCGCTCAGCAGCGCCGGGAAATCAGATATTGTATACTGAGTTTAAGCAGTTGAAAAAAAAAGGAAAAGTATATTTTAAAAAGGCATTTTCGATAGCAGGTCGAGATTGGGAACTGGTTGCCAGGGCGAGTCCATCTTTCATCGCTCAAAATACAAGCATAATCCCCTGGCTGGGACTGATTTTAGGAATCATCATCTCAATCTTGTTATCCGCTTTTGTCTACACACAACTGATGACTAACCTGAAAATCAAAGTTGAAGTAGGCAGACGCACCTTGGAACTTCAAAACAGCGAAATAAAGACCAAAAAAATACTGGAAACATCGTTAAATGGAATGATTACCATCGATAGTAAAGGTAGTGTGACATATCTCAATCCTGCAGCGGAAGAAATATTCCAATATCGGGCTGTTGAGGTAATTGGAAATAATGTGAAAATGCTAATGCCGGATCCTTATCATAGTCATCACGATCAATACCTGGAAAACTATCACCAATCTGGTGTCAAAAAGATTATTGGCTTTAACAGGGAGGTCACCGGCAGACGAAAAGATGGCACAGAATTCCCCATGCGTCTGGCTGTCGGAGAGATGAAGTTTGAAGGGATTAAAACCTTTGTGGGTGTGATCGTAGATATCACTGCACGGAAAAAAGCCGAGAAGGAACTGATTGCTTCCAAGGAACTGGCAGAAGAGGCAAACCAGATGAAAACAGAGTTTTTAAACACAATGAGCCACGAGTTAAGAACCCCTTTGACAGTGATACTCGGCAACATCAGTGAGTTAACCGATGTAGATGATTTGCCGGACTTGGATGATATTGCAGATATTGCCGGGGATATTGAAAATGCAGGAGATCATTTGCTGCTATTGATTAACGATCTGTTGGATCTTTCCAAAATAGAAGCGGATAAAATGAAGCTGGACCTGCAAAAGGTTGGAACCCTGGAAATTGTCGGGAATTCAGTCGGGACATTAAATATTCTGGCGGAAAAAAAGGGCATCAAGCTGATCGATCAGGCAACGGATTTTTCTGTAGCAGCAGATCCCATCCGCCTGAAGCAAATATTGATGAATCTGATCGGTAATGCCATCAAATTTACAGATCAAGGTACGATTACCATCTCTGTGGAATCCGCTGCTGAAGAAGTAACATTCCATGTTTCTGATACGGGTTGTGGAATTGAAGCCGAGGATCAGAAACATGTTTTTGATCCATTTCGTCAGGTTGACAGTTCATCCAGGAGAAAGTCCGGTGGATCAGGTTTGGGGCTGGCGATTACAAAAAAACTGGTCGAGCTGCACGGTGGGAAACTATCTCTAAAAAGTATATTAAACCAGGGAAGCACATTTTCTTTTTCACTCCCTATATTTCAAGAGTCAAGTCATGAAAATACTGGTAGTTGACGATAACGAAGATATTCAGAAAATGCTTAAAAGAAAACTGCTCAAACAGGATTGGGAAGTTTTCATAAGTGAAGATGGCAAGCAGGCCATTGAAATGGCCTGGCAGGTAAAACCGGATTTGATTCTGATGGATATGCATATGCCTGTCATGGACGGGCATGAGGCAACCCGTACTTTAAGAGCCCAAGGATATCAGGGGAAAATTTCCGCCCTGACCGCTTCAGTGATGCATAAGGATACTGCTGAAGCCCTTCAAGACGGCTGCGACTATTTTATTGCCAAGCCCCTCGGCAAGGATTTCATCACTGAAATAAAGAAAATGCTCGCTGAGTAAACCGATCCTGCCGCTCAATTTAGACTAAAGAATCACTTCAATCAGAACGGGTCCGTTGGTATGAACCGCCTTTTCGAACTGATCGTTGAATTCAGAAGCAGTTGTGGCCTGGGATGCACTAACCCCCATGCCTCTGGCCAGATCAACGAAGTTCAGGTCGGGTTTGGTCAGGCTGAACAAATCTGAAACAGCGGGATCAGGCTGGTCTATCCCCACTCGAAACAACTCAATATTCAGAATGCCATATGAACGGTTGGAGAAAATCACGGTGGTGACATCCAGATTTTCGCGAGCCTGGGTCCAAAGTGACTGAATAGTGTACATGGCGCCACCGTCACCACTCAGACAGACCACTTTGCGGTCTGGACAAGCCACCGCAGCCCCTGTCGCGAGTGGTAATCCCTGGCCAATAGATCCGCCAGTCAAATACATCCAGTCGTGGGCCGGCGCTCCCCGGGTCAGTTTTAAGAGGCCGAGACCAGATGTGCCAGATTCATCGCTGATGATGGCATTTTCAGGCAGGAAAGCACCGATTGCCGCAGCGACCGTCATTTGATCCAAAACGCCGGTTTGCAGTTCTGGGCGCTCGGGTTCATACACAGGTGGGGTCATGCTGTCAGCACCTATTTCTGCGGCGAGGTCGCACAGGGCGTGAAGGCTGTCCTCCTCTGGTGTTGCCAGGACATGTAGTTTACATTCCGGTGGTACCAGCCGGGTGGGTTTGTCGGGATATGCGAAAAAAGAGTCCGGGCGACCACTCTCCACCAGAATCAGGTTCTTAATTCCCGCAAAGCGTTGAGAGGCATCTTCGGCGAAATAAGGGAGCCGGTTGATTTTGGTCCTGCCGGCGCCTCTCTCCAGTCGGGAAACGAATGTATCATGCAGGAGAGTTGCGTTTGCTGACATCGCTATCTGGTTTGCGGCCTCCAAACCTTTTTCCCTCAAGGCCTTTCCACTCATGAGGATAACTGTGGGCTCCTTTTTTGAGAGGACAGCTGCAATATTTTTGATTCTGTCAGCTGAGACACGGGGCGTATCCGGCACAGTGGCTATTTCAAGCGGATCTCCACTACTTTCGCCCCAGGATACATCTGCGGGTAGAATTAAAGTGGCGATGTTACCGGGCGGTTGCTTTGCCGCCAGAACAGCTTCCAATCCGTCCCAGGCAATCACATCCGGGTGATATGAGGTGCGCACCCAATCGGAAACCGCTCTCGACAAACTTAGAACATCCGAATTCAAAGGTGTGTCATTTGATTTATGATGAGTTGCATGATCCCCAATGATATTCACCATCGGAGAATGCGCTTTTCTGGCATTGTGCAGATTCGCCAGCCCGTTTCCCAATCCCGGACCCAGGTGCAGCAGAGTGCAGGCCGGTTTATCAGCCATTCGTGCATATCCATCAGCTGCTCCGGTCGCAACCCCCTCGAACAGGGTCAGGATAGAGCGCATTTTCTTCTCCTGACCGAGTGCAGCTAAAAAATGCATCTCTGATGTGCCCGGATTGGTAAAACAGACATCAACACCGGCTCTTATCAAAATGGATACTAAATTTTCTGCTCCTGTCATGGCCTGCTCCTTCTTGTTGGTTAAAAAATGTTTCTGATCGGCAATCTTAATGTCAATGGATTATGCGAGCATAGTAAATAGAGAGCATCTGGTATTGTGTCCTCAGAACGACATCCCAAAAAGCAATAAGGAGTGTTTGCCGTGAAGCCGCGGCAATCGCTGAGAGCAGTTTTCTAGATGATCCTGACGAAATTAAGCGGCCGAAATCCCGCTGTTTGAGCAAAGCGAGTTGGGATTTCAGCGAAATGAGTCAAAGATCATCTTGAAACGGATCTGTGATTGAAACGGTTTCATGGCAAACACGGTTATTTAAGTTTTATCCATCTGCTAAGGTCATGCGCAATTCGGTTATTCGTTCTCCTCATTTAAACCTTTGAATCCATATGCACGGGCCAGAAGGGTGATGGGGTGCATCACCTGTTTTTCTCCATCCAGGCCTGAATTCAGGTAAGAGCGACAGGAGGGGCACTGGGTAATGACCATATCCGTGCCTGTCTCTTTGATGTCCTTGATTTTCGGGGCGAGAATGGCCTGCGACAGCTCCTTGTTATCCATAAAAAATACACCTGCAGCGCCACAGCACTTTTCCGGCTCTTCCATCTCCTTCAACGTTGTGCCCGGGATTTCGGAAAGCAGCGAGCGAGGGGCGTCGTTGACTGTCTCTGTCCAGTTGCCGTGACAAGGTACATGGTAAGTGTATGGCTGATCTATTTCATCGGGAGGTCGGGTCAGACCGGTCTGGTTCAGGTAGTCGGTGACTTCTACGATTTTGGATGAGATAGCGCGTGCCTTTTCTGAAAGCGGATCGTCCTCTGGAATGACCTGGAGTAGTTTTTTCTTCAGTGTCAGCCCGCAGGAGGTGCAATCAGTAATAATTGTATCTACTTCCAGTTCCGCCAGCACCTTAATGTTTTTCTCCATCATTTCACGGGCTGTCTCGATATTTCCCTCTACCAGTGCTGGTATGCCACAGCAAACGATTTTGTCGGGTATGGTGACTTTAATGCCATTGATCTGCAGGACTTTCATGACAGCGTCGCCGGTATCCGGATAGAGTGTATTTGTCGCACAACCCACAAAATAGCCCACGTGGTCCCTGGCCTCACCTTCAGATTCATAGGTCCCCTGGTAAAGGTCCTCAAAGGACTTTTTGGGCAGCGGAGGAATTTCTTTGGGGCTGATTCCCACTGATTTGGCTAGCAGATCTGCTTTTTTCAGCAATCCCTTTATCCCGCGTTTTTCCATGACTTGCTTGAGCAGCATGCGTTTGGGCAGATTGAGTCTTTTGCCTTTATATACCTGGTGTCGGGCAGCCATCACGATTTCATCGACAGGCACGTTTGCCGGGCAGGTTTGTTGACAGTTGGAACAGAGGAGGCAGCGGTTGATGATCTCTTCAGCCCTTTCTGAGAAAGGTAGGTTTTTTTCAACCAGGGTCTCTTTGACAATGATCATCCGGGAACGAGCGACCTGGGTTTCCAGTAGATCCGCCAGGTAGACGGGGCAGGTGGCTTCACAAAAGCTGCAATGGGAGCATTTTTCCATTATTGCACTGTAAGAGGCGAGATCGTTTAACATGGTGTGCCTCCATCAACCCAGATTTTTCCGGGATTCATAATGCCCATCGGATCAAAGGCCTTTTTAATCGCCTTCATCAGGTTCACCTGTCTTTGGCCCAACTCGTTCACAATAAACTCGGATTTGTGCATGCCGATGCCATGCTCTCCTGAAATGCTGCCCCCCAGCGCCAGGCCTTCCTTGATAACCTCACGAACAATCTGCATCGATTTTTCCATTTGCTCCGGGCTGTCGTCGAGCACCAGGATGGAGGGGTGCATGTTTCCGTCTCCAGCATGACCGCCAGCCCCTACGCTAGTCTCCATGCGGGAGGAAACATCCTGTAACGCTCGCAGATAATCAGGGATACGATCTCTGGGCACCGTGACGTCCTCAATAATAACCTTGTGTGCGGCAGCCATTGATAATGGATAGAGGCTTGAACGTGCTTTCCAATAGCTACGTGCTTCTTTCTCATCTTTGATTACCCGCACTTCCATCGCTTTCATATCATGGCAAATACTCTCTATCTGTTGGGATTCATCAATAATCTGACGTTCCTGACCATCCAGCTTGATAAAGAGATAGGCCTCTCCATTGGGTTCTAAGGGCGGATCTAAGATGTTACCCATTAAACGGATGGCTCCCTTAGAGAGGTATTCCAGCATGGCTGGCACCATTCCGGCAGCAATGATTGTTGAGACTGTTTCGCTGGCGCTTTCCACCGTTTCGCAACTGACAATTATAGTCCGATCCATGGGTGGGAGTGGTAGCAGTCGCAGAGTCGCTTGGGTGATGACTCCCAGAGTTCCCTCGGAGCCGGTCATCAAGTGCGTCAAGTCATAACCAACGGAATGCTTGACACAGGTGCTGCCAGTGTTGATGATGGAGCCGTCCGGCAGAACAACCTGCAGGCCCAGGACATAGTTGGGGGTCGTACCATACTTGACCCCATGGGGACCACCGGCCCGTGTGGCCACGTTACCTCCCAGTGTGCAGACTGTCATGCTCTGGGGATCAGGGGGATAAAAGAGTTTCAGCTTCTCTACTGCCCGGTGAAAATGGCCCAGGACAACCCCGGCTTCAGCACTGGCGGTTAGATTCCCCTGGTTGATCTCCAGGATGTTGTTCATCCGTTTCATGTCCAGTACGATACCACCGTTGATAGGCGTGCTGCCTCCGGACAGACCACTACCGGCTCCCCTGGGCGTGACGGGCAAGCTGGCAGTGTTGGCAGCGTAGCGCAGGACCTTTGAGACGTCTTCTGCGTTGGCCGGCAGGACAATCGCGTCTGGTTTGCCCCGGGCAAAAAAGTGAGTCGCATCTGCTTCATAGGCCAGAAGATCCTCAACGTCGGCCTTAACACTATGGCTGCCAATCAGCTGGCCGAGGTCTTTTGCTAGTCCTTTCATTGATTTTCCTGCTTATATGGGTCTGTGGTACTGCGGAACGGTTCTGAAGCGGCATCGGTGTTGATGGGTTCCAGAGGGCAGTTTCTGCGCGATGGTGTTTATCTCCTTGTTCCTTGTAGATCAAATTTACAGGTTTTCTGTGATTCCATCAAGGTCAATGAATAATGGCTATCTCTTCATCGACACTTGCTGGTTACTGGCCATGAATTCAGCAAACTTATCGTAGCCATCTTTTTTGATGCAAGCAATGCAGGCATGTCTGTCCGATTCCATTTAAGAAATTCTTGCAGGCACCACGATACAAACCACAAAAAGCTATGTACGTGTTAAAGCAGTACGCCGCCGTCAACCAACAGGGTCTGGCCGGTTACATAACTGGAGGCCTGTGAGGCTAAAAACAGCATCACGTCGGCGATCTCCTGGGGTTCTCCGGCTCGACCCAGCGGGACCGTTTGTGCAAAGCCCTGCTTGGAAGATTCTTTCTGTTCTTCTGTAAGTCCTGCAAACATCGCATCGTACATACGTGTTTCGATGCCGCCTGGAGCGATGCAGTTTACGCGAATGTTATATTGTGCCCACTCCTTGGCCAGACTTTTGGTGGCCATAATGACGCCTGCCTTGGCAATTGAGTAGTGTATCGTGGGTACCTGGGCTTGAAAACCGGCGGTGGATGAAACATTAATAATCGATCCGCCTCCCTGTTTGACCATCAGGCGGGCTACCGCCTGGCTGAGAAAAAACATCCCTTTGAGGTTTAAATTTAAGACGGCATCCCAGCCGCTCTCATCAATTTCTAAAGCCGGGCCGAAGAAACTGGTCCCTGCATTGTTGACCAAAATATCAATTTTTCCGAATTCCTGTTGAACCTTATCCACCAGTGGTTGCAACTGATCCATTCGTCCCACGTGACACTCCGCTGCCAGTGAATTTCTGCCCAGCTTTTTAATCTCGGCAGCCACCCGTTCCAGATCCGGTATTTTGCGACTGGTAACAGCGACGTCAGCGCCGGCTTTGGCAAAGGTAATAGCGGTTGCTTCTCCAATGCCTCTGCTTCCGCCCGTAACCAATGCGGTTTTTCCTTCCAACGAAAATTGCTTAAGATCCATGATAACTCCTTTTATCGAAAAATAGATTTCAGCCTGAGGGTCTTAGCCCTGGTGAGACACCTTGATATCACAACTTGCTGGAATGTGAACAGGAGCCTGGGCATTAATCATCAAAAAAGTTGCTTACCATCTCAACTGTGACTGGTTTTTTACCCAACAATCGCTGGATCAGTGCCTGTGTTCTGAAGTGATCCGGGTCCTTGCTTTAAGCTGAGCGGATGGGGATCTTCAATTATCAAGTGAGGGCTTTTAGAAGGAGCGTCGGGATTAATCTTGTTGGCATTGTGCAGTGGTTACCTTAAGGCCCGGCGAATTTTATCAGCGACATGGTTCAGGTTGGACATCCAGTTTTCGGCCAGTGGATCAACGAAAATGACCTCCCCCTTGATTGCTCTGGCGACCAGTTCAGCGCTTCTTGCTGAAAATTGGGGTTGGGCGAAAATGATCCGAATTTGATGCTCCCGGCCATGTTTGATAATCTCTTTCAGCTGAGCCGGTTTCGGACTTTTGCCTTCGATTTCAATGGCTATCTGTTTTAATCCGTAGGCCTGAGCGAAGTATCCCCAGGAAGGATGGAAAACCATAAACTGACGGTGCCCTTTTCCTGAGAGGCTATCTTTTAGATCTGTGTCCAAAGCGGATATCCGGCTGATGAACTGGTGGTAGTTGGTCTCGTAAAACGAAAAATTGGCGGGATCTATGTCTTGCAAAGCACTGAGCATGGTTTTTGCCTGTTGCTTCACCAGAGGTGGCGAGAGCCAGATGTGTGGGTCCAGCCCATTGAGAGCATCTGTTTCATGGTTTTCGTGATGACCGGTAATGGCAATTTTTTTAATGCCGTGATGGGTTTCAACAATCTTCATCGACGG